>Ga0208695_1000290_pt1 | contig 59971 bp, 58 predicted proteins | sample AD_UKC111_MetaG_FD_184449 | JGI IMG/M metagenome (GOLD analysis project Ga0208695, IMG submission 184449) | Active sludge microbial communities of municipal wastewater-treating anaerobic digesters from Hong Kong - AD_UKC111_MetaG (SPAdes)... | ecosystem: Engineered > Bioreactor > Anaerobic >... | reverse complement strand
TGCCCATTGGCATCATTCTCATTTTTAATCCCACCGAGACCAAGGTCAAAGACCTGGATACCATTGAAGAGACGAGATAGCAATTAAATTTGTGTAAGGTATTATGATAAATGCAGAAGCCCGGTTTCAAAAATCGAGATCGGACTTCTCTTTTTGCCAGTGTTTACTTTAGTTGGTTATGTTGAGGGTCTGGATGAACGAGACGATGCACGCCAAAGAGGGGTTGAACTGGTCGACAGGGGTAGCGTTGAGCATGACGACCATGTTGTCGTAATAGGCGGTTAATTCGGCGTCAGAGGCAACCCCGGGAACCGGCTGAACAATACCACCGGGGGGGACAACCGCGTTCTGGTCAGGAGAATTCTGCAAGAAAGAGACATTGACAGGGAAGGTTGCCGAGATCCAGTAGGCGCTATCGCTGGTGAGCCCCTGGAAGGTGTAGAAAAGGTCGGCATTGTTCACCGGTACGTAATATTGGGCATATTCGGTCAGGAAGCCAACTCCCTGTCCGTTCTGAAAACTGATGATGCTGGCCTGGGCACGGAAAACCTGGGCGGCACCCTGAACCGGCAACAAAGGAATGTTGGTGCCGGTGGGAATTACCCCGCTGGCGAGGATCGCCTGAAGAGCGGAGACCTGGTTGTTGACGTAATTATCCGCGATCATGGCATTGAATTCAGCGACCGGGTATACACGCACTTCCGGTTGGAAATGCTCATTGGTGACAGAATACCCCTGGATGGTGATGCTGCGGTATTCGGGGTTGTAGGCAAACGCGGGCATGTCGGGGCCGGGATCGTTGGCAGACTTGATCATACCCGTGGCACCAGTGCCCAGGCAGGGTGGGACGATCATATACACGCCGCCCTGGTTGGTTTCGTAGCCGCTAATCTGCGTCGGTGTTTCGGGCGTGGCGGTAATGACGACGACGGGTGCGGTGATCTCAACAGGCGGCAGCGACGCAGAAGGCTGGGCTGCCGGAGTGTTCCAGGTGATGGTGAATGGGAGGGTACAAGACGCAAGGAAAAACAACGCGAGGATTGGGATAATTGCTCTTTTCATGGGTCAAACTCCTGAACAATGATTGAATACTCGTTATAGTGTAGCGCAAAACGCGCAAATAACGATTAATTGTTACATATCCCTCTCTTCCTCTGAGGAGAAACTGCTTAAGGATAAAGGTAAAAAGGTGGGGTAATCCGCATGGTATTCGCGCCTAAGATTTTTCATTAATTGATTACAAAATTTATGAGATGTAACAAGAAGCGTAGATCGTCTTTTTCCTGGTATTTAGAAAAATTTATCCTATACTATATTCAATACACTAAATAGAATAATAATCAATTTTCCGATTGGATAATAATTTCAATAATTGTACTTATATTGGAGGCATCAAAGAATGAAACTTTATTCCGGAAATTTCATGATAATCATTGCGTTCGTTTTTGTTTTGAGTAGTTGTGCGGTTCCCCCGACCATCCAACCGACAACAATAGCTCCAACTGCGACTATCAAACCCACCCCTACGCAACTAAAATATCAAGTTTCACTCTCAGTTTTGGATGACGCGAATACTCCAATCCCTGCAGCAAAAATATTCTGGGGGGAACAGATATACAATTCAGACAACAACGGAAATTGGAAAACTTCGACCCTAAATCCTGAGTTTAAAATAAAAATCTGGGCTCAAGGTTATTCATTGCAAGAATATACGACAACTCTTCAACCTGGGAATAATTCTCTTCAAATCATCATGACCCAAGACACTAATGGTCTACAACTAAAAGACCTCAACCACGATGGGTATAAGTTGGTTTTTGTTGAGGATTTTCAAGATAACTTTTTGGATTGTGCGAAGACAGGTAATGGCGATATCGTTGCTGATGAAACAACTCCCGGAAATATGCTTTTACTGGTGGATTTAAGCAGCCTTGATACGATATTTAGCTGCGCCTTTGGTCCGGTCAACATCCAAGACGCGATCATTGAGGTAGATTTCCGGTATCCCGAAATACGTTATGACGATTTTGATGCTTCGAAACAGATTTATAACTGGCAGGGGTTCAGTATTTCTTTCCGTGACTACTTTACAGTAGAAGGATATCCAATTCATGTACCGTGGGGTTCACAAATTCAAGTGAGAGATTTTTCTACCGATGATTGGAAATATCCCATAGTAGTAAATCGTAACTTTGATGAAAATCGCTGGTACACATTTACAACAAAATATAACGCAAATAAAGTGGATGTCAGTCTGGATCAAAAACTATTGTTTACTTATCTCGATCCACCTTCGATTATGAATTCAAGCCCAGCAAATATTGGGGCGTTTGGAAAAGCCATTATTCAGTTCGATAATATTAAAATGTGGGTACCAACTGAATAAGGAAGTTCCTTAGCTGATGAATTGATTACAAAAAGACTATAAACGAAATCCTTTTTTGCTTATCTTGGAGGTTGATCGAAATTATTTTCTTGCCAAGGTAATAAAAACTCATAATCTACCAAAACCCTCTCCAAATAATGGAGAGGGTTTATTGTGAGAAAAATCTAGAATTCCGACTGGGTCGCCCAGGGATAGATCTCGGTGCCTTTGGCGGCGGCGCGGATGGCCGGGTCATCGGAGTAGAAGCCGCGGCGTTCTGGCGGCAGTAAAACGCTAATGTTGCGCATGATTGTGTGACCAACCTCATCCAGCTCAGCCCGGCTGGGACGCTTCTCATTGCTGAAGGTGAAAGGACCAAAGGGTTTTCCAAAACGGACGTTCACTCTTGGCTTTTCGCCATTCTTAACCTTCTGGAAATATCCCACCAGCCCATCAAGGCCAACGGGTAAAATGCGCGCGTTGGTTTTCCAGGCCAAAAAGGCAGTGCCGGGGCGGGCTGGACGCAGTACGGTTGCCCAACTACCACCCTCGGGGAAGATGCCCAGAACACCCTTTTGCTGGAGCACTTCTTCAGAAGAGAGGAGTGTCTCACGCGAACCGGTACCGCGATAGGTGGGGATGACGCCAAAGAGTTTCGATATCCAGCTTACACTGGAGGGGGCGTTGGGAGTCTGCGCGCCGCCAACAAATTCGAGCGGCCACGGAGAGGCCTGGATTACGGCGAGCGGGTCGAGGAAGTTAAAGTGATTGGCAACCACCAATAAAGGACCGCTGGTGGGAATGTTTTCTTTACCTTCGACCTCGAAATCGGCCGTGGCTGCAAACACCAGCGCAATGCTGTTCTTGAGAATGCGGCGGATCAACCGCCGCCGGGGATAACGGATTTTATATGCCATGAAAGTGATTATATAATCAAATTTAAATACGGCAATATGACTTTTGGCGGAATTAATTATCAATATTAATGACTTGAATAATCAAAAAAATTTATTTTCATAAATGGCATAAAATTGTAAATTAGCCTGGGCAAACACATGACCATTTGCATCCCCTACCCTGCTCTGGTTTTTCCCGATCGCCTTCATGCTGCACGACTTTGAGGAGCTGATCGGATTCGAACCGTGGCTTAAACGCCATGGCAGCGAGGTCAAGTCCAGACTGGAGGGGCGCCTGCCTGTATTCGTGATAAAGCAGATCGACACGATCCTCGGCAAGACCACCACGGAGTTCGCCGCACCGGCACTATTCTTCATCCAGCGCGCGACGATGGACAATAATTATCTCTCCGCTGCTGTGCGGCTGCAATCGGACCGCGGCCAGCAAGTGGTCAGCACCAGGGTGTATGCCATCGTGCGCCATCCCCTCTATCTCGGCTTGCTCTTGACGCTCGTTGGCACGCCGCTGATGACAGGCTCGCTGTTCGGTCTGATCCTGTCGTTGCTGGTGGTCGGATCACTGGTGTTCTGCATCCACGGCGAGGAGAAGATGCTGCTCGAGGAGCTCGAAGGCTATGCTGAATACAAACAAAAGGTGAAATACCACCTGATCCCGTTCGTTTGGTAAACTATTAGTGGAGCGTACTTAGGTACGCCCCACTCAAATTTCATGAATATGGGGTGCTCCATGTACAATCCAACATTTCGCCGATACAGTGTCCTGTTCAGTTTCGTTTGTATTGCATCCCTTCTGCTTGCCTCCTGCGTACAGCAGACAGTTGCATCAACCACTCTTCCAACCGCGACAGCAGCGCCGACCATCAACACGACGGCGACGATAGAAGTTACTTCTGCGGTCGCTTTGACCAAGATTTCGCTCGGATACTACACCGGCGATGAGGCATCTTACGCCGCACTGCAAAAATACGCGGAGTACATCAATACCGTCTCGGTGGATGTTTACGCGGTCAACGCTGATGGTGAGATCATCGGCAGCGACCCGAACAACGCCGTCGGGTTCGACCGCGAGCACAACATCGCCACTTACGCTTGCGTGAGCAATTACAACGACGCTGAAGGTATTTGGGACCTCGACGCTGACCTGGCTGAAGCCGCATTGGTGACCCACCGCGATACGTTGATTCCGGCGCTGGTCACGCTGGCCGATGAAGGCGGTTACGACGGCATCAACATCGACTTCGAGAGCATTGCCTACAGCGACGATCTGGATTCCGTACGTCAGCAATTCACGTCATTCATTCACGATCTGGCGGCGGTGCTGCATGACAAAGGTCTCAAACTCATCATCAGCGTACCGGCCAAGACGGGAGAGTATGCCGACGATGATTGGTCGTACCCATTCGACCTGGCAGCGCTGGGTGAGGACGCGGATTACCTGCAGCTTATGACCTACGACGAACACGGGCCTAGTTGGAGCGACGCGGGTGCGATCTCGGGGGCCGATTGGGTAGAGCAGGTCATCCAATATTCCGTCAGCCAGGTGGACCCGGCCAAATTGCTTATCGGTTTTCCGGCTTACAGCTACGATTGGATTTCTGACGGATCAAATGGCGATTTTCGCTGGGTTGATTTCCCCACCCTGCTGCAAAAACCCGGCGCGGAGAGCGGTTGGGACGAAATGACGCAATCTCCATGGGTCTCTTTCACGGAAGACGGGTTGACCCACACGGTATGGTATGAAAACGACGCGTCCATTCGCGCCAAGGCCGCGTTGGTGAGGCAGTACGATCTCGGCGGCTGGTCAATGTGGGCACTGGGCAAAGAAGATCAGAGCTTTTGGGAAGCCGCTGTCAGCGGGGGGTGAGAGATATTTTTGATTTCGACTAAATTAATATGGACACCATTTGTAAGGGCACGGCTACCTTTCAAGAAAAAGGAATTACAAAGATGATTATAGCAATTCGTTCCTCGGGTGATTGAGATTTCCACCTTGCTATTCCGATGATGTGAGTTAGGTTTTTTGATTACAACAAGGTGACTTTGAATTCCAGTAAATGGGCACAGCATGCTGTGCCCCTACAGTTGTTTGAGTTGTCCACGTTTGAATATCACTTCCACGAATCTACTCATTCGATTATTTCAAACATAATTGAAACCAATTTGTAGGGGCGTATTGCAATACGCCCCTACTGGTTACGATCAAGAAGGATTTGAAATCCATTTTTCAGGCATGGCATGCCCTGCCACTATTATTGTCTGATTTTTGGGTGTCTGCCCTCCATTTAGCGTATAATAGCGTCCATGAAACTTACCGGTAAATTCGCCCGTCTGTTGTTGGTCATAGCCTTCGTGCTGCCATTCTTCTTACATACACAGGTGCAGGCTGAATATACCGGCCCCAAATACACCGTGCAGGAAGGCGAGTCGCTCGCAATTATTGCCGGTTACTTCCACACCACCACTTATCGTTTGGCAACTTACAATTACATCACCGACCCCAACATGGTCGTGCCCGGACGCAAGCTGACCATCCCCGGCTTCGAAGACCTGAGCGGCGAGATCACACGTGTCATAGTTGGCCTGGGCGATACGCCCAGCAGTCTGGCTCGCCAGACCGGATCAAACACGAGCGTGTTTCAGCGCATCAACTTTCTCACCAGCGCCGATGCTATCTATGTGGGGCAGCCCATGTTCGTGCTCACCGACCAATCGATCACGCGCAAACGTGTGCCCATCACCGAAGACATGACCAGCCTGGAGCTGGCAGCGCTCAATAACGTAAACCCGTGGACGGCTGACAACGCCAATCACCTGGGAGGTTCGTGGCGCCTGATCGCAAACGATACGATCTACTTGCCTTCTGACAGCAACGGTGGGGAGATCTTGCCCGGTGTGACCGGGTTCGGCAGCGTCACGCTGATGCAGGGCAAGACGGCGCAGTTTACTGCCATTGGCAGCGCTTCCAGCGGGCTCACCGGCACCTTGCTCGGACATCCACTTCAATTTTTCGACACCGGTAACGATACGCTCGTGGCATTGCAAGGCGTGGATCGCATGGATGGAGCCACCTCGATCAATCAAAAATACAGCAACATTGCTGATCTCACCAATGTGGTACTCACCAGCGCTAATTCCGCCGGCAAGACCTTCTCGATCGAACAGCGCTTGCTAGTTCATGAAGGCAGCTACGGTTACGACGCGCAATTACAGGTCAAGGACGAATTCCTCGACCCTGCCGTCACCCAACCGGAACTGGACTTCTTGATGCAGGAAGTGGCGGCTGCTCCACCTGAAAAGTTATGGAATGGCGCGTTTGCCGCGCCTACTGAGACCCCAAATTGTAAAGTTTCCACTTACGGCTTGCTGCGATCGTATAACGGCAGCGACTATATCTATTACCATACCGGCATTGATTTTTGCGGCGCGGTGGGGGCTCCCATTTACGCAGCGGCAGATGGAGTAGTGGTTTTCGCAGGTCCGCTCACAGTGAGAGGCAATGCCACCATCATCTCGCACGGGCGCGGGGTCTACACCGGTTACTACCACCAATCCGAGATCGACGTCACGGTCGGACAGACAGTGAAGGCAGGCGACAAAATCGGCCTCATTGGTGACACGGGTCGGGTCAATGGACCGCACCTGCACTTCGAGGTGATCGTCGGCAGTGTGCAGGTGGATCCATCCGACTGGTTGAACGGGTCATACCCCTAGAGACAAAAAAACGTCCTTTCACCAACAAAGGACGTTTTTTAATCTACTATCTCTCCCCTGCCCTTCTCCACTACGAGGATGGAGAGGGGTTTGAGGCGAGGTCAATAATTTTTTTATCCAACCTGATAGATATTCAATTCTTGTGCATCAAAAATCACATCAAATCGAGCGAATCCAAAGTTCCCTTTAAAACTTCCCATTCCTCAACATTCACTGCCGCCTCCCCCGGATGCAGGGTTTTGAGCTCTCCCAGGGTCTCGAGCTCGATGAACATATCGCGAACGTAGCATTGCAGGTTGGCCGAGAGGTCAGTGTAAGCAGATGCCTCTCCCACCCCAAAGCGCTTGATAAGCGTCCACCCTTCAGCGAATTCCACTGCCGCCCAACCACGGTTGGAATACAGTCCCACTTTGAGCGCTTCGGCTTTCGATCTCGCCATAACTTCGACACCCTCATTACAGACCTTCAGACGATTATCCTTGAGATCGGTGTATGGCCAGAGGACGAGGCTACGATTGGGTGTGAAATCTGAACCGCTGATTTTCTCGGCGGTCATGGGCAACCAGGCCCGCCCGCCCATGCGACACTGGGTGATGGCCCAGGCAGCGGCGACAAAATCGCCCTTGCCCAGGTTCTCAATGCGGTGAGTCAGGGTCAGTTTTGGCGCCGAGGGGTCAAGCCGGACCTCGATGACGCGACGGTATTCCACTTGCGTGTGGTCTTCATGGCTCAGCCGCAATCCGTTCTCAATGGGTTCGGCACTACAGCTCGTATGGTCGGGCAGATAAGTGATCTCAGCTACTTCAGGGGCACGCCACAAACGGTGACCGCCAAAGGGAACGAATTGACCGGTGGGTACGTCCCAGGCGATACCGTTCAGATCGGCCAGCAGATTGAGATCCGTGCCTGCCGGCATGAGCCGTACGATGCGCGGACCGGCTTCTTTGAGTACGTCCACCCGCAGGAAGTCGTTCTTAAGCGTCAAGGTTGGAAGTCCGTGGAAATCTGTCATAAACCACCAGAGAAAAGAGAATAATCGCAACAGCGTGGTATTTTATCCGATTCTCGTGAAACCGGTGGCGCGTAGTAATACTCCAATAACTCTCCCACTCTCTCTCCAGTAAATTGGCGAGAGGATGAAAGGGCGTCATATCCAAAGCGCTTCTTGCGAATCTCGAAGAGTACACGTATGATTGAAATACTAATCCTAACCCGGAGGAAATGCCATGCTGGTGACCCCGTTCTTTAAACTGGAAATCTTTATCCCCGCTGAAAATGTTGACGAATTGCTCGAGACGCTGGCAAGCACCCACGCCGGCGAGATTGGCAATTATGACCACTGCACCGCGATCACCACGGTTCAGGGCACATACCGTCCGCTCGAAGGCGCCAAACCGGCAGTCGGTGAAGTGGGTCAGCTCTTCATGGGCAGCGAATGCAAGGTAGAGGTGAACTGCCGCGAACAATTCCTGGTGGAGACCATCCAGGCTGTGCGCGACATGCACCCTTATGAGGAGCCGGTCATCAACGTGATCCCGCTGGGTAATACCCGATACGGCGCCACCCATTAACAAAAAAGCCCCCGAAGGTATCCGGGGGCTCAATCAATATCCGATCAGGGAACCGTATCGACGTAGGCGATCGTCTGCGGCAATGAACAGGAGGTAATGTCTGTGTCATCGTATGCACAGACACGGTAAGTGTAGGTGTTCCCACTGGTAACAGTGTTGTCATTGAAGGTCAGGGTGGTTTTCCCTACGGTGTCGTACCACGAAGCTTCGTACGGGTCGGTGGTGCCAGCCGCGCGCAGGATGACATATCCGGTGGCCGGGTCCGAACCCGAGTTGGTCCAGGTGAGACTCACCAGATTGTCACCGCTGGCGGGAGTAAGCGTAATCTCGGGAGCAAAATAGTAATGAGCGACCGATGAATAGATGGTGCACGTGCTACTGACGAGTTTGCACACCCTGAAGTAATAGGTTACACCGGGAATGCCATAGACAGTTACGGAAGTTGCGCCACTGCCAGCTGAGGTGGTGGTATCACTGCTTGTTGGCGTCTTGTTGGTATCGGAATACATAATCCTGAAACCATCGTTGAACACTCCAGTGCGCGACCAGGTTAAAGTAGCCTGACCGAGTGAGATATCGCTGAACCCAGTAATTGTGATCGTCGAGCCATCTGCTGTGGCAGATGGGCTGGCTGTGGCGGATTTCGGCGTAGGAGTGGGCGTCTTGCCAGCGAAGGTGAACTTCACGGCATTGGAATAAACGTCACATGACTTCCCAACAACGCGGCAGACACGGATGTAGTAACTTTCACCAGTAACGCCATCCACATACGCTGATCGAGCTTTACCATCTTTAATATAAAAGTATCTATTTTCTTTATATGTGGGGGTCTTGTCTGTCTTTGACATGGCGATACCGAAACCGCCGTCTGAATTCGCAGAAGCAGTCCATTGAATATAAGCTTTGCCGGTGCCAGCATCTTTGACTATGACAATAACGATCACAATCGTGGAACTAACGGGGGTGCCCAGAGCGTTGTAAGAGGTGTTGCCTCCCTCCCCTGGCACATAGGTACCGCCAGTATTACCAGAATTGGCAACCGCGGTCTTGGTACCGGTGGGGACATTGAGCGTCGGGGTTGGTGTGTTGGGGAACAAGGCAAAAATGCCAAGGTTGCTATACATGTCACAGCCATCGCCGGTCACACGGCAAACCCGGACATAGTAGATCTTGCCCACGTCACCAGTGATAATGGCGGTACGGGCGTTTGGGTCACCGTAATAAGCATTGGTATCCTGCGGGTAAGTAGGCATCTGGTTCGTGCTTGACCAGACCACCTGGAAGCCAGAGGGGAAGTCGCCATTAGCGTTCCAGTAGACCATGGCACGACCATTGCCCAGATCTTCGATCTTGGTGATGGCAATACCCAACGAGGAAGGTGTGTCGGTCAACACCAGCCCTTCCATAGTGACTACGCCAGCCATCCCATCAGGGGTGGGAGTTGCGAACTGTACCGCAGTTTCGGTGGGCGATTCAGGCGTGGCGGTAACGACTACGACCTGCGGTTCGGGGGTGTTCGTGGCAGTTGAAAGATCAACCGTCGGGATAACAATCGTCGGATTCGCGGCAACAGGCACACATCCAGTAATTAAGCCCAGACAAACCAGAATTGAGATAATGAATTTTTTCTTCGCCATAACATCCTCCGATCAAGACACATCCACCTTATCCATTATAGATGAAATTATACTCGTTGACTATACGCTTTTGTTAGTAAGCTATACGCAATGCGGCATCTTTCTTGCAGTGAAGCTGCGTCGTAACTACCACATTTTTCCCATATACAGACGACGGATCACAAAGAAAAGTTTCCAAATATAGATAAAAAAGGGCGGGTTCATCACCCGCCCCAACAAGCGTGGTTAGTTCAATTTATTTGGCAACAACGACGAACATACCGCTGAAGTTGACCTGGAATTCGATGTAATGCTCGTTGATTAGACGGACTCCACTGAAGACAGTGCGGGTGTCTTCCGGTTTATCGGGGTAAAGCAGTGAGATAACCGGTTTGCCGTCCTTCTCGCTGTACCCTGGCAAGGCTACCCAGTCGCCAGCTCCCTCTTTGGCGCTGGCATCCCAGTAGTAGACAGCGAAGTTCTTATCCAGCAGGTTCGCGGGAATGTTGACATCGTACTTGAGGCGTGTATCCGCGGGTAGATTTGTCGCGAGCGCGTCGCCATTAAGCAGGTTAAAGCTAAAGGCATCCACGAATGTTCCCTCAGGCAAGGCAGCAGGAAGCGATTCCTCGAACTCTTGGGTGAGGATGCCCTGCATTTCACAGAGCGCGGCGGGTGCGGTGATGAAATTACCGTTTGGCAAACGAATGATGGTGGCCGTGTCGCAGCTCAGATCGACGGGTTCGCTACCGGTGATAGGGACGATAAGCGCGTTCACAGGTCCATAAGGCGTGGAGTCACACAGATCACCAATACCGTCGTGGTCGAAATCACCCTGATCCGGATTGTAGACGGCCGGGCAGTTATCGGTGTTGTCTCCGTAGCTGTCTCCGTCACCATCCTTGTAGGGTAACGCGACAATGGTAAGGGTGCCTTCAATCACCGTGAGGTCATAGTTCGCTGAGAGGGTCAACGTACCCCTGGTGATGTTGTATGTTCCCAGATCCTCACCCGGAACACGAGTGAGCGAGCCCGAGAAGCTGTCACCTTCGACCAAACTACCGCTGGTGATGCTGTAGGTGAAGACCGGGTCTGCCTGACCCCAAACTTTTACAGCCGCGTTGATCGTAACGGTGATCGGGCGAACGGTGATCGAGAAGTTGGCGCCTTCAAAGGTAATGTCATAGTTCGCGCCTGCGGTAAGCGTACCCTGGTTGATAGCATAGCTGGCGACGTCTTCACCACTCGTGCGAGCCAGTCTACCGGTGAACGAATCACCATAAACCAGTTCAGGCGAGTAGGTATATAGCAGGGTCGGGTCAGCTTCTCCATAAATCTTCGACTGACCGGGTGTCACCGTAACCGTGATAGGTTTGGGAGCAATGGTGACTGTGATTTGCTTCGTGCCAGCATTGAAGTCGGTGACGGCATTAGTGTAGGCTTCGATGACGCAATCACCGGTTCCCGTGGGGCTAAACGTGCCGCCCGAAACCTGGGTGCACGGCCCGCCAACCTTTCGATACGCCAGATCACTGGTGGAATTGGTGGTGGCTGAGACTGTGAAATTAGCGCCATAGACTGCCGATGGAGCCGGGTCAAAGGTGATAGTGGGGTCAGCCGGAGCGATGGTGATGGATTGAGTATTGTCCGCGGATTTAAAATTGGTTGTTTCCGCGGCAGTGGCTTTTACCTCGCATTCGCCGGCGCCTGTGCTGGCGAATTCACCCGTGCTGCCGTTCACCAGGCTGCAGGGACCGCTGACATAGCTATAAGTGATGTCGGCGCCAGAGGTGGCGGAGGCAGAGACAGAGAAATTACCGCCCAGGTAGGTGGGTGATGGGGCAGCGCCAAATTCGACGGTCGGGGTGGCTTTAGCAATGGAAATGGTCTGTGTTTCGGAAGCACTATTGTAATTATCGGTCTCGGCAGTGGTGGCACTCACCATGCAGTCGCCGGCGCCTGTGCTGGCAAACTCACCTGTGGCTCCATCTACCAGAGAACATGGTCCGCTGACTACGTCATAGCTTATTGCGCCATCAGAGGTGGTCTCCGCTGAGACAAAGAAGTTTCCGCCAAGGTAGGTGGGAGTGGGCGCGGCGTGGAAAGTCACAGAAGCATCGGCTTTGGCGATGGTGACGCTTTGGGTTTGAGAAGCGCTAAAGTAGTTAGCGGTTTCCGCGGCGGTGGCTTTCACCACGCAAACTCCTGCGCCAGTACTCGAAAACACACCGGTACTGCCATTGACCAGGCTGCACGGTCCACTGATATAGCTGTAAGTGATCGTGCCACCCGAATCAGCAGTCGCTGTGACACTGAAGTTGCCGCCCAGGTAGGTGGGGGTGGGAGCTGCACCGAACGTCACTGTGGCGGCAGATTTGGAGATGACCACAGTCACGCTATCGCTGGCAGCAGTGAAATTCACCGTCTGTTCCACTTCAGCCTTCACGACACAACTACCGGCGCCGAGGATATCAAAGGTACCCGCGGCGGCGTTTGTCAGGTCGCATGGACCGCTAACATAACTGTATGCGATCGCGTCGTCTGAGTTGGTTGTCGCGCTTACGGTGAATGAACCGTCGGTATATTCAGGTGTGGGAGGTGTATTAAAGGAAATGGTACCAGTGGCTCTACCGATCTCCACATTTTGGGTCTGTGAACCAACGCCGTAGTCTCCATTGGCAGCCACGTCAGCCTGGACAACGCATGTCCCGGCTCCGCTGCTGCTGAATTCACCAGTTGCCGCATTGACGAGCGCGCATGGGCCGCTGACATAACTATAGGTGATCATTCCACCCGAGTTCGCTGAAGCAGTAACGGTGAAGTTGCCGCCCAGATACTTTGGTGTGGGAATTGAAGTAAAGATAATTGTCGGGGTTGCGACTGAAATGTTGACTGATTGGTCTTTGCTGCCTGAAATGTAGTTTCCATTCGCCGCGGCGGTGGCTCTCACCACACAGACGCCCGAACCGGTGCTGGCAAATTCCCCTGTGGCTCCATCGACCAGAGAACACGGCCCACTGACATAGCTGTAAGTGATCGTTCCACCCGAATCAGCAGTTGCGGTGACACTGAAGTTGCCACCCAGATAGGTGGGGGTTGGAACCGAAGTGAATGTGATGGTTGGCGCGGCGCCGGAAATAACAATGGTTTGCTGTTTGCTTCCGGCGGCGTAATTGCCATTGGCAGTGACATTCGCCTGTACCACACAATCGCCCGCACCGCTGCTGCTGAATTCGCCCGTGGATGCGTTAACAAGCGCACACGGGCCACTGACGTAGGCATAAGTTACTGTACCACCAGAGTTAGCCGTGGCAGTCACCGTGAAGTTTCCGCCCAGGTAGGTGGGTGTGGGAATCGATGTAAACGTAATTGTCGGCGCGGCGCCCGAGATGGTGATGGTCTGCTGTTTGCTTCCAGCAGCGTAATTGCCATTGGCGGTGACATTCGCCTGTACCACGCAATTACCCGCGCCGCTGCTGCTGAATTCGCCCGTGGATGCGTTAACAAGCGCACACGGGCCACTGACGTAGGCATAAGTGACTGTACCGCCAGAGTCAGCCGTGGCTGTTACCGTAAAGTTTCCGCCCAGGTAGGTGGGTGTGGGCACTGAAGTAAAGGTGATGGTGGGGTCAGCTGCGGAAATGACAACTGTTTGTTGTTTGGTTCCGGAGGAATACGAACCGTTGGCAGCCACATTCGCCTGAACAACGCAATTCCCCGCGCCACTGCTGCTGAATTCGCCTGTGTTGGCGTTAACCAGGGCACAAGGACCGCTGATGTAACTGTAAGTAATCGTGCCACCCGAATCCGCGGTGGCAGTCACATTAAAGTTACCACCCAGGTATTTCGGTGAGGGAACGACCGTGAAGTTGATCGTCGGCGTTAACAGATTGCCTACCGTAAGGTTGAAGGTTCCTTTAGTTACATTGAATTTCGTTCCAATTTGTGTATAGGTCGCGGTGATCGTATGAGTTCCGGTCCCAATAACAGTGGGTGTGTACGTCAGCGAACAAGAAGCTGTCCCACCAGCCCCCGCGGTTAATGTACATTGTCCCGCGGGTGAACCGGAGAAAGTTCCAGTTCCCGATGAGGAGAGTTGGATCGTGCCTGTTGGAATCGTTGAGCCGTCGCCGCTGATGGCAGTGGCGGTACAAGTCACGGCATTACCGGTCGCGACAGAGGCCGGGGTACAAGAGACCGTAGTGGTTTCATTGATGCGGTTGTTTACGGACAGCGTGACAGTGCCATTACTGCTATCATTAAATCCGACACCGGGGACATAGTCGGCCGTGATCGTATGGGTGAAGATATCTGAGGGTGTATAAATCACCGAACAGGTAGCCACCTGGCCCGATCCAGAAAGCGTACAAGAATCTGTAGCGCCACCGGTAAATGAACCGGAGTTTGTGTGGCTAAAACTGACTGTCCCTGTGGGTGTGGCGGACGTGCTCATGTTCCTTACCATCGCGGTACATGTCGTTGGATATCCCAGACCGGTGGTGGCTGGAGAGCAAGTAACCGAAGTCTGGGTGTTGGCATAAACCAACGTCTCGATTGCATTATCGAGTTCGTATGTCGTGCTGGCTCCCTGGGAACAGGAATTATCTGAATAGGCAACCAGGTAAAGGTTATAAGTACCTGCCGTTGTGGGGGCCTGCACCGTGAACGAATCGCTAAAACTCCCCGGGCCGCTGAAGTTGTCTGTATTGTTGCAACTTAAACTGCCAGCACTGGTGCTGATACGGTAACCCGTGGTCCGCCAGTTAACATTGGTATCTCCGGAAACAGAATACGTCGAAACTGTAACCAGAATCGTGAGGGTCGAACTGGTGGGAACGGTAACCTTATTCGATCCGGTCATGAGAACATCATTGATACGTACTTCCGTGATCTGGCGGGCGTCGGTGAAATTACCGCTATCCACCACGTTGGAAACGGAGCTGACTGTTGTGTATGTATATTCCCCAATCGCGCTTTCATCCATATTGAGGACGATCTGGCAACGCCAGGCCCCCTGCGCATCCACTACTGCGTCGCAAGAAGCCTTGAACCCGTTGGGACCGGTCACTTCTACGTGGATGATTTCGCCCGGGACATAACCCGCGTTGTTCGCGTTATCTCCCCTGAAGGTGACCACGCTGCCCGGTACGTAATCATCCGCGTCAGTATAGACGCTGTCCTCCCCCAAATCGACATCTCCACCAGGCTCGACTACCACACGGGCGCCGTCACCGTAAAAATCGTTATCCTGCCCTTCAGCGGAAGAATTGCTGTCGATCACAATCCCGGCTGAATTGTTGGAAAACTCATTATCTTCCGCCTTGGCATGGCTATTCTTAAGAATCAGGCCGGCAGCCTGAGCGGCATCGCTTGAAATAAAATTGTTGATGGTGGAATCCAGCAATTCCACATTGGCATTCTCGACCAAAATTCCCGCCATGACGAACGGGTCAAGGCCCAAGCTGTTCTCTCCGGCGTCGATGGTGATGCCAATGATGACGACGGTCACACCGTCTTCTGATTCGGTGCCATCGATGTAGAGCATGGCCTTGATATTGTCACCACCAACCATATCTTCAACATTCACCGGGACTGAGATAGTGGTCACCCCACCCCCATCGAGCGTGACACTCTTGGTGATCTTTACCGATTCATTTGTAGTGCCGGAAAGGTAGATCGTCCCACCATCTGAACGTGAATCATTCACCGCGTCTTGCACGGGGGTTTTGGTCACATAGCAGGTAGCGGAAGCGTAACCAGCAGGCGGAATCCAGGCGTCACATTTCTTCTGGGAATCAAAGTAAGCGATCACGTGAGTGGGATCGGATGTATCGGCAAACCACGAGGAAGCTCCGCCCAGGGCTTGTTCAGTCTCCGCCTCAGCCATAGACATCGGATCACCGTTTTCATCCACCACTGTGGCGCCAGCTTCCGCGATAGCCACAACGGTGTCGGTAAGATCAGTCATATCCTCTTCGGGAGGGACTGTTTCAGTAACATCCGTTGGCTCTTCGGTAGCTTCGTCGGTTACCTCCCCGGTTAATTCAACGGTCGGCTCACCAGTGGGTGCCTCAGTTAGCACGGCATCCTCGGTCAACGACGGATCTTCGGTCAGGGTCGGAACCTCGGTTTCAGCGGGTGCCTGCGTGGGTGGAACCTCGGTGACTACGACCTCGGTTGGAGCTTCGGTGACCACAGGGGTCTCTGTAACAACCGCGGTATCACCGGGTTCGGGGGTATCGGTGGACTGATCCTGGGCATAGGCCAGATCTGGTTTGGTTAAACTCAACGCAAAGAGAATGATGAACGCGAATTGGCAAAATTTATACAAACGAGAGCTCATATCTGATCTCCTTTTTCTCCAGCCCATGCTTGATTAAGATTTCAAGCGTTTTGATACAAAAAAACGAATAAATCCACCATTAAAAGACGAAAACCGACCTTCAGGCCGGTTTCGCAATTGGCTCGTTCAAGATCGTCTCCTCGCGGAGTATGCGACCAAATCAAATCTTGAAGTCTTTGCCGCCTTAACAAATAATATTCATAATTTCTGGATTTTCAACGACTATTTTAGCATTAATCGTAGAAATTGGAGTAAAGATGATATAAATTTATTAGCCGCCAATTCCCGTAATTATGGCGCAAAAATCATGATTTTATATGAATTCCACCCGTTGCACCACGCGCGCTGATCTCAGCATGGATCTCCCCGGAACCAACCTCTACCACCGGGTCGGAGATCACCGGCAGATGGACGAGCTGTGCGATGGCTTCCCCGGCGGCAATGCGCAAACGCCGCCACGAATAGTTCACCACCTTGATGAGGATCTCGCCCTGGTAGCCCGCGTCGATCACACCCGAGCCGGTGAGGTGGTTGTTGCGTCCCTTGGGTTTGACGAGCAAAAAGGTATCAGCAGGGATATCGAAGGTGACGCCGGTGCGTAGCACTTTGTGGCTGAACGGCGGAATGGTACACGCTTCAAGCGCGTAGACGTCGATGCCGGCGTCCTGGGGGTGCTTGCGGCTGGGAGCAACAGCCCGGGGGTCAAGTTTGGCGAATTGAAGCATGGTTGAATTCCTTTATCAATTATTTAAAAAGCGACAGTTCAGAAGGCAGCGCTTCATCCCGCACCCAGGCCTTGACCGTGGCGGCGAAGAGCTTCGGATCGGTCAGCGCCCAATTGTGCTCTTTGGCGAGCGTCGACCCATTGCCGAACGAGACGGTGACGCCGCGCGCCCGCGGCAGCACCGCCAGCAGGTCGCGCGCCGACTCGTGCATCTGGCGGTATTCGAGCGCGCCGGTAGCCACCAGCACCGGCAGGTCGGCCTTTTCGAGGCCGGAGGGCATTCGGTAATGCATTGCTTCGACCATCAGGTTCACAAATCCGGATTCGGTTATCTCTTGAAAAGAACGTTTGAAATCGGCAAAATATTTCTCGCCGATGCCTGCCGAGTATTTCATGTTCAATCGGATCCAACCATCATTATTTTTCAAGGGCACCATAAACCAGCGATACGCCCAGCGGAACATGCCGCGCGTATACATCCAGCAGCCGGGCAGAGGGCGCAGGATGGCGCTGCTGACCACGGCGTGATCGAGCACGTCGGGATGGCGCGCCAGCAGTTCCACCGTCACCTGCGCGCCCTCGGAGAGCCCAACGACGGATGCCTTGCCGCCGGGCGCGTGGGCGTGGATCAGGTCGGATACCAGATCCGCGGCGAGGGCATGCGTGAAGGGAGCCGTGCCCAGGCTCCTGCCCTGCTCCGGCAGGTCGGGAATGAGCAGATGAAAATCAGACATCAGGACCGCGGCCACCGGGCGCCACATCCAGCCGGCCACGCCGCCTCCGTGCAGCAGCACGATGGTGGATTTATTGCCTGCGCCAAGTTCCTGGAAAGTGAGTTCGGTCAAGGGAGAGTCTCGCAATCAATGGAATCCGGTACGCATCAAATTGTACACCCGCCGCAAACCGGATTATCATGCCCACTTGAAAGAACAGAAGGATATTTAATTTCTTCTTGAACGAGCGTTCGGCGGGAAACTGAAAACATGATTACTAATTAGTTGTACTTCACGTCTCAGGAGGGAAAACATGCGTTCATATCTTGACATATATACGCCATTGGCGTATAGTAAGGTTCAATTGTCCAGAGGTGAATTATGGAGATCATAGAAACTTCCATCTTCACCCGGCATGTACAAGCGTTATTGACCGATGATGAATATCGGCTGTTGCAGATCGAACTTTTGCTCCATCCTGAAAGCGGCGATGTGATCCCACACAGCGGGGGCTAACGCAAGAAAAGATGGTTGCTGAGTGGAAAAGGAAAACGAGGTAGTACAAGGGTCATCTACTATTTGGCAACAGCCAAAGGACTGATCTTGATGGTGATGATCTATGCCAAGAATGAAATGGATGACCTGAGCTCAGAACAATTAAAAGTATTGGCGAAGGTCGTCAAGGAGGAGTACCATAAAAGATGAACTATTCACTGAATTAATGGAGAGCGTCAAGGAAGGAGCCAGAATCCTGAATGGTGAGACCGCTCCCTCCAGGACTTTTGCTTTTTCACCCAAATCGATCAAGGAGATCCGTCAATCATATCACCTCACCCAGGCAGAATTCGCTCAACTACTTGACGTCAGTCTGCGCACCTATCAGAACTGGGAACAGGGCCGGCGCGAGCCCGAGGGTCCGGCCAAGGTGTTGTTGAAAGTAGCCGCTGCGCATCCGGAAGCGATTCTGGATACGGTCAAGTAAGGAGCGGTGATAGAAAGCGTTTACGTTCCATTTTTGGGGATTGCACACACATGCACTTGCTGCGATTGGGGATTGCTTCACGTGATATGTTAATGAGAACGGTTCGTGCAAGGATTACGCTCGCAATGACAGCTCGCAACGACAATAATGGATGTACAATAAATCCATGAACGAGCGTTCGGATGGCAAACGACCCAATCCGGTCCATTCGCGGCAGGAGATCATCGCCGCGTCACACCGGTTGTTCCTGGAACAGGGCTTCCACGGCACCACCATGCGTCAGATCGCGAAAGAAGCGGGGTTGGCGCTGGGGTCACTCTACACGCACTTCCCCGGCAAGGACGAACTCTTCCAGGCTGTGTTCGACGCCTACAACCCCTACCTGCTCCTGCTGCTGGCGCTCGAGAACTCGCAAGGTGCCACTGCCGAAGACCTGGTGCGCACCGCCGCGCGGCGCATGGTCAATGCCCTCTCAGCCCGCCCGGACCTGATCAAGCTGGTGTTCATCGACGTGGTCGAATTCCAGGGGCGTCATCTGCGCGCCAACTACGCGGACGTGGCTCCCCGCCTGGAACGCTTTGCTATGCGCATTAAACGAGACGGCAGCGAGGTGCGCGATCTTTCCGCCGACAGCCTGCTGCGCGCTTTCTTTGGCCTCTTCTATTCCTTCCACACCACTGAGATGCTGCTCGGACGCACTCCCGACCCCTCCACCCTCCCCGCCGACTTGCAGGACCAGATCGAGATCTACCTGCACGGTGTATTGAGGGGATGAGGATGGTGTTTTAGAAGCTATTAATTTTGGGGATTGCTTCGCTAAGTGAATTGGGGATTGCCTCGTCGCAAAGAACGCTCCTCGCAATGACATCATAAGGATAAAAAAGACACACCTGGATTTCAGGTGTGTCTTCATTTTGGTTCAGGATCGCCGCTCGATCAATAGTGTTTACCGGGGGTTGGCGTGGCAGCGGTGAATTTGTATACGTATGCCGGCGAGTTCATGTCACATGAAGTTCCGGTCCAGCGACAAACCACGAAGGTGTAGGTTTTGCCATTGGTTCCATAAACCGTGGCGGAACGCGCGGTACTGCTCGCGACCTTATAGTAGGGATAATCACCGTAGTAGGGCACCGTGCTCCCAGCCGCGTAAAGCACCAGGAAGCCGTTCGGGAAGCTGCCGTAAGCCTGCCAGCGGATGGTCGCTGTCCCGGATCCAGCATAGGTGATGCTGGTGATCTTGATGTATGGGGCACCAGAATATACAGTGGCTGTCGGGTATATCGGTGGTGGTGGGTAATAGAACGCTGTCGCCGTAGGCGCCATGGTCAGGGTCACGGTGGGGGTCGGTTTAGCGAACTTGATCGTGCCTACGTTGCTATAGATATCACAGGAATTATTGACGTAGCGGCAGATGCGCACGTAGTATTTTTTACTGATATCACCCTGGATCTGGGCGGAGCGTTTGTTGGGATCGCTGATGTAGATCGAGGGATCCTGCGGGAAGGTTGGTGTCTTGTTCGAGTCGGACCAGACCAGTTCGAACCCAGCTGGGAAATCACCCACCGATTCCCAGTAGATGGTCGCCAATCCTCCACCGTTATCAACAACACCGGTGATGGTGATGGAGGCAGCCGCGTTGGTTGCCGCTGCGTTTGTAGCCGCTGTATCAGGGGTTGCAGTAATGTAGATTACCTGTTGTTGTTGCGTGGCAGGTAACGGGGTAGCAGTAACAACCAGAATTTGCGGTGCCGTGTTTCCCCCGGTAGCCTGACATGCCGTCAGGATCATTACACCGGCCAGAAGAGCGATCAAGATTCGTTTTGTCATGTTTCCTCCACATTTCAAACCATAATACAAGTATAGATGGTGAATTCAAAAAATGGAAGTACCTTCATAAACCTGCACAGAAAAGCCATAAGTCAAGAAAAGTCAAGCTTTTAAGGTTTTACCACGTTTTTTCGATAATGTATCCACGATTTCTAATGCATTTCAGAGAAGTTTCCGTTACTATAATAATGCAGGTAACCATAGTTATTGAGGAGGTAGATACACATGGATAAGACGGCGAATGACTTCTCAAGGTTCCAACCAGGAAAATATATTAATATCGAAACTTACCGTCGCTCGGGGGAAGGTGTTCGCACCCCGGTATGGTTCGTTGAATCCGGCGGTGCGCTGTTCATCCTCACCCGCGGTGACTCGGGCAAAGTGAAACGCCTGCGGCATAACAAAGCTGTTCAGGTGGCAATGTGCAAGATGGATGGGACAGTGATCAGTGACTGGGAACCCGGCGAGGCCTCGTTCGTAGAAACAGAAGATGCGGTTAAGAACATTAAATCGCTTTTCGATGACAAATACGGCGCCGTTTCGCGCCTGACCAATATTTTTTCCAGAATGCAGAGGAAGAAACGGGTATTCATAAAAGTAGTGCCGAAAGAAAAGGGATAACAGGAAGAGTTTAGTGTTTGCGTAACATATGAAGTGAATAATTGAAAAACTTTGACCAGATGAGCAATCCCCCAATCACAACCGAAAAGTGATTTGGGGATTGCTTTGCTATTTGACAGATCAAATGAAATTGACTTCATGTTCCAAGTTCGCAATGACAATTCGGAATGCAAGTTTTGCACGTTGGCCTGGTGGCAAGAATTGCATTATGGCCTGAATGCAAATTATGTTCATTGGCGAGAAGGCAAAATCTGCCCATTGGCCAGAAAGAAAAATCCGCCCAAAGGCCAGAGGGAAAGCATTGCCTTAAGGGCAGCCAGCGTGCAAAATTGGTCTTTCAGATGAGTGCAAATCCTGCCTCTCTCCTGAGTGCAGAATTCGCACATGTTTCTATTAACTACTTAATTAACTACCCTTAATTACTTAAATTAATTTCCACCCTTTTTCTTTTTCGTTCTTGGTACCAATTCTTCTGGAAAGATCAGATTCCAATCATAACGCGGACTGCGTGAGGGTTGTTTGTATTCGTCAAGATCAATTTTGTTTGCGCGATAATCAATCAAAAAACGAGCAATCGCCAGGGTGGCTAACTGGCTGGCGGGAACGCCAACGTTTTCAGCCAGGTCGCGCAACTGTTCGCGTAACATGGGGGGCAGATCGTAGGTGGCGCGCTGATCGCGCCGGGCCTGGATCTTGAGGCGTTGTTTGACCAGGCGCTCGCGTTCGCGGCGCGGGAGCTGAGCCTCGGCCGCGCGCTGCTCCATGCCGCTGAGCAGGCTGGAGACGGCGGGGTCCAGGGATTCAGAAGATTTGTCACTTGTCATGGATCACCTCGAGAAGTCGGTCGAGCACCTGGCGGTACCCACCCAGATGGTGGCGTCCGGACTTGATCCCTTCCATGGCCGGAGTAGTACGTTTAAAGTCCCACAAGGTTTGTCCGTCGTCCAATGCCGTGCGTGCATGGGAATCCTGCGGGATGGGTGGCCAGACATGTTCGCCGTGCTCGTCGACCAGACGACGGAATTGTGTCAGAGTATCGCGGGTGGTGCGGTCGAAGAAGGTCGGCAAAATACTGTAACCGCGGTTACACTTTGTTCCAGTTTCAAGCTCACGCATCAGAGCCATCACTTCGTCGACACCATCCAGGGAGAGAGGGTCGAGGCGAGTTGGGATCACAATCCAATCGCTGGCGTAAAGACCGTTTCGTTGCAACAAATTGAAAGATGGAGCAAGGTCGAGCAGAACCACGTCGAAGCACAAACCTGTAAGCAGGTCAGCCAGGACTGAGTCAGGGAATTCCAAGCGCGCGAACTGACGATTGATCTTTTCGGTGGAACGATCGCCACAAAGCAGACTGAGGTGAGGGCGCGGAGAGATGGTCAAACCTTCGAGTGGTTCGTCCAGGCTGATGCAGCGATAAAGTGCCGGCGATTTGGGCAGGCCGAAGGAAAGAGCCACATGCCCCTGCGGATCGAGGTCCACCAGAAGGGTGGAGAGTCCGTGTGCAGCCAGTCCGCAGGCGAGTGTCACCGCGCTGGTGGTCTTGCCCACCCCGCCTTTTTGGTTTGCGAACGCGATGGTCGTGGTCATTTTTTTGCCTGAATGAGGGTCGAAAATCAAAGCTAATTCCGAAAATAAGGGTCACCCCTATGATTATAGGGTAAATAACGAAGTGATTCAAGGGTCGCCCCTGGCAAAAATCGATACGAATTATTAGGGTCGCCCCTTGCCCATCCAGAATCCACTCAAAACCGCATTGCGACCGAAAGAGGAGTATTTGTTCATCCTCTTTCCTTCCTTGTCATAGCGAGGAGCGTTCTTTACGACGAGGCAATCCCTCCTTCATGCCTGTCACGCCAACACTTGCTACAGGTGCAAGTGTCGCTCGTTGAGCAGTAAGCACTTTTCGACTTCAAGGAAAACGATCGCAATGACGATTCGTTAAGGCTTCTGTCATTGCGAGGGCTGATCTTCGCCCGAAGCAATCCACAAGTAACTTTGCAATCAACAATTGGGGATTGCTTCACTCTTTGACTGATAATCGTTACATGTCTTCAAGGATAATGTTCACAATGACACAGTCAGTGAAGGGATCGCAATGACAGACTGATGTATTTAGGTCTATAATCCAACCATCGGGGTGAACCATGGGCAAGGTCTACTACGTCTACATCCTCACCAACAAGTACAACACGGTGCTCTACACCGGCGTGACCAACGACCTGGAGCGGCGCATGCAGGAACATCGTTCTCCGGATAACCGCGGATTTACCGCCAGGTACAACGTGCACAAGCTGGTGTACTACGAGACCTTTGACGACGTGGTCGAAGCGATTGCGAGAGAAAAGCAGATCAAGGGTGGCTCGCGCCAGAAAAAGATCGATCTGATCGTGGGATCGAATCCGTGGTGGAATGATTTGTTGCCGGGGGAGTGACGCTGTTTCATGTCATTGCGAGCGCTCATTGACGTGTCATTGCGAGCGTGTTCCTTGCACTCTTTTCACTCTGGTAGACTAAAAGCGAAGCAATCCCCATTAATCGATAGCAAAGTTAATCGGGGATTGCTTCGCTCACAAAAATCGTTCGCTCGCAATGACAGTTTGGTAGTGTGTTGGGGATTGCTTCGCTCTTTGAACGATGGTCGTGAGTTGCCCTCAAGTACAACGCTCGCAATGACATGTCCGCGTCCTCTCGTAATGAGAAAGTGTAACCACGGTTACACTCCTGTCACCAACCAACAAAAAAAGTGTAACCACGGTTACACTTTTTCAACAAATCAAAATCAGTCTATCTTCTTTCCAGCCTTGCGCGGATCAGGTTAGCCAGCGCCTCGAGGAGATCGAGAGCCTCGTCCCCGTTACCCTTTGCGACCACGGTATCGGCGATCTCGTCCATGGCCTGGTCGCGACCGTAATCATCCAGTTCGTCCAACGAGCGGATCAGGTGGGTGAAGGTGCGCGCGGCCTGTCGTCCGGGCTCGGGCAGCACCGGTCTGGAGGCACGACCCTTGTCCGCTCCTTCGGTTGGTAGGGGGGGCGCGGCGATCTCGGCGACTTCGTCAGAGGTGAGCTGGTTTTGCACGGACAACTTAATCATACGCTCCCACCCTTCGCGTGGGGTGGCCAACACTTCGCGCAGCACCCGCTCTGACAGCCGATAGCGGTCCGCCTGGTCGAGCAGGTTCGAGGGGAACTGCAAAATGTTCAATAATTGCACCATGCGTGGGCGGGTGAGCTGCATGATTGGCATTAACCGTTCCCAAAGCCCGGCGGGCATGCGCTGGCCACGCGCCTGACGGAAGAATTCATAATCGTCAGCAACATCGGAATCGGGCTGGATGCCTAGGTCAGCCAGGATCAACGAGGCTACCTCGCAAGCCTGTTCCACCGCGGAGGGTGGTTCAGCATGGCGATTCTCAAGTACCTGGCGTTGCCGGGTGGGGTGGCTCACCACCTCCACTCGCAACAGCGGTTCTTCCTGCGCACCAGATGAGGCGTATTGCAGACAGGCAGCCCAGAAACGACGCTCGCCGGTCTCAATCTGGAAAACGTATTCACCAGCAGAATTGGCTACCCAGGTGCCGGTAATGGATTTGATCTGACCGTGTTCATTGAAGGAGGAGCCCATCATTAATAAGCGGTCCACTTCGGTGCGGATACCGGCGTCACTTTTTGCCATTTCAAGCCAGTCGATGGCGGCCTGATAGCAATTGATGCGACCGCTGAAAAACGCGTGCCGTAGCGAGGGTGGCAGCAGGCGGCGCGGCTGGAATCGGTCGGGCATCATCTGACTGGGGCGCAAGCGTTCGATCCGTTCCACCTGCGGTTCTTCAGACTGTTGTTCCACCCCCAGCTCCGGTAATCCCAGCTTGGAGCCGTTGGAAGAAGCAGCGGGAAAATCATCGAAAGCGTTGTAGCGTTTTTTGGCGGCCATAAGGCACTCTCCGGTTTTACTTTAACCCCTGAACAGCGGCTTTGCGGGTATCGTGCAGGATCGCTTCCACCAGGCCGGCGTACTCCTGGGTGGCGCGCGAACTCGAGGCAATAGCCTCTGTGGAATGGGTCCTGGGTGGTTTGAAAGTGAAAACGTCCATGTGCGCCGAGTGGGCATAGGCCAGGTCGGACGACTTGTGGATGGGCGGCAGCATCAGCGACTTGTACCGCTGCTGCAGCTCGGTGAGGATCTCCTGAGCTTCGCCGCGCTGCTCATCGCAGAGGGTGGGTAGGTAGCCGAAAATTTTCAGCGACGGCTTGAAATGCGCCTTGATCTGGTCGATGGTGCGCTGCAGCTCGATCAGCCCCGAGACACCGAGGTAACTGGTTTCGACAGGCACCACCACCAGGTCAGCGGCGACGAGTGAATTAATGAGGAGATCGCCGGTATTCGGCGGGGTATCGATCACGATGTAGGCGAATTCTTTTTGCACCTGGGCAAGAGCCTTCTGTAGACGGGTCTCGTTGGCCATCAGGGTGGGTAGTTCGCGCGCGGCCCGGATCATGGCTGCCCGGTCTGAGGGGACGTAGAAGAGGTTGGCGTGATGCTCGCTGCGCTGGATCATGCGCTGGATGGAAGGCGGTGGCGTTTCGGTGAGCAATGCCGGCAGGCTGATGGGGAACACGTCTTTGTGCTTGTCAAAGGAAATCGCCAACAAGGCGTGGCCCTGCGGATCCATATCTACCAGCAACACGCGGCTGGCTGGACCGGTCTCGCCCTCGAGCCGGAGCGCCAATCCGCTGGCCAGGTTGACGGCGGTGGTGGTTTTGCCAACGCCCCCCTTTTCATTCGCAATTGTGATCGTAATGGACATAATTTCTCTTTCTTTGCCGTTTTTTGGGTGAATTGCAGCAGGATGGTTGTAACCGGGCGCAATTCCGGCTAATATTTTTACGTAATCAGATATTAGCATAGAATGCTTGTAAATTCAACAGAATTGTGCTAAATTTGTTGCAAATATCAGAAATTAACGCAATTCTATTGCTTCTGATTAATTTTCGTGCCATAATTGTAGTACAGGAGGCATGACTTTGGTAGATTCCTTCAACGATACCGAGTGGCGTTTAGTTCGGCTTGACCGGCTTGGACTGAAAGAAGACCCGTTCAAACTGTCGGCTGACCCACGTTACTTATACCTTGGCCCCGAACACCTGGCCGTATACCGCCAGGCACAAGGAGTCATCTCTCGCCGGCGTGGATTGGCTCTCATCAGCGGCGACATGGGCATGGGCAAGAGTTCGCTGGCGCGGCGCATCTACGACGTCTACGCCTCCGAGCAAAACGTAGAGATTTGTTACATCCACACCGCTGCCTTCAAGACCGCCATGGACGCTGCCCGCCAGATCTCAACCAGTCTTAACGTACCTCCGCAGCGTTCCTTCCAGAGACAAATGGAAGGACTTGAAAAGTTTATGGCGGACGCCTACACTGCCGACCGCAACGTGGTGGTGCTGCTCGATGATGCTCAGTTGATGAACCCCGAAGCACTCGAAGTATTGCACCGCCTTTACAACTTCGATTACGATGCCAAAGTCGTGCAGGTACTGGCTTTTGGGCAATCGGAGATGTCTTCGGTGTTCGAGGGCAACAAGCCTGTAAACGCGCGCGTGTTCGTGCGCCTGGCACTGCCGCCCCTCACTCTTTCTTCAGCGCTGCAGATGGTGTTGTTCAGGCTGCGCGTGGCCGGGCGCTCCGAGCCGATGATCAATGACGATGCCTTTGAGGTTCTTTATGAAAAATCGCAGGGAGTACCGCGTGAGATCATCCGTCTGTGCGCCCTTTCTACTGATCGCCTGCTGCAAAGTGACGAAACAATGATCAACGTAGAAATTGCCCGGGAGGTGAATTGATGGCCGCCGCGAACGGAAACAACCGCAACGCCTGGGTCCAACTTTATGAAGCTCGGCGCATCCCCAGTGAACAGGAGCAACGCACCCCCGGACGCCCGCCCGGTATCGTGCCGCGCCGAAAAGTGGGACTCACTCTCTCTCATGGTGAGATTGCCGAGATCGACCTTTGGCAAAAACGCTTTTCAGAACTGCTGCATCGCAGCGTTTCTGCCGGCGAGACCGTCGGCATCCTCACGCGTATCTGCTCCGCGCGTTTCAACCGCCTTGGAGACACGAAGGATTTCCGTGCCCTTTCACAGCTTGTGGAGAAGCTGGTCAGTGATGAGAAGAAATAATTATTTCTACCAAAAACCTCGAAGATTATGGAAGAAATAATTGGTGATTGTGCAAGGGTTGTACAAGATGAAGGCAAGAAAACGAACATTAAAAAATGATTAAAAGTTGCCAAAAGCGCAATTTTTTACATTAAAAACTTGCGCTTTTGGCAAGTTGTATTTTGAAAATAATTGAGGTAGAGTTTATAGGATAAATGTTCTACCTTGTCTGCAGAAGAACCACCCGTGGGGATCGGACTTCTCCCTGCAGAAGGGTCAATGCGAACCGGGGCGGCACCCCCGGCAGAAAGAATCGATGGATCAGACTCAGAAAGACCCGGCGCTCAGCGTGAATCTCCCAGGATATCAGGAAGCCTGGCAGATGGTGTTGGGAAGCCTTCAGGCAGAGATGTCGAAGGCACTTTTTGATACCTGGGTGCAACCGCTCAAACCGATCGGCTACCAGAACAAGACCTTCACCATCGGCGCGTTCAACCCCTATGGAAAGAGCTGGGTGGAAGAGCGTCTGAGCAGCCGCATCGAACACATCCTCGAGAACCTTTACGAAGAGCCGGTCAAACTGGCTGTGACGGTAAGCAACAGTTTCTATAAAGACCGCGTGCTCGACAAAGCCGTTACCGCCACCGTCGCGCCCACGCTTGCTCCCAAAAAACCAGCGCTGTCTCAAGCCAAACCCGCCGACCCTGACCGGGTGGATATCGCCACTGAACCCTCCAACCGCAAGATGATGCTGCAGCGTGCCTACGGCAGCGAACGGGCGCGCATCATCCAACCCGAACGCGGCATGTTCGTCACAGGCTATCTGTTCTCCAACTGGCTGCCGCTCATCGGGCACTCCGCCTTTGCCGTGATCCTTGCCGCGCGCAGCCTATGCTACTGGAACCCCATGACCGGTGAACTGCGAAACGTGGTCGAGACAGAGATGGGCGAACTGGCCAACCGCGCCGCGGTCTCGGTGCGCACGGTCAAGGATGTGCTCAACGACGACCTGGTGATGCGCTATTTTTTGCGTTACCGGGTGCGCCGCGTAATGACCTCCAACGGCGTCCGCACCGCCGGCATTTCGCTGCAGGTGCGCATGGACGATCCGCTCACCCCCTCCGACCAGGTGTCCTCGGGGTTGATGGAAGAGGAGGAGTGGTATCTCGCTGAGTTCTCCGGGGAAAAGGAATAATCGGAACGCAATCAAATTGTTCTTGTAGGGGCGGGTTCCAAACCCGCCCAATTGTATTTAATGCAGATTTTCTTCATCATTGGTCCAATTCGCCGGATTCTCAGCGATATACACTGTTATCGATTCATATTCCTTATCAGAACCGATGATGTGTTCGTAATAATTCCGCTGCCACACGGGTACCCCGGGTGTGCCCCGCAATTCATTGATCCGTTTGGCTGAGAAAGTTTTAAATTGCCGCACGATCTCGGATAAAGGCGTGCGTTTATGTATTCCTTTTGTAGGGGCAGGTTCCAAACCTGCCCCATTATCAATCAATGGGCGGGTCACGGACCCGCCCCTACAAAGGAAATTTTGAGATTCAAATATTTGTATGATCCCGTGGATATGGTTGGGCATGAGGATGAATTCATCCAATCCAATATCCGGGTTATGGTTTTCGAGGTCGCGCCAGGTCAATTCCACGATTCGACCATATTCCGACAATTCCATTTCGCCATCGGTGATATCGCCGAACAATCGTTCACGGTTATGGGTAACGATGGTGATGAAATAACAGCCTTCCTGCGAATAATCGTATCCGGGTAACCGGATCGAATGCCGATGATGAAGCATGGGTTTCCCTCCTCGGTGATGAATTGCATTGCAACGTAATTATAGAATATTGTGAGGTGGGGACGAGCACGATCGAATATTCGATCCAGGGCGGGTTTGGAACCCGCCCCTACAAAATTAATGATGGGACTGCTATGTGAGAAGACTTGGATTCATCTTCGGTGTGCCCCAGGCGCAGGGGCATACCCTACAAATTAACTATCTATCTTCAAACCGGGTTTTGATTTTAAAACCCGGTTTTTGCTCTTGCATTTCTTTTCGCGTTTTTCGTGGTTAATGATCTATATTACAAAAACCCCACGGACTTGACTCCGTGGGGCGTATGCGTCGCACTGTACGCGGGCGCTTGATTGTTTATTTCGATTCTACGATCGGCAGGTCGTAGGCAATGCCATTGATCAACACGTAATTGGTCCAAACCCAGCAATAACCATCTTTAACCGTTGGATTCTCGATGTAGAAATATTCAGTGTCTGCGTCGCGGCCAAGTGCCGTGAACACCGCGCCGGTCTCCAGGTAACCGGTGCGCTTGGAGTTGTAATTGGGTTTCTCCTGGCACATGATGCCGTGAATCACTGTCAGTTTTACGTTCACCGGGGTGGCGGTGGGTTCGGGGGTATCGGTAGGGGCTGCCGTGGCCGTCGGTTCAAGGGTCGCCGGTTCGGTGGTTGCCGCGACCGTGGTTTGCAGCGCGGGCATGGTACCGTTTGGGGCACCAGCCGGCAGGGACGGGGATTTCGCCGCGCATGCCGTAAGGCTGACCATCAAAATGACAATTAACCCGATAAAAATAAACTTCTTCATCCTTCTTCTCCTGTTCACTGTTCAGTCATGCCTGCCGGTTACCCGACCACGCGATGAGCGCACAGACCATTCTTTTACTCACACAGAATCTTATACCATTTGTGTGTAAGAATTGTGTAGAAATGGTAAACAAGTTTCGATCTATTTTCAAAGAAAGAATTATTGAAGAAGGAGGTTCTGCGCGAATTTTTGGAACCATTGCGCCAGCCCCAATAATTTTCACCCTTGCGGAGTAACGAGTTTTACTCCTCAGCAAGTGACGTCAGTAAGACAACCAGCAGGCAGTTCAACACAATACGATGATGATACCCAAGAGGAAGGAGAGAATGTTTATAACAACGCTTTTGATAAATCTGACAGAATTACGCAAAAGCAACTGAGTAAAACCTTTAGTTCAGATCAGAAAGACCTTGGGCATGGAAGATTCTAAAAAGGACGGGAGTTATTAGCGAAAGGCGACATTGGCATTGGATGGACCTCCATTGAATAAACGCGTAATAAAGGTAATTCGCTAATTTCATATGGATAATTTGCGGCTCTACATTGTAAGACAAAAAATATTACAAATGTTACTATTTTGTGTATAAATCATATGATTAAAGCGGAAAAATGCTAAAATGTTCATACACAGTTGTCAAAACATTGGTTTTGTATTCGGTGTTTCCATAAAATCATTACTTCAAATTTGAGGAGGTGATGATTAGGGTAACGTATTACCCTGGTAATGGTATCTATCGTAATTCAATTTAATTCAATAAGGAGAAGAATACGATGTCAAAGAAAATCATGTTCGTCTGTTCGATCTTGATCGTGCTTGCCTTCGTCCTGTCTGCCTGCGGCAAAACACCGGCCGCTGTTGCGACGACGGAAGGCGAAAAGAAATTGAAAGTGTTCGGCGCTTACGCCACCCCCATCGAAGAACCCTGGGACGGCGTGATCCACGCGGCTTTGCAGAAGGCTGCTGACGCTGGCGAGATTCAGTACACCTACCAGGAAAACATTGGTTACTCGGGCGATATGGAGCGCATCCTGCGCGAGGTTTGTGAAACTGAGAAACCCGACCTGATCATGGGCGATGCCTTCGGTAATGAAGACGCTGTCCGCCGTGTTGCCAAAGATTTCCCCGAAATCGCTTTCGCCTTTGGTTCTGGTGAAGGCCCCGTGGAACCAAATTTCGCCGTTTTCGATAACTGGATCCACGAACCCGCTTATTTGATGGGTATGCTCGCTGGCGGCTTGACCAAGACTAACAAGATCGGTGTTGTTGGTGCCATGCCGGTTCCCGAAGTCAACCGTTTGGTCAATGCTTTCATCGCTGGCGCGAAAGCCCAGAACCCCGAAGCTGAGGTCATGGTCTCCTTCATCAATAGCTGGTTCGATCCTGCCGCGGCCAAAGAAGCTGCTCTGGCTCAGATCGACAGTGGCGCTGATGTGTTGTATGCCGAGCGCTTTGGTGTCATCGAGGCTGCTCAAGAAAAGAATGTATGGGCCTTCGGTAATATGAGCGATCAGAACGAACTCGCCCCCAAGTTGGTAGTCACCAGTGCGGTCTGGAACATGGATCCGACTGTTGAGTTCTTGATCAAACAGGTTTCCGCCGGCACGTTCACCGCCATGGACCTCAAAGACTTCTCAATGATGGGCAAGGGCGGCGCTTCACTGGCTCCGTATCATGACACTGAGAGCCTGATCCCCGCCGAGCTGCTCGCGGCCGTAAAAGCCAAGCAGGATGAAATCAAGAGCGGTACATTCCGCGTTGACGTGAACGAAGGTCAGCCGGGTGCTGTTAACTGATTAACGCAGGCATTTTTACGGGCGTTATGATATTTGCACTGTAAAAATACCTGAAAGACGATGGATTAGAGAAGCGAAGTTCTTTCGCAACTTGAGGGAACTTCGCTTCACACCCTAATCATCATATTCAAATATCTCATTGTAACCTTCGAGGTGCTCTATGCACGCTGTTGAGTTGAAGGGGATTGTCAAGAAATTTGGCGATCTGACTGCGTTGGATCATGTTAACTTCGACCTTGAAAAAGGCGAGATCCATGCGTTGTTGGGGGAAAATGGTGCTGGCAAGACAACGTTAATGCGTATTCTGTATGGTTTATATACCGAGGATGAAGGGCAGATTCGGATCAATGAGGAGCCTGCTGTAATTCACTCGCCTAAAGACGCCATCAAGTTGGGTGTAGGTATGGTCACCCAACATTTTACGCTTGTTCCTACTTTAACAGTTGCCGAAAACCTGGTCCTGGGGGAATCAGGAAGTATTGCCGTAAACCTTGCTGATGTTGAAAAAAAAGTAGCCGCTGCTTCTGAACGCTTTGGCATTCCGGTCAATCCAAAAGCTTTGATTAAACATTTATCGGTCGGTGAACGGCAACGCGTTGAGATCTTAAAAGCGCTTTACCACGAAGCCAACGTGTTGATCCTTGATGAACCGACCGCTGTTCTGGTTCCGCAAGAAGTCGATGTCTTATTTGAAGCTTTATTACGCCTTCAAAAGAAAGGTCTCTCGGTGATCTTCATCAGTCACCATTTGAACGAGGTCATGCACATCTGTCAAAGAGTGACAGTTTTGCGAGACGGCAAGAATTCCGGCACCGTCAAGGTGTGTGACACGGATATGAAAGAACTGGCCAACATGATGGTGGGCCGTGAAAACTTCGGCGTGAAACGTCAGGATGTGCGCGAACAGGGTAAAGTTGAGTTGGTGATCGAAGACCTGTGCGTCACCGATAAAAAAGGTCTTGAAGCCTTGAAGCACGTTTCTCTCGAAGTTCACCGTAATGAGATCCTCGGACTCGCCGGTGTTTCAGGCAATGGTCAGGCTGAACTATCTGCCGTTCTCTGCGGCATGCAGAAGATCGCCAGCGGCAAAGTGATCGCCGGCGGCGTGGATATCTCGCACGCGGATCCAAATTGTGTCTGCGCGGCGGGGGTTGGACGCATCCCAGAAGACCGTCATGCCAACATGATCGGTGAAATGACTGTGGCCGAAAACCTGATCCTGGATCAGATGAACAATTTCAAGAAGAACGGATTTCTGGATAAAGGCAAGATCCAGAAGAACGCAGAAGAGCTCATCAAACGTTTCAAGATCAAGGCTAAACCACAAGATCGCGTGCGCACCCTTTCGGGCGGTAATATGCAAAAAGTGATGATTGCGCGCACGCTCAGTCAAAACCCGAGCATTGTTATTGCCAGTCAGCCGACGCGCGGGCTCGATGTGGGCGCCACTGATTATGTGCGCGCCACGTTGTTGGAACAACGTGACCGCGGGGCTGCCGTGTTGCTGCTTTCGGAAGACCTGGAAGAGATCATGGCACTCTCGGATCGGATCGCTGTAATTTTTGAAGGCAAGATCATGGGCATTTTATCAGCTCAGGAAGCTACGGCGGAAAAACTTGGTCTCATGATGGCAGGCTCGCCGCTCAGCCCTGAAAGGCAGGCAGCATGACAAAGCTGAAAATCGAACGCGCGGCTGCGCCTGGATGGGTCAAGCCGCTGATCCCAATCATCGCCATCCCGGTGACCTTCTTGATCACCTCGCTGGTTATCTTGTTGGCCGGGGCGAATCCGCTCCAGGCGTTTTACCAATTTTTGGTTGTACCGCTTTCCACAAAATCAAGCGCCATCGAAGTGCTGGTCAAATCGACCCCGCTGCTCCTCACTGGTGCCGCGGCGGCATTTGCCTTCGCCGGTGGTTACTGGAACATCGGTGGCGAAGGGCAGTTATATGCCGGAGCCATCATGGCTGCCTGGGTGGGTATGGTATTCAAGGGAGTTTCTCCCTGGATCGGCATCCCCGCCATGATCGTTGGCGGCATGCTCGGCGGTCTCATTTGGGCTTTCCCTTCCGCCATCCTCAAGGTCAAGTTGGGCGTGGACGAGATCGTCACCACGCTATTGATGAACTCCATCGTCACGAGCGTGGTCAGTTACCTGCTGAATGGACCCTGGCGTGACCCTGAAACCATGTGGCCGCAATCTCCGGATATCGATCCGGGCACGGTGTTCTTTAAACTTATCCCACGGACGAGACTCCACTTTGGATTCATTGTCGCGGTGGTGGTGCTGATCATTATTTGGATCGTGATCAACCGCACAGGATTTGGTTTGAAGATGCGCGCGATCGGATTGAGCAAAGAAGGGGCGCGTTTCGCCGGGATCAAGGTCGACAAGACCATGTTAATCGTTGCGCTGGTCAGCGGCGCCATTGCCGGTCTGGCTGGGGCGGGGGAGGTGGCTGGAATCCAGTTCCACCTGATCGATTCATTATCAGATAGCTTGGGTTACTCAGGTGTGATCGTGGCAACCCTGGGTGGGTTGAACTCCATCGGTGTTGGGTTGGCAGCCATTTTCCTTGGGATGATCGATACTGGCGCGCAGACGCTTTCGCGAACCATGGGTGTGCCTGTGTATCTGGGTGATGTGGTCCAATCTACCCTGTTGCTCGTCACCCTGTCGCTATTTCTCCTTCAGAACTTCCGTCTGCGGAGGGTAAAATAATGGAACTGACACTCTTTTTTGTCGGAGTTATCGCAGCTACCTTGCGTGTTTCCACGCCGTTGATCTTCGGCACCCTCGGTGAGCTGTTCGCAGAACGGTCAGGCGTTTTGAATCTGGGTATCGAAGGTACCATGTTTCTGGGCGCGTTCGCAGGGTTCGCGGTCGCCGCGAAAACCGGTTCACTTTGGATTGGTTTGTTGGGTGCGATCATTGCCGGTGTGATCTCGGGGTTGCTGATGGCTTTGCTTTCGGTACGCTTTGGGGTCAATCAACATGTGGCCGGTTTGGGTATCACGCTTTTAATGACCGGCGTTTCGCTGTTCTCCTTCCGTGTGATTTTTGGTGAATCCAAGATTCAGCCCTCGATTGACACCTTCCCATTACTGAAGATATTGCCAGATTCGAGCATTTTCGCTCCGATCGTCAACCAATATCTACTGACCTATATCGCCATTTTATTCATCCCACTGGCATGGTGGGTGATCAATAAATCGCGCTTTGGATTGAAAATTCGTGCCGTTGGTGAAAACCCTGAAGCCGCGGACGCCGCCGGGTTGAACGTTTACGCCATCCGTACCCTTGCACTGGCGATCGGTGGCGGGTTGATGGCAATGGGTGGAGCTTTCCTTTCCATCGCGCAGCTTGGTTCGTTCACCTTCGGCATTGTGGCTGGACGTGGCTGGGTCTGCATCGCTTTGATCATCTTCGCCAACTGGAACGCTATCAACGTTTTGTGGGGCGCGCTGATCTTTGGCAGTGTTCAGGCTTTGCAGCTCCGCCTGCAAACGCTTGGTTTCAAATTGCCTTACGAGCTTTTCCTTGCTTTACCGTATGTAGTGACGATCATCGCCCTGACAATCGCGGGTCGAAACGCTACCGCTCCGTCGGCACTACTCAAACCATATCGCCGAGAATAGGCGACAGGAGGTTTATCGATGAATTACAAGTATATTGGAAAACCCTATCTCAGACCTGACGCGATCAATAAAGTCACCGGCAAAGCCGTTTACCTCGACGATGTCAGATTGCCGGGAATGCTGTACGCTGCCGTGCTGCGGCCCCAATACGCCCACGCGCTGATCAAGAAAGTGGATACCAGCGCTGCCGAAAAATGCCCGGGCGTGGTAAAAGTGGTCACTGGCGCCGGCTGCAAGTTTCGCTATGGCGACAACATCCGCGATTTGCAACCCATGGCTGTCACCAAAGTGCGTTACATCGGCGATCCGGTGGCGGCTGTGATCGCAGATACCCCAGCGCATGCCCGAGCTGCTTTGGACAAGATCGCTGTGGAGTACGAACCTCTGCCGGTCTACACCGACGCACTTGACGCCATGGCAAAAGGTGCCGCTCTCATCCACGAAGACATGGACGACTACTGGCGCCTGCCCACGCTCAAACAGACATCCGGTACCAACATCGCCAATACTTATCACTTGAAAAAAGGACGCGGCGAAGAAGGCTTTGACGAAGCTGAAGTCATCATTGAAGGCGAGTTCAACTATCCCCTGGGCTCCTGCGCGGCCATCGAACCGCATGGCACCATCGTTTGGTTCAAGGAAGACAACACCATCGAAGTCTGGTCGACCTCGATCTGCCCCTTCATCATCCGCGAAGACCTGGCTCATTCCTACGGCATACCGATTGGTGACGTACGCGTGCATATCACCGACCTGGGTGGCTGTTTTGGCTATAAATCGGATATCACCACCGAACAGACCATCGCCTGGATCGCCAGCTTTGTTCCTGGACATCCCGTGAAATGGATGGGCACACGCGAAGAAGATTTCACCAGTACGCTGCTCGCCCATGGCATCCGCACCAGGATGAAAATTGGCGCTAAAAAAGATGGAACTCTGGTAGCCATCAAAACCACACTCTACCATTCCGGTGGTGCCTATGCTGATACCGCGGTCAACGTCACCATTGCTTCCACCCACAACTCCACCGGACCGTACGAATTCAAGCACTGCGATCTGACCGGATACACCGTTTATACCAACACCCCGGCTGTCGGCGCTTACCGTGGCTACGGGCATCAGGAATCGCAGATCGCCACCGAGCGCATGATGGATATGCTTGCCCGCAAGCTGGGCATGGATCCGCTCGAACTGCGCAAGAAGAATTTCCTCTCCGAGGGCAAGATTAACGCTGTCGGTGAGAAGATGTACAAACACAACGGCAACATCCTGGAATGTGCCAATCGCGTGCAAAAGATGCTCGCTGAATCCGTCAAACCTAAAGAAGACGACCTGTACTATTACGGCCGTGCCCAGGTGACCGTGATGAAAAGCCCCAAGGGCGCGCCATTCTCAACCAAGGGCTGCTACATGAAGATGAACGTGGATGGCTCCGTCAACGTGAACATGGGCGGCGCTGAAGTGGGGCAGGGGCTGCGCACGGTCATCAAACAGGTCGCGGCTGAAGCATTGAAGATACCACCCGAAAAAGTGAGAGTCTACAACGAGATTGACACCCAATTCTCCCCCTACGAGTGGCAAACCATCGGCTCGATGTTCACCACCCAGGGTGGACGCGCCATCATCCGCGCGGCGGATAAACTGATCGCGAGCCTGAAGAAGACTGCAGCTCAGGTGTTGAAGGCTGACGAAGATTTCATGGAATACGATGGCGAGTACGTTTATCTGCGCAACGACCCAGATATGAAAGTGGCTGTTGGCGACCTGGCGCGCGGTTACATCACCAGCGACGGCATCACCATCGGCGAACTGGCACAGTCCGTCTCAGACGCTCGCCTGCCGCGTTACTCCAACCCCGACGCCAATGGCCAGGGCTCCATCGGTGTGGATTACACCATGGGCAGCCAGGCGGTTGAACTGCGCATCGAAAAGAAGACCGGCAAAATCCTTATCGACCATTATTACTCGGTGTTCGACGTGGGACAGGTGATTAACCCCCTGCAGATTCGCGGATCCGTGCTGGGCGGCGTGATGATGTCCATCGGCGCGGCCCTCTATGAGCAGGTCATTTTCGATAAGGACGGCAAAATCGTCAACCCGCACTACTTCAAATATCACATCCCGACCTTCAAGGAAGCGCCGGAACAGACAATTGAATTTGTCGAGACTCCAGATCCTATCGGGCCATTTGGCGCCCGCGGCATCGGCGAGCATTCCGTGATCGGCGCGGCACCTGCCATCCTCAACGCTGTCTATAATGCCATCGGTGTGGATTTCAATGAAATTCCGTTGACCCCCGAAAAGGTGAAAGCCGCGTTGGAAGCCAGAAAGGAGACGAAATAATGTCTGAGATGATTACCTTCACCATCAACGGCGAAGAACGCACTGTTGTGATTGAACCCGGCATGATGCTGATCGAACTGATCCGCGACGTGCTGAACCTGACCGGGACCAAACATGGCTGCGACAACTCCACCTGCGGCACCTGCACGGTGGTGATGGATGGCAAGGCCATCAAGAGCTGCAACACTCCCGCTGAAAAAGCCGCCGGCACCAAGATCATCACCGTGGAGGGGTTAGCCCAGGGTACGCAACTCCATCCTGTTCAGAAAGCCATCTCCGAATCAGGTGCGGTGCAATGCGGTTTTTGCACTCCCGGAATTGTCATGGAACTATACGGACTGTTGGAATCCAACCCGGATGCCACCGAAGCCGAGATTGAACAGGCGCTGAACAAACACCTGTGTCGCTGCACCGGTTACGAACCCATCCGCGACGGAGCCCTCATGGCTCGCAAGTTGATCCAGGAACGGAAGAAGTAAGCATTATTTCCAAGGAGAGATACGATGGCATACGATATTTTGATTAAAAACGCAAAGACGCGCGAATCTGCCGGAAAACTGGTACAGATCGCCATTGAAAAAGGCAAGATCGTCAAAATCGCCGAGCAGATTGACGGCGACGCAGCCAAAACCATCGACGCCGGCGGCAACCTGGTGACCGGGTCATTCATCAACGGTCACTTGCACCTGGATAAGGTTTACACCCTGGCCAGGATGGACGATAAAGCCATCAACGCCTACGTGGACGGCGGCATGGGCGGCGCGATGACCGCCATCGAACTGGCTGCCAAGGTCAAGGAAGAATACGACGAGAAATGGATCATCGAAAACGTTCGTAAGGCGCTTGACCTGGCAGTGCGCTACGGCAATACCCACATTCGCGCTTTCGCCGATACCGATACCACCGGAAAACTCGAGGGCGTCAAAGCCCTGTTGAAAGCCCGCGAAGAATACAAAGGTCGGGTGGAAGTCCAGGTTGTGGCCTTCCCGCAAGACGGCGTGGTGCGCGATCCAGGCGCAGAAGACTACGTGGAAGAAGCCCTCAAGATGGGCGCTGACGTGGTAGGTGGCATTCCCTGGATCGAATACACCGAAGCCGACGAGCAGGAGCACATCGACCGAATGTTCAAACTGGCCAAGAAATACAACAAAGACGTGTCCATGCTGATCGACGATGCCGGCGATCCTACCCTGCGCACGCTAGAGATGCTTGCAGTCACCACCCTGCGCGAAGGCTGGCAGGGACGCGTGACCGTTCAGCACGCCCGCGCCATGGCGCTCTATCCGGAACCCTACTACCGCAAGATCGAAGCCCTGCTGAAGAAGGGTAATATCGGTCTCGTTTCCGACCCGCAGACCGGCCCGCTCTATGCCCGCGTCAAGTCGCTCTACAACGCCGGTGTCAGCGTAGCCCTCGGACAGGACGACATCGCAGACGCGTACTATCCGTTCGGTCGCAACAACATGCAGGAAGTGGCCTTCCTGGCTGCCCACCTGATGAACATGGTCAGCCGCCCCGAAATGGAGATTCTCTTCGATCTGATTACCACCAACGCCGCCAAAGCCCTGGGCATTAAGAACTACGGCCTCAAGGAAGGCTGCGACGCCGACCTGGTGGTGCTTGATGCCGCCAACGTTTGGGAAGCCCTCTGGTCGCACGACTATCCGCTGTACGTCATCAAAGACGGCGTGGATATCACGGTACGGAAATAGATTACCTTTCGAGATAATAAGAATGCGGGACAAAGGTCCCGCATTCTTTTGTGTAAGCGGTCTGCTTATGCCTTCTCGGGCCACCACTTGCGCTTGAACCAGAAGGCCAGGTTCACCAGTCCGATCATCACCGGCACTTCCACCAGCGGACCGATCACCGCGGCGAAGGCCTGGCCGGAGTTGAGTCCGAACACTGCCACCGACACGGCGATGGCTAGCTCAAAGTTATTGCTGGCAGCCGTGAAGGAGAGGGTGGTGCTCTTGGCGTAATTCGCTCCGGCACGCTTGCTCATCCAGAAGCTGACCACGAACATCACCGCAAAGTAGATCAGCAGCGGGATGGCGATGCGCACCACATCCAGCGGGATCGAAACGATGAGATCGCCCTTGAGGCTGAACATGACGATGATAGTGAAGAGCAGCGCGATGAGGGTGAGGGGACTGATGCGTGGCAGGAACTTCTTCTCGTACCACTCTTTACCTTTGAATTTGAGGCAAAGGAAGCGCGTCAACAGCCCGACTAAAAAGGGAATACCCAGGTAGATGAACACGCTCTTGGCGATCTGCCCGATGGTGATGTTCACTTCGCTGCCCTGCATGCCAAACAGCGGCAGCAGCACGGTGACGAATAGGTAGGCATAAACACTGTAGAAGAGCACCTGGAAGATGCTGTTGAAAGCCACCAGACCGGCAGCGTATTCGCGGTCACCGTGAGCCAAGTCGTTCCAGACGATGACCATGGCGATGCAGCGTGCCAGCCCGATCATGATGAGACCGATCATGTATTCGGGTTTGTCGCGCAGAAAGAGAACCGCCAGCAGGAACATCAGCAGCGGACCGATGACCCAGTTTTGAATCAAGGATAATAACAATACCTTGCGGTTGCGGAAGACGTCGCCCAGTTCTTCATAATGCACCTTGGCCAGGGGTGGGTACATCATCAGGATCAATCCCACCGCGATGGGGATGTTGGTGGTGCCGACGGCGAAACGGTTGATGAAATCTTTGGTGCCGGGGATGAAATATCCCAGCGCCACGCCAATGCCCATAGCCATGAAGATCCAAAGCGTCAGGAATCGGTCAAGTAGCTTCAGGCGAGGTTGGTTTGAGGTTGTTTCACTCATGGGGTCTCCAATCAGTCACAGGATTTGTTCGGGGTGGGGGAGTAACTGCACTCACTAATTTGGGGTAATTCGTAAGTGGGAAGGGTCAAACCCAAAATCCCGGCTGCCTGGTTGATCAGATCCAACCAGCGGGGGTCGGTGAGGTGATAAAAAATGAATCGTCCGGAACGTTCAGATTCAACCAATCCGGCATCACGTAACAACATCAACTGTTGTGATATATACGCCTGACGTTGGCCAAGCAGCGCTTCAAGTTGGCACACGCAGGCTTTATCATTTCCAATGGCGAGAAGTATATTGAGCCGAGCAGGTTGACCTATCATGGCAAAAGCATCTGCCATTTGCTGAGGAATGGGTGTATACTCTGACATATTCATAAACATGAATGTATTATATCAGATTTATGAAAGGATAAATTATATGGATATCAAGATTTTGGGTGGTGGGTGCGCGAATTGTAAGCGCCTGGAACAGATTGCCCGCAAGGTTGCCGCGGAAAACCAGATCGATGCCAGTTTTGAAGACGTTAAGGATTTTGCAGAGATCATGAAATTCGGTGTGATGAGCACGCCAGCCCTGGTGGTGAATGGAAAAGTGCTTTGTTCCGGCCGGGTGCCTGATGAAAATGAAGTAACCGCCTGGTTGAAAGCTGCATAAAAAATGGTCGTTGATAAAATCTCAGAACCACAATCAAATAAAAAGCCGGTTCGACTCTTCTTGCTGCTGGGGGTTCTGGCAATTGTCTGGTGGCTGGCATACCATTATATTCAACCACTTTCGCAATGGTTCGTATATAAATTGCTGCGCATCCCTGCCGGGTCGCACCTGGGCGAGTCACTGGCATTCTTCTTCTACGACGTCCCGAAGATCCTGCTACTGCTCTCAGGGATGATCTTCCTTATTTCAATCTTGCGTACGTTCTTCACGCCTGAGCGCACTCGCAAATTGCTTGGCGGAAAACGTGAGGGGGTGGGGAATGTACTGGCAGCGATGCTGGGTATTGTCACTCCCTTCTGCTCCTGCTCTGCGGTTCCACTATTCATTGGTTTTGTCGAAAGCGGAATTCCTCTGGGTGTGACTTTCTCTTTCCTCATCGCCGCCCCCACCATCAATGAGGTGGCGGTTGTGATGCTGCTTGGTTTGGTCGGTTGGAAAGTGATGTTATTGTACATCCTAAGCGGATTGGTCATCGCGATTTTGGCCGGTATTCTCATTGGACGCATGAAGCTTGAAAGTGGAGTCGAAGATTTCGTATGGCAGATTCAGGCAGCCGAAACATCATTCGATGAGAGGCTAACCTGGGAGGCTCGGATTCACAGGGCGGCTGGATCGGTGAAAGAGATTGTTGGCAAGGTTTGGCTGTATGTCATCATTGGGATTGCCGTGGGCGCAGCCATCCATGGTTATGTACCCGAAGCTGCTCTTGCCGCGGTAATGGGCAAACAAGCCTGGTGGAGCGTCCCAGCGGCTGTGCTATTGGGAATTCCGCTCTATTCCAACGCGGCCGGGGTTATCCCGGTGGTCAGCGCGCTGATGGAAAAGGGAGCGTCTCTTGGCACGGTGCTGGCCTTCATGATGTCAGTAGTCGGTCTCAGTTTGCCTGAGATGATCATCCTGCGCCGTGTCTTGAAACCAAAACTACTGGGGATCTTTATCGCCATTCTGGCAGCAGCGTTCATCCTGATTGGTTACCTGTTCAATCTGGTGCTGTAATTTGGCTCCGTTAATCGAAAGTTAACCTGTCAATAACCGGGTGATAACTCTTTTGGAATATCATCTCTCTGTGATCTTTAAATAGAGGTGACTATGACGAAGGATAAGGTTTTATTTCTTTGTACTGGTAATTCCTGCCGCAGCCAGATGGCTGAGGCATTCTTACGGCAACTCGCGGGAGATCAATTTGAAGTATTCAGCGCAGGGTTGCAACCTTCTGCGATTCATCCTTTTACCTATCAGGTGATGGCTGAAAAAGGTTTGGATCTGGCCGGGCAGCGATCAAAATCGGTGGATGAATACCTGGGCAAAGTCAATTTCCAGTACCTTATCACAGTCTGTGATGACGCGGACAAGAATTGCCCCACAATTTGGCCGGGTGTGGTCAGCCGTATGCACTGGTCTTTCGAAGACCCCGCCAAATTCGATGGCAGCGAAGAAGACAAATTGAACAAATTTCGAGAGGTGCGGGATCAGATCTACCAACGAATTATTGATTGGGCGGGTTGAACGAGCGTTCAAACATAAATAAGTAAAAACCCCGGTTTTCGATCAGGAAACCGGTTTTTCTTCTCTGATCGCGCTCCCCGCGACAGCGCCGGAACTGAACGCGAATTGCAGATTGTAACCGCCACACGGACCCACCACATCCAATGTTTCGCCAACCAGGTACAGCCCGGGGACGACCCTGGATTGCATGGTGGTCGGATCCACTTCACCAATAGGCACGCCGCCGGCGCTCACCTGACAATATTCGAAACCGCGAACGCCAGTCACCTTCAGCGGCAAGGAAGTGATCAAGGCCATCAGCGCGTCCAATTGGGCATCGCTGGTTTTCGAGAGCAGGGCGTCTTTGGGCAATCCGGCTCGCGCGATCAGAAACGCTGACAACTTGGGCGGAAGCGCGCCACCGGGGATCACCATCAAGGGGATCTTCTCATGACGGTGTTGATGGGTAAGGGCTCGAACAGCGTCTTCGTGGTCGGGCAGAAAGTTGAGACGCAATTCAAAGTGGGTTTCTGGATGGCGAGCAATGTGATGCGATAAATCCATCACACCGGGGCCGTTGATTCCCCATTCTGTGAAGATGATGTTTCCGGTGGTTTCGGCGACTGGCTGGGGTACGGCTCCTCTCGCTTCGCTCGGGGGTACAAGAAAGGCAACATGCTGTACTCCTGAATAAATCAACGAAACATGCGCATCCACCCGCACGCCTTGCAAGGGACGAAATGCCTTCATCTCGCAGGTCACCGGCGCCAGGGCGGGGACGAGGGGAAGAACGGTATGACCGAGCGCTTTGAGAGAAGGGAACAGTTCGCCTTTTGAACCGAGTGTCGGGTAGGCTTTTCCGCCGGCAGCCAGAATTATTTTTTTACAGGTGAGGTCCGGCTGGCCGTCGATCTTGAGGGTAAAACCAGCGGGCGATTTGCGAATGGATGAAATGTGGCATCCCAACCGCACATTCACCCCGGCGCGCTGCAGGGCGGAGTCAAAGGCAGCCGCGACTGTTTGGGCTGAATCGGAGATTGGATAGAACCAGCCATCCGCAGTGGAGGTGGTGAGCACACCGATCTCATTCAAGAAACTCAGCAGGTCTTCATGACCAAATTTCGTGAGCAGCGTCTCCATCCATGCGGGGTCCGCGCAGGTATATCGTTCCGCGCTGACGCCCTGGTTGGTGAGGTTAGCTCGCCCGCTGCCGGTGACCAATAATTTACGGCCCACAACGGCATTGCTTTCGAGCAGGGTTACCTGAACACCAGCTTTCGCGGCGAAGAGCGCGGCGGTCATACCGGCAGGTCCGGCACCGATGATGGCTATCGAATTAGGCATACCCTCATTTTACATTCAAACGCGAGAGAATAAAAAAAGAGGTGCGTTTTTAATCCGCACCTCCTGTGTTTTACACGATTGATCAGCAACCACCACCCACAGAACAGGGATCAATTTCGGTGGTGTCGATTTCCAGGGTGCTTTCCACTGTGCAGCCAGCGGCAGAGATCTGGAAGATGGCGGTGCCGTATTCGTAGGCGACTAATGGAGAAGCCATAAAGTCCGCATAGATGATGCCACTATCCCAATACTCATATGAAATCGCGCTTCCTTTTGACGCAACAACCAGACCGTCAAATCCTTTGAGGAGTTTATAGGTCACTTTCGTGCCAACGGGGAGATTGGGGACATAGGCGTATAGATAGTAGCCGTCCGCGTCAGGATACATTGGATCAGATGACGCGTCCCAGTAAGCCATGTACCACTCTGATGTGTCATATTGGCAAGCGGATTTGTTGGCTGGTTTTGTATAGTACATGAACAACGCGTAAGTTCCAGCTGCGGGAGCCATCGCGCAAGCCTGATATTCACTTTCATCGTTGGCGCGCGTATTAGATGTCTCCAGGGCGACCCAACCATTTTCCGCCAGTTGATAGATCACCGGGGTCCAACCATATCCGCCCTCTCTAAATGGATGGCAAATGGTGGTGGCCGAATCGATCTTCACGCCGCTACCGTACAACTGCATCCAGGTGGCGGGAGCGGGGTTCACAGCCAGGTCTATGCTGACGTCTGTTCCGGTGTTCCATTCGTCGGCTTTCGCGGAGACACTTCTTACCGTACCAATGAAGGCAATCACCAGAACCAGAATTGCAGATAGTAATAAGGGCATTCTTTTCATTATTTTCCCTCCGAGCAATGAATTGTTAATTAATTATATAACAGGAAAATGAATTTTTTGTGTAGACGAGGTATAAAGGGAGTAAGTGATTGAATGAAAAAATCAAAATTTTTCACGAAAACCGGGTGATCGATACTGACCAGGGTTTTTTTATTTCACCAATACTCAGCCATGGTAAAATTCGCCTAACCGCATCCAGAATTAATATTTCGTTGTTACTTGAAGTTATTAACCCATTTGACTTGGAATACGTGCTTTTTAATGGTGGGATAGGGTAATCCAGTTTCTTGTTTTGCGTTTTTACTCAGGTTGATCACGAGCTTATTTTCCTGCATTTATTTTTATTAATCATTTGCAATTACCATTCGTTTATTTTCAACAATAACAAAAAAAGGAGAGTTGAAGAATGAAGAAAATCTTTACCATATCCATCGTACTTTTGATTGCTGCCGGGTTGATTTCAGCTTGCATCCCGGACTTTAGCGCCTTATCGGAATCCAATTCAGCCGACGAGGATACTGAAGAAGTTTATGTTGCTCCAGCCGAGCCAACCGCAACGCCTTATCCGTCGATTGAGGATGAATCGTTCTGTGAATCGATCGATAAATCGACATACGCGTGCATCAATCCGACTGACACCTTTGGAAAGTATGACGATATCTATTTCTACTTCCGTATCCGAAATTATCCAAGTTCCACATTCAAGGCTGAGTGGAGTTACCACAATGGCGGTAAGATTTCGACCTATGAAATGACGATTAAGGGCAATGGTAAGTATTATTTCTACATTTCCCCGAATTCATCATGGAAGAGCGGTGACGCGTTCTTAAATCTCTATGTGGATGGGGTATTACACAAAACCTATTACTTCTCCATTAAATAATTAATTATGATCGGGAATAGCTCGGTGATAGTAATATTTCGTCATCAGGTTGACCAAAAATCTCTCCCTCAAGCAGGGAGAGATTTTTATCGTGGACCACTAGAATTCAGTGACAGGCATGGCTGCTTCGAAGACTTTGGAGCAACCAGCAGCTGAAATATTGAATTTGGCAATGTGTGAATCACCAGCGAAAAATCGGGCGGACATGAAGTTAGCGTAAGGTTCTTAACTGTGTACAACCCCGCTGCCTGATCCCTCCATCTCCAACCATTCATACCTTGAAGCAGGCTGAATATGGCTTTTATGCCCACCGGCGAGTTGTTTGCGTTCGATGTCATGACACTCGTTGGAGGAATCCTCAATACCGGCGTCAGCTTCAAGATCAATGTCGCAATCGCAACAAATCCTTTTTTCTGTTCTCCCTAGTAGGTTTTGGACGCTTGAATATTAATGGGCGCGAAATATTGAACACCGAAAAATGGCATATATCTCTTGAGTCCGGGGGTGTTGAGAGATTCTGGATTTTCCAGTCCCCTAAAGCATCAATCATTGCTTTGAAGCTTCTTGAACACCACCCAGCCTTCTTCAAGGTTCACTTCTACTACTTTCCATCCGGCTGCCACCCACGGCGCGCCTTTTTTATTAGCCCACCATGTTTCTTCCTGCCGGGCGATGTTTGGAAGGTAATCTCCCAGAATATCTTCCAACTGCTCGAAAATCAGCGCGACAGACGCGGACTGCGTGCCTGCCAGGTATCGGGTCAATGGATCCATCACGATCATTCAACCCTCCATGAAACTCAGTCATCAAAACCGCTCAACCAGAGGGAAAATGAAAACCGTAAACCAGGTTAATTCACATAAAAGAGAAAACAACTCTCGCCATGCCCAACTAATATTATGATAGCGGAAAGAAATTAAAATTCAACCTTTGAATTGTGGAGATTTTTAGAAAATACGCGCGTTTAACCAATATCATTTAATGTTATATTAGTTTTAGCTTATCAAGATTTCCTGAGTGTGTTTGTAGGAGTAGAGGAAAATATGGCAAACCTTTCAAGAGAAAAAGTAGATGAAGACCTCTACCTGGTCATGCGAACTATTTTTCATTACGAAAGAGGTCTCGAAAGTCAATTCGGCCTGGGTTATGAAGAGATCTACGTGCTCCAGTATCTACGGCGAAACCCGAAGGCTCATCTGTTTGAGATTTCTGAAGAATTGAATCTACCCATGTTCAAATGCAGCCGGCTGGTTTCGCGACTGGTTGAAAGGAAACTGGTGAGTAAAAGCCAGGATAAAGAAGACCGACGCGGCATCCAGATTGTTTTACTGCCAGACGGCGAGAAGATGGTTCAGAGGATTGAGGACTTTAGTTTCGAGCGCGTGAATAAGAACCTGCACGCTATGGGAACAGAAGATACAACCCGTTTACTTACCACGATCGAAAAATTACCTATTTGGCTGGGCATCTCCGAGAAGATAAAATAACAACCACTTTTCTTGAACCAGCGCTGTATTGACTATTCAGGCGGATTTCTGATATGACAATTAGGATATAATTGCAATTAGCAAGTATTGGACGCATCCACCACCGCCCGATTGTTGCATTTGATCCCATACCTGCAAATCCACTTTGCTCTTGGAAGGATCCTACCATGCGCGAAAAGAACGATCCCCACAGTTTTGTTGTGATCACCCATGCCCGGCCGATGGATTACCTGCGGGATTATGTTTCGCTGCCCGCAGAATACGGTACCCCGGCGTACGATGCGCGCGAGGATGTGAAAGCCATCAAAGCCGCGGTGACCGAGAATCTGAAACAGCTCGATGAAAACACCCATTTCACCGAGAAGATCAAAGGTAAAAGGGTCATCATCAAACCCAACCTGGTTTGTGTCTTCCACAATCTGGGTTCAGTGCAAAAAGACTCACCCGAATCGACTGATCCACGCGTCGTCGACGCGGTCATCGACTTCATTCAACCATTTACCAACAGGATAACGATTGTTGAGTCTTCGGGGCGGGGGATGCCCACGCGGGCTTCTTTCAAGATCTCCGGACTTGACCGCCTGGCGAAGTATCGTGGGGTGGAACTGGTACCCCTCGAAGAACAGGCCACTGACCGTTATTTGTTGCCCAGGGCGAAAGTGATGAAAGAGATCGTCGTTCCACGCATCTTCAGCGAAGTGGTGCGTGGCGAAGCTTTCTACATTTCCATCCCAAAGATGAAGACGAATTTATACACGGGCGTGACGCTTGGTTTCAAAAACGCCATGGGCACCATCACCTACAACCTGCGTCAGCGCAACCACAATCACGCTATTGACCAAAAGCTGGTGGACATGCTCTTCCTGTTCAAAGCCGACCTCGTAGTCATTGATGGCATTGTGGGCGGGGCAGGGGATTGCCCGGCTCCGGTGGCGCCGGTGGATAGCAGGGTGATCATTAGCGGTAACCAGAGCGTGGAGACTGACCGCGTGGCCACGCGAATGATGGGTTTTGATCCAGAGAAAATTGCCCTGATGCGTGCCGCGGACGCCATCGGTTTTAATGATCCCGGGGTCACTGTACTGGGCGAGGAGAAGGTTTTCAATTTCACGCCAGCAGAAGCATCGTTGACGGGGTCCTGGATGGCTGAACACTTTCCGAACGTGAAAGTGCTGGTGGGGCATACCAAGAATAACGCCCCGCGGCCCGGAACTGACTTGAGAATACCGGCAACCCAAATGCGGGACATGGAGTATACCTGTATGGGTGGTTGCCTGGCAAGCACGCGTTATGCTTTTGCTATGTTCCTGCATGAAGGACAAAAACGGAACTTTAAAATGACCCTGATCCTGGGTGCCGGGGTGCAGTTGAATGGTCAGGTCTATTATTACGATGCAAGCGGCAAACCCTACACCCTCGAGGAGATCAAGAAACTCCCGGGCAAAAAATTGGCAATTGGCAGTTGCGCGCGCCACCTTAAAGAGATTGTCTCCCGCCACATCGATGGCTGTATGCCCTTCCCGAATTCACAACATGCCACCCTCCACCTGATGACCGGGACACTTTGCGCCATAATGAGCCCTCTACGCAACCATTACCTGATTCCGGCGCTTCTGGCAACGCTAAAAGTCTGTGAGACACGCAAGAAATTTTATCGTAAGGGGATTCGCCTCGACATTCCGCTGGGAAATGAGGATATACTATATGCAACAAGACCTTTGAGCGAAGCGGAAAAGCAACTCGATTACATCCATGAGCCGTTCGCTCCGTTGAGCAAAGCTGAGATTCGGGAACTGTGCGCCAGCGAGAACAGATCCATCCTGGCAACCTTTATCCCATAATTGAGGGCTTATGAAATTGGGTAAACTCACCTGGATTTTGATCGAGATCTCCACCATCCTACTCTACGTGGTGGTGATCGGTTTTGGATACATGTTCAATATCGCGTGGCTGGGGTGGACGCTTTTCTTGCTTTTGATGTTGCTACACATTTCAGAGCTGAAAACAGCCATGAAAGTAGGCCATAAAAAGGGACTCACTGACCGCAGGATCATCCTTAAGAACATGCTATTCGGGTTTACCTGGTGGCTTCCCCTTGAGAAGGGAATTTTCGACAAGTGACCACGTTTTATAAATCGTCAGCCTGTGCCTGAACCCACTCACGCGCAGGCTGATTTTGTGTTATGCTCGGCATTAGAAAGCGGATGATTCACCCCCCGACTTTTTATAGAAGGATCGATAAGAAAATGAAACGAGTAACATTCCTGTCTCTTTTTGGAGCATTACTGTTGTCCATAATGGTCGTTTCTGCCTGCTCAACGGGTGGGACGGGCGATACCTTAAACAACACCGATGTGCTGTCGACCGCGCAGGCTGCCAACCCGCTACCAACTGAGATGGCCGGGTTGGGCTTGCAGATGACCCAATCGGACGCCTGCCTGATTAAGGAGGATGCCTCCATTACCATTGATGACAAACAGGGAGATCTCCTGGCCTGGTCACCAGTGAATGACGAAATAGCCTATGTGCGCCCAGACAACGGCCGCTGGGCCTGGTTTGTGGGTGACCTGGTGATGTACGACATTGATTTGAACAAGGAAGTTTATACTTCTTCCGATCTTCAGGTCTTTGGTGATCTCACCTGGTCGCCTGACGGCAACGCGATCGCGTATGTTGTGTTGGATTCAACCCGGGCGATCTACACAGCGCGGGTACTTAACATTCTCACCGGGGCGGATGTGGATATCTTCGCCGGCACGACAGCGAAGACAGATGATTGGTCAAGCACCAAAGGCGTGACCAACTGGGCCAGCGAAAGGAACGTGGTTGTCACCTCAAGCTGTGGGTTGGATTGCGCTCGTATCTATAACTACAATATCGAGACAGGTGTCATCACCATCAATGGCGAGGAACGCAAGAACGAAGACCCATCACTCACCCTTGACAACGAAATGACCTCACCGGATGGCACTTATACCCTGGCGGTCGACACCCAGGATAATCTGTGGATGGCGAACGGGAAAACTGGCAAAGCGTTCATCCTGCTGGCTGCCACACCCGTGGAAGAGATCAAGTGGTCGGTCGATTCCAGATTTATCGCGCTGCGAACTGCTGAAAAGATACAAGTTTATCAGGTGGGCTGCAAGAACGAATGAATGCTGGCGTAGATAATGGCTAAGCTCAAACTGCATAACCACATAACCAAAAGGCCCCTCAGTAAATGAGGGGTCTTTTGGAGGGAGGATTATTACTTATCGTATTCGCCGTACTCGCAACCGCCGAGTTCGCCGTCGAAGTCGTCCACTTTGACGTACTCACCCTTGACCTTCTTGTACAGCGTTACTGAACCGGAGGCGAAGCCGCCGTTCCAGAGCTGGTTGTGGCGCTTGACACCGTCGGGGTTTTCGTAATTGACGTTCAGCATGGTGTTGCGCGGGCAACTGAAGTGGATGTCGATCTTGCCCTTGTTGTTCCAGGCGGTCAGGTTCCATTCCACCTTTTCATCGGTTACCGGGCAATCGAATACCTGGTGCGGGTTGGTCCAGAATTTTGAGAAGTTGAACTCGTACAACTCGCCTTCATGGTAGAAGGCGATGAGCATGCGTCGTGGAATGGAAATGCCAAAAACCACTGGCTGCGCGCCGCCGCAATCGAGACTAGTGAGCGGCAACTTCTTGCCAGTGGAACGGCTGGTGAAGTTGTTGCAGTTCAGCCACACCCACGGGGAGGTGTAATCGACGCCCCAGTTCTTGTCCTGGTAACCGGCGCTCGTCTCAGGTTCAACGCGATACTTCTCGCCGTTGAAGATGATTTCGCCAGAATAGCGGGTGAGCATTCCGGCGACGTGCCACATCATCTGGAAGGCGTTGATGGCGCGAAAGAAAGGATGCGTACCGTAGCCCACGCAGTAGGGCAGCACTTTTTCAGCCTTCAAGTCCCAGCTCATCTCACCAGCGTCCGACATGTATTCGGGGTGGGCGGCGGCTTCCTCTTTGGTCAGCTTCACCGAACCCTTCAGGTGCGTTTCACTGGCCGTGTGGGGACCGATCTTGACGTCCATCTTTGAATAGTCTGCCGAAAACTGGTTGATGGGATACAGGTTGTGAATCTGCGTGGCCTTGTCAACACCCCAACGCCCTGCTTTGAGCATAGCGTAACTGGGCTTGATGCCGGCATCGCGGTTAGCCTTAAGTTGGCCGGGGACTGGAAGGTCATCGCCCAAGGCAGGGTTGATGACGTAGTATTCGATGAAGAAAGGTTGTTTTTCACCGGTTTTGGCGTTGATGCCCACCAGTGAATGCCACCACCAATCGTAGCCGCGACGGGAAAGGACACCTTTTAGCATATATCCATTGCGGTCGTCCATGAAGAACCTCCGAAAGAGTATTTTGTGATAAATCTATTGTAGCAAAATAATTGCAAAATACAACTAATGTTTGTCATCAAAAGAAAATGAGTAATAGAGCGCAATCAGAGTGGAGAATAAATAAAGAAAAAAGATGTATAAAAATGATGTATTTATAATAATAATTAATTAGATGTATAATAATGATGTATGAAAAAGATTACAATGACACGCACCCAGGTTCTTCTGGAACCCAACCAGCTTGAAATACTCAACCGGATCGCTTCGGAGGAGGGGAAGAGCATCTCCGCTCTCTTGCGCGAGTGGATTGACCTGGTGCTGGAGCAGCGCCGCGACCAGGCGCTGGCCAGCGCCGCGGAGCAAATGCTCAACACCTACTACGCTAACGGTGAACTGGTGGGCTACGGCAGTCTGGACGGCGAGGAGTTCCAGGGTAGGGTAGGTGCCTAGATGCTGCGCGGAGAATTGTGGCGAATGGCACTTTCGACGACTCATGGGCAAACACGGCTCGTGGTACTGCTTTCGAACGACGCCTTGGGGGTGCTGCCTCTGCGCGTGGTCGTACCACTCACCAACTGGGAAGAGCAATACCGCGACGCGCCCTGGATGGTCTATGTTCCGCCGGTTTTGCGCAGTGGCTTGGAGGCACCCCATGCCGCCGATGCCCTCCAGATTCGCTCAGTCTCCAGCGCGCGCTTGGTGGAAAGGGTGGGGGAGCTGCCCGAACGTCTGGTAGATGAGATCGCCGGGGCGGTTGAACTTGTCATAAAAAGGAATCAACCCGCGGTAAAATAGGCAGGTTGTTCAATCATCTGTTTTGGAGGGTATTGTGAGCTTACATTCCGAGATACTGGAACAGCCAGAACGCCTGGCTGGGTTGTTGAAAACTCAAAAAGGACTGGTGGAACAGATCGCCGCTGAGATCAAGAAACGCGACGTCAGTTTTGTGATGCTCGCCGCTCGCGGCACCTCTGATAACGCTGGCCGTTACGCCAACTACCTGCTTGGCAGCCGTAATGGTTTGGCGCTGGCGCTGGCCACTCCCTCCCTGTTCACGTATTATCAAACCCCTCCGCGTATGAAGAATGCTCTGGTCGTTGGCATCTCACAATCCGGGCAGTCGCCCGATATCGTCAGCGTGCTTGCGGAAGGCAGGAAGCAAGGCTGCCTCACCCTGGCGGTCACCAATGCTCCCGAATCGCCACTCGCCAAGGCTGCCGATTTCGTGCTCGATATCCGCGCCGGCGCCGAAAAGGCTGTGGCAGCTACCAAGACCTACACCACTGAGTTGATGGCGCTGGCAATGCTTTCCGCCGCGTTGGATGGCAGCCACAACGCCTGGGATGAACTGGATGGCGTCGCGGGTTGGACAGCGAATGTCATCGAGCAGGACGCGACTATCGCTGCCGCGGCGCAGCGCTACCGCTACATGCAGCAATGCGTGGTGCTCGGACGCGGTTACAACTACTGCAGCGCTTTTGAGTGGGCGCTCAAGCTCAAGGAACTGACCTACGTAGAAGCCGAGCCGTATTCCTCAGCCGACTTCATGCACGGCCCCATTGCCATGGTGCATGGCGGTTTTCCGGTGCTGGCCGTGGTACCGCGGGGAAAGGTCTACACCTCCATGATCGAGCCACTAAAACACATGAAGGATGAGCTCAAGGCTGAACTGGTGGTCATTTCTAACGAGAAGGCCGCGCTTGACCTGGCCCAAATGCCCATCTCGCTCCCAGCGGACGTGCCCGAATGGCTGTCCCCGCTGGTCTCGATCGTGCCGGCACAGCTTTTTGCCTACCACCTCACCACCATCAAGGGCTACAACCCGGAGCAGCCGCGCACCATCCACAAGGTGACCGAGACGGAATAAAATCGTTTACCACGAAAGGCAAGAAGATCACGAAAATTTCCTGTAGGGGCGCAGCGTCGCTGCGCCCCTACAAGCATTCTAATTGATCAACGAGGTTTAAAAGACGATATTACGGCTTTATGAGATCGTTGAGATATCTACAGTTGGTTAAAAGAAAAGCATCGTCAGATTACGATATTATGAGAAATCTTATCTTATTTCTTCACAACTTCTTCATATCTTCCCGCTAGACTTAATTTTGTAATTGAAATTGGAGATTAAGGAGAAATCAATGAAGAAATGGATTATTGGTGTATTGATCGGACTGGGAGCGGCTGGTCTTGGAGTTGGTGGCGCCTTTGCAAGTAATGCGGTGATCTCATCCAGGCTCGCGGCGCTTGATTCATCCAACCAGGCACAATCTCAAAACCAGCGATCATGGAATGACCAGGGTTTCGGACCCGGTCGGAATGACCAATATGGTCCCTTGGATGGTCGTCAGCAGGGCCAGAATCAGTATCAGCAAACTGGCCCGCAAAATGGCGGCGGCATGATGAATTTCCCCTCCGATCAACGGCAGGGGCAATATCAGCAATACAGTCCACGATATGGCGGTGGAATGATGAATTCTCCTGCCAACAACGCTGCCAATTCAGGAGAGCGTATTTCGCTTGACGACGCTTATACCCAGGCACAGGCTTACGTGACATCGCTCGGCTCGAACCTGGAGATCGCCAAGATCATGGAATTCCAGAATAACTTCTACGTGGTCGTGGTTGAAAGCGACAGCGGCCGGGGTGCCATGGAATTGGTCGTCGACCCGTACACAGGCAATGTCAGCCGTGAACGAGGCGCTGACATGATGTGGAACCTTAAATACGGCGGCATGGGGATGATGGCAGCGCAAACTGCCACCGACAATACTCTCACGCTCGACGAAGCCCGGACTGCAGCCCAACAGACGCTGGATGAAGCCGGCAATAACGCGGTTTTGAACGATGGCGGTTTCAGTTTTTACGGGTATTACACGTTTGACTATTCCATCGATGGCCAGACCGCGGGAATGCTCAGCATCAACGGTCTGACCGGGCAGGCGCTCTATCACACCTGGCATGGAACATTTATCTCTGAGAAGGAGTACTTGAAATGACTAAATTTTGGAAGTGGTTCTTTATTATCCTGGGCATCCTGGCTGTCGCGGTCGCTGCCTTTTGCGTCACCCTGTTCTTCCTGCGCGGTGGAACCAACCTGGCCACTTATGGCCCTCGTGGATCCGCATTCCCCGGTGGGATGATGGGTCGCGGTGGCCTCTACGGCGGGATGATGTTTGGCATGGGGTTTATGCTTCTGCGTGGGCTATTGGGGCTGGCGGTGCTTGTCCTGGCCGGGTTTGGCGTGGCTTCGCTCGTGAAGCGGTCTAAAGTGGCTGCCCTTCCGGCAGTGCCGGCGACAATCTGTGCCAACTGCGGAAAACCGCTCGCGGCTGACTGGAAAGCCTGCCCGCACTGCGGCGCTGTCATCAGCGCTGAAGCTGTACCTGTGGCTGAAGAAACCCAAAAGAAGACAAAGGCAAAAACCTCCTAGCGCAAAATTCAATGTTGGGCAAAAGGACACCTGTGCATACGGGTGTCCTTTTCAGTTCTTCAGGGGGGGTGTCGTGTTTTGAAATTTGCGTTATCATCGAAACGAATTTATAATCCCACGCAAGGGGAGATTTTTTGCAATTCAGGAGATGTTTATGTCAGACGTACGTTTGGATAAATGGGCGGACCTGATCGTGAATTACTCAATCGCCGTAAAACCCGGGGAAAGAGTGCTTCTTCGGGCCGACAAGCTGGCCGAACCGCTCGTCAAAGCAGTGTACGGCAAGATCCTCGAGGCAGGAGGAAAACCCTTCATTTATATTGATATGCCATTCCAGATGGAGATGTTTTACAAGCTTGCCAACGATGAACAGCTTTCCTACGCCCCTGAACCACTTGAGTTCATCATGAGTCGCTACGAATGCATGATTCGTATTCTGGCTGCCGAGAACACCCACGCCCTGGCTAATGTGGATTCCGCCAAGGTGGTCAAGTACAGCAAGACCACCCGCCCCATGATGCAGACCTACATGGACCGCGCTGCTAAAAAGGAATTGCGCTGGTCGCTGACCGCGTACCCCACCCAGGCTTACGCCCAGGACGCGGACATGAGCCTGGATGAATATACCGAATTTGTCCTCGGCGCGGTGATGCCCGATCAGAACGACCCGATCGGTTACTGGAAGAACATTGCCGCCAGACAGGACCGAATTGTCAAATGGCTCAAGGGGAAGAAGAACGTGCATCTGGTGGGCAAGGGCACCGACCTGCACCTCAGTATTGAAGGGCGCGATTTCGTCAACTGCTGCTGCCATGAAAACGTACCCGACGGCGAGGTTTTCACCGGCCCCGTGGAAGACAGCATGGAAGGTCACGTCACTTTCTCGTATCCTTCCATCTACCAGGAACGCGAGGTGACTGGAGTGCAGCTCGATTTCGTCAAGGGCAAGGCGGTCAAGGCAACGGCAGAGAAGAACGAAGCCTTCCTTAACAAGACGCTTGATATCGATGAAGGCGGTCGTTACGTCGGTGAATTCGCCATTGGCACCAACGAGGGGATCAAGAAGTTCACCCGCGAGATCCTTTTCGATGAAAAGATCGGTGGCAGCTTTCACATCGCCCTCGGTGCCGGTTACCCAGAGACGGGAAGCAAGGCTCGTTCCGCCATTCACTGGGACATGGTCTGCGACCTGCGCGAAGGACAGATCTGGGTCGACGACCAGTTGCTCTACGAGAACGGAAAGTTCGTTATCGAATAGATCGAGAATAATTGGATAAACGTACAGGCGGTGCTGGTAAGGCACCGCCTGTTTTCTATCAGTGGAGCGATTCTAGAGGCGATACATTTTCCGCAAAGCGGAAAGGAGCAGCGCCAGACCAATCATCGACATTCCGGCGAACGAGATGCCCATCCCCAGGTTGGCGGTTTCATCCGCACCCGTCACCGGGATGATGGCCCCTTCCTCACCGCCAGTCACAGGGATCGGCAGCGGGCAGACATTGATGGTGTAGGTGAGCGACGCCGAATCTGCATCGTTGAAGTAGATGACCACCGTGTGCGTTCCCAACGGGGTGGCGACCAGGTTGTGTTCACCGGGAGGGACTGATTTCCCCGCGTGGTTGACGCCATCCACTGTGAAGTGGGAGATCGTGATATTGGACGAGTTGGGATTGATCACAGTCCACTGCATCAATCCTTCAGCATTGCAGAACGGATCGATCTCAACCTTCAACGGTTTCTTCGGGTTGGCTTTTTTATAGGTGCAGGATCCATCATCCTCTGTTGCCGCGGGATCGTAATTGAGGGCGGTAGGATCGGTGCAACCACCGCTGGGTTCTGATGGTTTCACGCAGCCACCTTCACCATCACTGACCATGCCTTCGGGGATCTCAGTTTGGGTACCTTCGATATTGTTACAGACATCTTCTGGCGGTTTAACGCAGCCGCCTTCACCGTCACTGATCATGCCTTCGGGGATCTCAGTTTGGGTACCTTCGATATTGTTACAGACATCTTCTGGCGGTTTCACGCAGCCGCCTTCACCGTCACTGATCATGCCTTCGGGGATCTCAGTTTGTACACCTTCAATATTATTACAGACATCGGTTGGGATTACCGTGCAGACGCCGTCATGGTCGGGGTCTTCATAGCCGTCGGGTATGGTGGTTTGCGTGCCTTCGAGGTTGGTGCACAGATCAGTTGGGATAACCGTGCAGACGCCATCATGGTCGGGGTCTTCATAGCCTTGGGGTATGGTAGTTTGCGTGCCTTCGAGGTTGGTACACAGATCAACCGGGATCGCGGTACAGACTTTGTCGCCATCGGGGTCTTCATAGCCGTCGGGTATGGTGGTTTGCGTGCCTTCCAGGTTGGTGCACAGGTCAACCGGGATCGCGGTACAGACTTTGTCGGCATCGGGGTCTTCATAGCCGTCGGGTATGGTGGTTTGCGTGCCTTCCAGGTTGGTGCACAGGTCAACCGGGATCGCGGTACAGACTTTGTCAGCATCGGGGTCCTCGTAGCCAGGTGGCATGGTGGATTGATTTCCGGGGATGTTCGTGCAAAGATCAACCGGGGGGATGAGTGTGCAGAACTTATCGTGATCGGGGTCCTCGTAGCCAGGTGGCATGGTGGATTGATTTCCGGGGATGTTCGTGCAAAGATCAACCGGCGGGATGAGTGTGCAGACCTTGTCGTGATCGGGGTCCTCATAACCGGCAGGCATGGTGGTCTGATTACCAGGGATGTTGGTGCAGAGATCAGTGATCACACAATTTTGGTATTCATCCTTATAATCATGGGGGTTATGCAAGCTCACAGGAGTGGATCCAACCATGACCTGAGCCCAGGTGACATCGTATTTACCATTAACGGTGGCATAGTAGTAATAATGCCAGACATTACCAGTCCTATTGGTGGGTGAAGGAATGGTGAAGGTTGTTTCCGCTCCTCCGTTCACTTTCACTTTGAAAGTGAGTGCGCCCGGTGTTTTTCCGCTCGGCACATTCAACAAGACAAAATGGATTTCCACTTTGTTCGAGGCGCAGCTAATGTGAGATAGATTTAATTTCATCTCTTCACAACCGGGGCACGACGCCTGAACTGCCTGCGGGGCAGTGGTCAGGAACACCCCCGCGATCAACATAGCTGCGCTGGAAATGTAAAGGATTTTGTTGATCAATTTCAATAATTTCGAAAACTTTCTTTTCATCTCTTCCTCCTTGGATTGGAAAACAAGAAAACGAATCAGATAATTACGAACTGATGGATAAATCGGCATAAAAAAACCGACCTCTATGAAGGCCGGTTTCGCAATTCGCTCCCCGCAGATTGGTTGAAATCAACCAAGCGACCAGATCATTCTGCGGATCAAAGCGTCCTTATAAGTATCAGATATTTAAAAATTCATTGTCAAGGAACAAAAAACCAACCTCAATGAAGGCCGGTTTCGCAATTCGCTCCCTGATGGCTTTGGCTGACAAACACAGCCCAGCGACCAATCAAGCACATCAGATCGACGCGTCCTTGAACATACAAATATTCATTTAATTGTATTTGGCAATTTGAATCTGAGCACCGCTAAGTATTGCCCTCATAACTGGAGTATTTGCTCGGATAACATCATCATAGCACGCAAATACCGCAGAGTCTATAAAGATTTACCCAATCTTTATGCGAAATTTACGCAATCTCCATAATTGGTGGATACGTAATGAAAACTACCCCGGGATATGATTCCCGGGGCAGCTTTTGCGATGAAATTTGGGTGATTCGGTCGAATTTAGATGTGATACATCTTGCGTAGCGCCGAGAGCAGCAGCGCCAGACCAATCATCGACATACCGGCGAACGAGATACCCATCCCCAGGTTCGCGGTTTCATCGGCACCGGTCACCGGGATGATAGCCCCTTCCTCACCGCCAGTTACAGGAATCGGCAGCGGGCAGACATTGATCGTGTAGGTCAACGAAGCCGTATCTGTCTCGTTGAAGTAGATGACCACAGTGTGCGTGCCCAACGGGGTGGCGACCAGATTATGCTCACCCGGAGAGACTGATTTGCCCGCGTGGTTGACGCCATCTACCGTGAAGTGGGTCATGGTAATATTCACGTCATTGGGGTTAATCACAGTCCACTGCATCAATCCTTCAGCATTGCAGAACGGATCGATCTCAACCTTCAACGGTTTCTTCGGGTTGGCTTTTTTATAGGTGCAGGATCCATCATCCTCTGTTGCCGCGGGATCGTAATTGAGGGCGGTAGGATCGGTGCAACCACCGCTGGGTTCTGAGGGTTTCACGCAGCCGCCTTCGCCATCACTGACCATGCCTTCGGGGATCTCAGTTTGGGTACCTTCGATATTATTGCAGACGTCTTCTGGTGGTTTCACGCAGCCGCCTTCACCATCACTGACCATGCCTTCGGGGATCTCAGTTTGTACACCTTCAATATTATTACAGACATCGGTTGGGATTACCGTGCAGACGCCATCATGGTCGGGGTCTTCATAACCTTGGGGCATTGTGGTCTGCGTGCCTTCAAGGTTGGTGCACAGATCAGTTGGGATTACCGTGCAGACGCCGTCATGGTCGGGGTCTTCATAGCCTTGGGGCATGGTGGATTGCGTGCCTTCGAGGTTGGTGCAC
>Ga0208695_1000289_pt1 | contig 60608 bp, 61 predicted proteins | sample AD_UKC111_MetaG_FD_184449 | JGI IMG/M metagenome (GOLD analysis project Ga0208695, IMG submission 184449) | Active sludge microbial communities of municipal wastewater-treating anaerobic digesters from Hong Kong - AD_UKC111_MetaG (SPAdes)... | ecosystem: Engineered > Bioreactor > Anaerobic >... | reverse complement strand
AGCGAAATAACGCAAAAAAGACCAGCCATGCCAAGCAAATACGCTTGTGCACGACTGGTCTCTTTTTGCCTCGCTTGAAGCTGTCACACAAGTTTTTTCATAAATCCCTGTGTGAACGCCCCTAAGGGCGCTTTCTGTTTCTTATTCGTCAGATATTGTTAGCCAGGCAGCATGCCTTCAAAACATGCTTTGCCAATACAGCAGTAGTCACAGAACCCACTCCGGCCGGAACAGGTGTGATGAGACTTGCCTTTTCCCTGCATCTTTCAGTATCAACGTCCCCGCATATATTTCCATCCCGGTCAACATTAATACCAACATCAATTACAACTGCGCCTTCTTTAATAAAATCATCCTTGATCATTCTTGCCCTGCCTATTGCGGCTACCAATATATCTGCCTCTGAAGTTAGCTTTGAAAGCTCTGGTGTTTTTGAGTGGCAAATTGTTACCGTGGCATCCTCTTCAAGCAAAAGCATTGCCATTGGCTTACCCACCACCAGGGACCTCCCTATTACAACTGCCCTCTTTCCCTTTAATTCTACCTTGTAATATTTTAATATTTCCATGGCAGCCCTTGGTGTGCAGGGAGCAAATCCTGTCTTGTCTCCTTCAACTATTTTTGCTACGTTTGCAGGATTGAAACAATCAATGTCTTTTTCAGGGCTGATAATATGTTTTACAATACTTTCATCTATTTGCCCGGGCAGGGGTCTGAACAACAATATGCCATGTACCGATTCATCATTATTGACAGATTTTAATTTCTCAATAAAGTCATTCTGGCTGATGTCAGCAGGCAAGAGTACAACCTGGCTATCTATTCCGCAGCCTTGCATCCTTTTAATTGCAGCCTTCTCATAAGAAATGTCATCGGGTCTTTCTCCTACCCTTACTATCATTAACTTTGGTTGGATATTTTTGGCTTTTAACTCTTGGACCCTATCTTTAACTTCTTTTGCAATTGCATCTGCTACCGGTTTTCCCTTTAATAATTCTCCCACCTTACACCTCCTGACCGTTTATTATGTTGACAACTTTTGCAAAAACTTCATCTGCTGTATTGTTTCCATCACATAAGAGTCTTTCTGCCCTTTCTTTATTTACCCTCACATAATCTTCATCAGAAATTGAGTTTATATTTATCAGCACATTAAGATAAGCACTGTTTAAGGCAGCCTTGAGGCATTGTACCCCCACACCTACGTCACTGATAATATTTTTGGAGGAAATATCCAAGATCTCTTCATGCATCTTAATAGCATCAAAGGCTAATTCCAATATTTCCATGGGAGCGGAACATGCAGCCTTCAAACATTTTTGCAGTTCCTTTTCCTTATTAAGTTTTTCTTCCTCGGTATTGGAAGGCATGACATAGGCCTTGGATAAGGGTTCAAACAATTCAGCGTCCTTATCCACCAGGTCAATTAATTTTTCTCTCAGTATTTCTCCTCTTTTTAATAAATCCTCATGCTTTCCTTTAACGTCAATAAACTTCTTTTTACCCAGGGAGAAGTTTGCTACCATAGAGTTAAGGGCTGTTCCCAGGGCTGCTGTCAGGGCTGCAGCTCCTCCGCCTCCGGGTACGGGATTTTTTGATGCAAGAAGCTTTGCAAATTCTCTGCTTGATTTATCTGTTAGCATTTTGGACCTCACTTATTTATAATATACCTTATTGTAAATTAGGGGGATCAAGAGTCCTCCTCCTATATAGTTTCCCAGTGTGGCAGGTATGAAGTTTGAAATTATTTTTGTAATTGTTATGGAAGGATCCAGGAGAGCCCCCAGGGGCAAGTAAAACATGTTGGCTACAACATGTTCGTATCCTGTAAAAACGAATAGCATTACCGGAAACCAACATCCCAAAAGCTTCCCTGTCGTGTCCTTTGATGTGGCAGCCAGCCAAACTCCCAGGCTGACAAGAATATTGCACAATATTCCCCTAAGGAGGACCTGGAGAAAGGTTAAGGATGTCTTTGCCTTTGCAATTGCCGCAGCCGTCTGTGCCATTTCCGCCTTATCATAGGCCCCGCCAAAATAAAGTAAAAATACTATGAACAGGGCCCCAAGCAAATTTCCTGCCCATACCTGGACCAAGGTCTTACAATAATCATTGAAACTAATTTTCTTTTGCATCAATCCAAATGTCATTAAACAATTACCGGTAAATAATTCTCCTCCAACCAGGACTATAAGCATGAGTCCTACAGGAAATACTGCCGCCCTTAAAAAGGTGTTCCCATACGCAACATTAAAACCTTGTGCGCCAAGAGCAATATAGGCTCCGGCCATGAAGCTCAATAAAAGTCTCTTGTCAGTGGTATAAGATGCCTTCTTTATGGCAGCCTGTATGAGGGCATCTGATGTTTCTTTTGGTGATAAACAAACCGTACTCAAGTATATACTCCTTTTCTGTTTTTAAGATGACAGCCGACACGTGTGCCGGCTGTCTGACTTAATATTCTGTCTAAAAGAGACCTTTGATTTTGCCATCAACATCTACATCAATGAATTCCGCGGCCGGTACCTTCGGAAGTCCGGGCATCTTCATTATATCTCCTGTCAGGGCTACCAGAAAACCTGCTCCGGCTGATATGGTTATGTCCCTTATTGTTATTTTAAATCCTGTCGGTCTTCCTAATACTTTTGGATCATCAGTCAATGAATACTGATTTTTAGCCATGCATATTGGTAAGTTGCCAAATCCTAATTTTTCAAAGTTTGCAATTTCCTTGCTTGCCTTAGAAGAAAATTCCACATCGCTGGCCCCATACAACTTTGTTGAAATAGCCTTGATCTTTTCCTTTATCGGTAAAGAGGTGTCGTAGGCATATTCCATCTTGCTTTCTTTTTCCGTAAGTCGCAAAACTTCTTCAGCAAGTTCCTGACCACCCTTACTTCCCTTTCCCCATACTTCAGAAAGGGCTATGTTTACGCCTAATTCATTGCATCTTTCCCTTATTAAATTAAGCTCTGCTTCCGTGTCTGTCGGGAATTTGTTAATTGCTACAACTGCCGGGAGCTTAAACACCTGGGTTACATTTTCTACATGTTTTAAGAGGTTGGGAAGTCCTCTTTCCAGGGCTTCAAGATTTTCTGCTCCCAAGTCTTGCTTAGCCACACCCCCGTTATATTTAAGTGCCTTGACTGTTGCCACTATTACCACCACACTTGGCCTTAAACCGGTCTTTCGGCATTTAATGTCTATGAATTTTTCTGCTCCCAGGTCTGCGCCGAAACCTGCTTCCGTAACTACATAATCGGCTATCTTGCTTGCCATTCTGGTAGCTATTACCGAGTTGCAGCCGTGGGCTATATTAGCGAAGGGCCCTCCGTGAACAAAGGCAGGTGTTCCTTCCAAGGTCTGTACCAGGTTTGGTTTCAGGGCGTCCTTTAAAAGTGCAGCCATTGCTCCTGCTGCCTTAAGCTGTCCTGCTGTTACGGGCTTTCCGTCTCTTGTATATGCCACGATTATTTTTGCCAAATTTTCTTTCAACTCCACTATATCATTAGACAAGCAGAATATGGCCATTACTTCTGATGCAACTGTTATGTCAAACCCGTCTTCCCTTGCAACACCTTCACTTTTTCCGCCAAGGCCGTCAACTATGTGTCTTAACTGCCTGTCATTCATGTCAACGCATCTTCTCCAGACTATGCGCCTTGTATCTATGTTGAGCTCATTGCCCTGATGTATGTGGTTATCAAGCATGGCAGCCAAAAGATTGTTTGCTGCACCTATGGCATGGAAGTCCCCGGTAAAGTGGAGATTAATGTCTTCCATCGGAACTACCTGGGCATATCCGCCGCCGGCAGCTCCTCCCTTAACTCCAAATACGGGACCCAGGGATGGTTCCCTAAGTGCTATTATTGTTTTTTTACCCATGCTTGAAAGGGAATCTCCCAGGCCAATGGTTGTTGTGGTCTTTCCTTCTCCTGCCGGTGTCGGGTTAATTGCTGTCACTAAGATTAATTTTGCATCTTCCTTGTCTTTTAATTCATTCTGTAAATACCTGAAGTCAATTTTTGCTTTATACTTGCCGTAATTTTCAACATATTTATCCGGTATTCCGATTTTTTCGGCAATGTTGTTGATAACCTGCAATTCAGCTTTCTGCGCTATTTCTATGTCGCTTAAAAATTGTGCCATCTTTCCTCCGTTATACTTAGTTTATTATTAGTATTTTTTCAGATTGAATTCAAGTTGTTTTTATTTATTATAATACAATTTTTCTTTATAGTAAAATCAAATTTGTTAATACTTCCTTTAAATGAGCTACAATCTCATGCTCTTTTCCCAGTCTGGATATAGCACCCTTAATGTTGCTTATTAGTTAAATTCCTGGAATAATTTTTCAAAATCTTCCTTGCTGTCTTTTGCATGGTAAACATGTTTGTCTTCAGGGAATCTTTCTGCCTTTACATCATCTACGTATTCCTTGAAGGCATTTGTAATTACTTCAGCTACATTTGCATATTTCTTTACGAATTTTGGCGTAAAGGCCTGGAACATGCCTAACATATCTCCGCATATGATCAATTGTCCGTCGCATGGAAGTCCTGCTCCTATTGAATAAACTGGAATAGTCAGTTTCTTTGCAATGAATTCCGTTAATTCCGGCGGAACTGCCTCCAATAACAAAGCTAAGGCTCCAGCTTCCTGGACAGCCAAGGCGTCCTTTATCAGAGCTCTTGCGCTGTCAACATAAAGGCCCTGAGCTTTAAATCCGCCCAACACGCCTGCACTTTGAGGAGTTAATCCAATGTGGCCTATTACAACTATACCTGCATCTGCAATAGCTTTTATTCTGCTGGCAACTCTTACTCCGCCTTCCAGCTTTATTGCGTCACAGTTGGCTTCCTTCAAAAATCTTACGGCGTTAGCCACTGCATCGGCATCTGTTGTATGATATGAACCAAAAGGCATATCGCCTACTATGAAAGTATTAGGTGCTCCCCTTCTTACTGCTTTGCAGTGAGAGATGCAATCATCCATGGTTACGGGAACAGTCCCTTCATATCCTAAAACTACCATTCCTAATGAATCGCCAACTAAAATCATATCCATGCCGGCTTGCTCTGCAAATGATGCCATCGGATAATCATAGGCTGTAATCCATGCTACCTTCTCACCCTTTTTTTTCATATTGTGTAAATCTAGTATGCTTTTTTTCTTAGCCATTCTCTTTACCTTCTTTCTTTTTAATTAGTATCTATAATTATTTTCCCTTACATACACCTTATAGTCAACTAGTTTTTTGGTTTTATCAATGACCTGTGCGCCTGAAAGGGCGCTTTCAGTATTTATTATTGAATTTTATTATTTTCATGATAAAATAAAAATATAATATTTATTGGAGGAATTTATGAGCTTGTATAAAGAGTGGACGGAAGGTTTGGAAGCAATTAAAACCCGGGAAGATTATGATAATTTTTTTAAGGATTACATGGGTAAAGAAGAGGCTTGCTACAAAAAAATATTAGAGGCCAAAAACCCGGTTATTGAAGGAAAAATTAAGGAATTGGCAGAAGTAAACAATATGACTCCCTTGGAATACATAGGATTTTTGGACGGTGCAAACACAAGCTTTAAAGAAGGATTGGTCTTGGATGATCTGACAGAAGACTCCGAAATCAGGGCTGAATTTGACTTTGAAAAATTATTATGGAACATGTATGATGCAAAAGCCGAATGGCTTTACGGCATGAAGGAATGGGAAAACATCTTTGATGAAGAAAAAAGAAAACAGATAAAAAAGGAATACAATCGTTCAAAGATGGTAGTAAAAGGTGAAAAGCCGGGAAGAAACGACCCCTGCCCCTGCGGATCCGGGTTAAAATACAAGAAGTGCTGCGGTAAATAGAATCGGTGTGACATGGATAAGACAAAAGGTATAGTATTTGGTATTTTGGCAGCTTTTATATACGGCTTTACACCGATATTAGGGAAACTGACCTTTTTGGAGGGAAGCAACACGATGTCCCTTGCCTTTTACAGAAATCTCCTGTCTTTGCCTTTTCTCTATTCATTATTAAAGTATAAGAAGATTGATATAAGTATAGATAAGGCTCAAGGCAAAAAACTGGCTACCCTTGCATCAATGGGACCTACCCTCACTGCCCTATGTTTGTACAGGTCTTACTCCTATATTAGCGTGGGTATGGCTACAACCATCCATTATATTTATCCCGTATTGGTGACAGCCGCCAGCATAACCATATTCAAAGAAAAAATTAGCATCGGAAAACTCATTGCCCTGTTTTTGTCAACAACGGGTGTGGCCTTATTCTTTGAAGGCGATTTCAATATTATCGGAGTTGTATCAGCTTTCATATCCGGTGTGGTTTACGCAACCCACATGCTGTACATAGACAAGAGCGGTTTAAATGCTATGTATCCTTTTAAAATATCATTTTATTTATCAATGTTTTCTTCGGTATACTTGTTTGTTGCGGGAATTATAAGTAAAAACTTAGTCTTTGTCATGACCCCCAAGGGGTGGTTGTATACAATATTACTGGCATTTTTTGTATCATGTTTGGCCAATACTTTCATTCCTATAAGCATTAAATATTCAGGACCAACCGTAACCAGCATCGTTGGTTTGTTTGAGCCTATTACCAGTATAGTGACGGGAATCTTGTTTTTAAAAGAACCCATAACCACAAAAAGTGTTCTTGCCTGTGTACTTATTTTGCTTGGGGTTTTCATCGTTACTGTTGCAAAAGAAAAAAACCTGAATAATAATAATTAATATAAATAATATCTGGTACCAGGCACCAAGTATTTGGTGCCTGGTTCTTTTCTCCACAGGAACTTGGGCAGTCCGGGTATTTTTATTTATTTCTCCCGCCAGGCCTTAGGTGAAACTGAGGGTGGTTCAAAATTATGGCAGTAAAAAGATTACCCAAGAAAAAAGAATATAAAAAAATATCGACAGATTGATTATTTTGTGCTAACATATTATCCAATATGCAGAGTAGACAAGATGCGTTAAGTGTTGAGGGATGGGACGTTGCCCTCAAACGAAAGACTCAGGTCTGCGGTATCTGGTCGCTTCCGCTGTATTAGAGAAACTTATGTTACTCCTATATTGTGCGGAGGTATTGCTTTGCTCATAAGGAGGAAAAAATGAGAAGTAATACTGAGCCACAAAAATTTACGCCTCTTACACTTGTAAGGGCAGGGCTTTTTATTTCAATGAGCCTGGTTTTAAAAGTAATGTTCGAGGTTTATATTCCTTTGGCAGGAATACCTGCATTAAGAATAAACTTCGCCAACCTTCCCCTGATGCTGTCAGGCATGGTTTTAGGTCCCCTTGCCGGGTTTTTGACCGGAGCTGCAGCAGATATAATCAACTTCATTGTTAAGCCGGGAGGCCCCTTCTTCCCCGGATTTACGTTAGCCAGCGGCTTGTGTGGATTCATTCCGGGAATTATTTTTAAACATTTAAAAAAAGATATGAATTATAACTTGTTAAATACAGTTTTTATCTCTCTCTTATCCGTGGGTTTTGTCCTGGTCTTTATACAAAACGGTTTGCTGACCTTTGACAAGGGTATCATATATGATGGAAAACCCTTAAACCCCTTATATGCAGCCGGATTCTTTGTCCTTGTGGCAATTTACCTGGTAACGCCAATTATGATATCATCCGGGTCCAGGGATCTGAGCATGAACAAAATAGTATTTGCTATCAGCGTAACTCAGCTTATAACATCAATAATATTAAACACTTACTTCTTATATGTTTTATACGGCATAGGAATAATGATTACCCTGCCGGCCAGGATCCTGACAAACTTCTTTATGATACCCCTGTATTCAATAATCATAGGAGCTGTATTGAATGTGCTGAAGGGAAAAATCCAGTGAATTTAAATATGGCAGAAACATTCCGTTTCTGCCATAAATTTTTATGGGTTAATTATTAAAGGTTATCTTCTGTTTCTGCCGGGTTATCTGAATTTTCTCCGCTTGCTTCACCGGTCCTTTGTATATCATATATTTTCATCATTTTATCAAGGTCAAGGCTTGCCCGGATTTCATACTTCACATCATTTTCGGTATAGGCTCCCGTGAATAAAATATACTCTCCGTTCAGATAAAAATCAGTGTAATTATCATTGTCTAAGATGATTTGCCTCTTACCTTCATTTATAAAATCATATAAAACAAACTTATTATCCTTGTCTATCAACAATACCGTACCGGTGTCCTTAATCAACTGCATTTTTCTTGGCTCGTCAAAGGTAGTTGTAATTTTCTTTCCCTCCGGGTCCATTACCTTGCACTTGCCGCCGCTTTTAATCAAAAGATACTTATCAAGCCATTCATAGGAGATATCCTTGTCAAAGGAAGCTCCTTCAACCTGTTTCTTCAGAGGCGGGAAGCTTAGTGCAGCCGGCAACAAGCACCAAGGTTAAAATAACTGGAAACAATTTTGGGCTTTTCATACACTCACACCCTTTCGCCCCTTCATTAAGGATTAAAAGCATCTTTCGATGCTTTTAATGTGTCATTATACTAACCGCTATATTTTCCGTCCCCTGTTGAATGGCCGTACTTAAAATATTTTCCCCTTCCTTTAAATCCTTAAAATATTTGGTAGTTCCGGAAGTGTCGAATATTTTTGTGTTATTGGTTACGGTCAGGTATATGAGTTCCGTCTTCCCTGATGAAGTAGTATTTTGCATCATTATCAGCTTTTTATCCGGATTGATGTATATAATTTTTCCGGAAAAGCTCTTGGCAGTTTCAATTTGAGAAACTTCGATTGTTGCGATTTCATCACCGGCAGTATTAATATTTACATTGTATCCGAGACGCAAATCATAAATGGATACATTCTTTGACCCAATCGTTATCTTAACATTGTTGCTTACATTATACTGGGTAATGTCTCCGTCCTCATCCGCAATTTTTATTTTACACTGAGGCCCTATCAATATTTCCTTAATTACTCCGCTCATTTCGGCTTCTTTGGCGATGACGTTAATTGCAGTCATCTCATCATATTCGGTGGTTACTGTAACTTCATCTCCGGCTCCAAGCTGGTCAAAACTTGATTCTTCATCATTTCTTGTTACATCCACGCTCCCGGTGAAAACAAATGTCTTTGTAAGGCCATCATCAGTTTCAATAGTAAGTTTTATGGGGTAATTGTAGTCTATGGATTTGATTACTCCGTCATAATTCTTGATGCGGCTTACGGAATAAATCTTGTATACCACTCCTTCATCCAGCAAGAGAATCACTTGATCTTTTTTATTAAGGTCTTTTAATTCGGTTGTTTTACCATCATGGTACACTTCAACTTTCTTGTCCACATCATATGTAACCTTATCGTCATCTTCATCATAAATGGTTATCTTGGCAGGCTCTATATAAGCCACAAGTTGAATTATGCCCCTTACCACGTCCTTTGTACTGTCAGCCTCAACAGATAAAGCCAGTCTTTCTTCATTAATCCTGCAGCTAACAAGCATGTCCTTTTTCAAATCTGATATTTCCCTTATTTTTCCGTTTAGGGTTATTCTTGTATCATTATTTATCCTTACTATGCTTTCAACACCTGCATAGTCAGTCACATACAGGAAGGATTCGGCTTTATTTATTGATACTTTGGAAATTAAGCCGTCGATACTTGTGCTGGGTTTATATTTATCAAAAACAGGAAATATTTTATTGTCGTTTATGTAATCAAATGCCTTGTCCAAGAGTACGGAAATCTCCGCCCTTGTAATTTTATTCGCCGGGTTGATATTTTTTTCATTGTCGCCTAACATTATTTTCTTTTCATACATGAGGTAAATGTAAGGCCTTGCGGAAGCACTTATTTCATCCCTGTCATTAAAGGGCAGAACATAGGTTTTCAGGCTTCTTGCCTCATCATTCAGGCCTAATGCCTTAGTCAAAAGTACTGCCACTTCTTCCCTTCTGATATCATTAAAAATGTTTCTGTTTGAGAACATGTCCTTTACAGCCTGCTCATTTACTATACCAAGCTCAATGGCAAGAGCCAAATAATCCAGTGACCATTCATAACCCGTAACATTTTTCATGTTTTCCAAAGAAGGTTTATAATCATCAATTATTTCTTTTTTTATATCTTCATCGATGTCATATAATCTTGACATCATTATCAGGGTTTCCAATACGGTTACATTGTTATCAGGCTTGAATGTACCGTCCGCATAACCGGAAACAAGCCCGTTTTTTTCAACTCTCTCTATGTAGGATTTTGCCCAGTGATTTGAAATGTCTTTAAAGACAAGAGCATTTGCAGCCATCGTAAACAGCAAGGACAAAACGATAGAAAGTAAGATAATTTTACACAGCTTTTTCATAATACCTCCCATGTCCGTTTTTTCTTAATTATATCATATGAATGTTGATACTGCAATAAAAATTGGGGACATACCTGTCCCCGTCCTTTATTTTATCCATGTTCCGGTCTTGCCGGCCAAGCCGTCGGCTGCCTTCTCCAATGAAGTAATCAATGCCTTCCTGCCCGGTTTTGACCTGGCGAAGGATATGGCTGCTATAACTTTGGGAAGCATGGAACCTTCTGCAAATTCCTTGTCTGCAATGTATTTTTCTGCTTCTTCCACCGTCAGTTCGGATAACCAAACCTGGTCAGGTTTTCCGAACCTGATAGCTACCTTTTCAACGGCAGTTAAAATAATCAGGCTGTCTGCATCAACTAATTCGGCAAGCTTGGCAGAAGTAAAATCCTTGTCAATAACCGCAGGAATCCCTTTTAAGCCGTCGTTTTCTTCCACCACCGGAATACCGCCCCCTCCTGCAGCAATGACAATATTGCCTGTTGCAACCAAAGATTTTATGGCATCAATTTCTACTATATCTATTGGCTTAGGAGAAGGAACCACTCTTCTGTAACCCCTGCCTGCATCTTCTTTAAAGGTAAAACCTTTGGCTATCATGGCTTCAGCTTCTTCCTTTGTGTAGAAAGAACCTACCGGCTTTGTGGGATTTTGGAAGGCAGGATCATCCTTGTCAACCACAACTTGGGTTACAAGGGTTGCAACGGATTTTTTAATCCCCCTGCTCCTAAGTTCGTTTTGAATGGCATTTTGTAAATGATAGCCGATGTATCCCTGGCTCATGGCTCCGCATTCAGGGAAAGGCATTTGAGGTGTGCCTGCTTCTGTCTTTGATGCTGCATCCATGGCTAAATTTATCATCCCTACCTGGGGACCGTTTCCGTGGGATAAAATAACCTGGTTTCCGGCCTCAATCAAATCAACTATTGATTTTGAAGTGTACCTTACAGCCTCTTTTTGTTCCTCCGGGTCGTTTCCCAAAGCATTTCCGCCTAAAGCCAATACTATAACCTTGCTCATACATTCCTCCTTCGTGATAAAAGGGAAGCTTGTTCCCATATGTGTGGACCTATTGTACCATGACATTTATAATTTTGCAATTTACTTTTATTAATACATTCTAAAAAGTATTGACATCTTATTATATTATGATAAATTCTTAATCATAAGGTCAAAGAGCCCAATATTGAAAGAGATGGTGAATTATGGAGCTTGGCAGATTTAGAAAAGAAATAGATAAAATCGATAGAGAAATAGTCAAACTTCTTGAAAAAAGATTTATTTTAGTCAGCGATTTAGGTATATACAAAAAAAAGCAAAACTTGCCCGTCTATGATGAAGCCAGGGAAAAAGAGGTTTTGGAATCATGCAGGGATATGCTTGAAAACAAAGAATATTCCAAATATATCGATGACATATATCTTCAAATAATGAAGGCCTGCAGGTTCATACAAGGCAATTTGAAATGACAAGGGATGAGCCCTGATAAACCGGCTCATCCCTAAAAACATTTTCTGGCCTTTAGGACCTTCAAGACATTTTTCTTACCCTTTCAAATTCATTTTGGATTTCTTCCGAAGGTTCCCCTGACATTTTGGATACAGCGTAAATAAATATACAAGATACTATGAAGGCAGGAAGAAGTTCATAAACCCCGAATAATCCTCCCATGGGTTTAAGTATAAGCTTCCACACAAATACCATTATACCCCCTGAAAGCATGCCGGCAATTGCCCCCTCCCTGGTTGTTTTCTTCCAGAGCAGGGAAAATATGATGATGGGTCCGAAAGTAGCTCCGAATCCTGCCCAGGCAAAAGATACTATGGTAAAAATAACACTGTCTTCGTCCAGGGCTATGAAGATACCCAGTATACAAATTGTAATCAGGATAATTCTTGAAACATTCATTACTTCCTTGTCGCTTGCATCCTTCTTAATCAAACGCTGGTAGATATTCTTGGAAAAAGCTGATGCAGCAATCAAGAGATAAGAATCGGAAGAACTTATTGTAGCTGCCAGAATTCCTGCCAGTACAAAGCCGGCAAGGAAGGTGGGAAGCAAAGAGGTGGACAGTACAATAAAAATATTTTCCGAGTCGCTGTAGGTTAAATGTGCTGCAGGGAATACTGCCTTTCCGATTATCCCTATGGCAACGGCAGCACCTAAGGAAATAATCACCCATACCGTTGCTATTCTTCTGGATATTTTTAACTCATTGGGATCTCTGATAGCCATGAATCTTAACAACACCTGGGGCATTCCGAAATAACCCAATCCCCAGGCAAGGGTTGACAAAATGGTATACAAGCCATACTCCCCTGCTTCATTGTACTGGGGTACTCCGTTTATAACTTCCTGAACCCCGTCTTTTACAGCCGGAGATGCTATGCCGAAAAACTCAAAAAACCCGGGAATTGCCCTGGCATTCTCAATAACCTGGGCTGCTCCTCCCGCTGCAGCAGTCCCGACAAACAAAACTGTAACCAATGCTGTGATCATAACAATGGCCTGCATGGTATCAGAAGCGCTTTCTGCCAGAAATCCTCCTATGAAAGTATAAAACAAGACAAAGACGGCTCCCATTATCATCATGTACTGGTACTTAAATCCGAACAAGGCGTTGAAAAGTTTGCCCACGGTCACAAAGCAGCTGGAAGCGTAAACAATAAAGAAAACCAATATAAAAACTGCAGCTATAGTCATTATAATTTTATTTTTTTCCTTGAAGCGGTTGCTTAAAAAATCGGGAAGGGTAATTGAGTTGTCTGCCACAACCGAATAGTTGTGAAGCCTTTTGGCTATAAACAACCAGTTTAAGTAAGTTCCGGCCGCCAAACCTATTGCGGTCCATGCGGCATCACTTAAGCCGTACCAGTATGCGACCCCGGGAAGTCCCATCAAAAGCCAGCCGCTCATATCCGATGCTTCGGCGCTCATAGCCGTAACTAAGGGGCCAAGGGTCCTGCCTCCCAAAAAATAGTTTTCACTGCTCTCATTGGCACGTTTTGCAAAATATAGTCCGATGCCTATAACGACAACCATGTAAATAATCATGGATATAAAAATCTGTAATGAGTCTCCATTCATAATGTGAACCTCCTAGTTTAATTTTATTTTTTAAATGGCTTAATTCTCCATATCATCTGATTAATCAGGCTTAGTATAAAAAAATCCACCTCAAAAAGAGGCGGATGTCCGCGGTACCACTCTAACTGCATTTTAAATACAGCGTCTCATTTAAATAAGGGTTGATGCCCTTTGGGTTGTTACGCCCAAAAGCTCCGAGGCGGGTTCAATCAACATAGGGACAAAGGTTTTTCACCAAGCAACCTTCTCTCTGAGTCCATGTTTTCATTACTATTCCTCTTCACAGCAAATATTAATATTAAAGGACATACTACACCAGGATTAAAGTTTTGTCAAGATATTTTTTGAATTAATTTACCGATAAATTTATATAAATTTATCCCTTGCCCGGCCGGCATGCTGTTTTGTCTCCATGCTCAGAAAAAAACATTTTGATGAATGTTATGATGACAATGTTTCTCCTTATTGTATTATCATCCGATTAAATTGTTTATTACTTCCCTCACACTAGTCATCTTATTTACACTACTTAAGTTTGCTCCTGAAAAAATGAGGCCATCCCTTCCTTCCACGGAATTTATCAACCCTTCCGATATGCAGTATGGAATTTCTTTGGGATTGCAGCCAGGCATACACTTGTAGCAGTTTTCTATGATACTTTTCCCCCGGGTGAGAAAATTAGTTTCTATAGCCCTTCCCGGCATACCCACCGGACTTTTTATTATTTTAATTTGGTCATCACTGGCATTAATATATGCAGATTTAAAATTTTGGTGAGCATCGCATTCAAGAGTAGGGACAAATAAACTTGCAATTTGAAACCCGTCTGCTCCGGCTTCTTTAAGTTCAATGATATCATGCCTTGTCCTTATACCGCCGCCTGCAATCAAAGGAATCTTCACCTTATACTCCTCTTCACAGCACTTTAATAAAAGCTTCACCTCTTTAACGATATCAACTAAGGACATGCATTTGTTTTCAAGCAATTCTTCCATTTTAAAGCCTAAATGCCCCCCTGCCAGGGGCCCTTCGACCACTAAGGCATCAGGCAGCCTGTCTGCTTTCAAATAACTCCTTATAATAATTTTTGCTGCCTTTGCCGAAGATACTATGGGAACTATTTTTGTATCGGTACCCCTGACCAATCTTGGAAGAGCAAGGGGGAGGCCTGCACCTGATACGATTATATCTATCTTTTCTTCAAGAGCCTTTTTTACATAAAGTTCATAATTGTTCATGGCTGCCATGAAATTCATGGCTAATATTCCTTTTGTCTTCTCTCTTGCTTTTTTAATTTCCTTTTCTATGGCTCTTAAATTTGCTTTTACAGGGTCCCTTAAAAAGTCCGGCTCTCTGAAACCTATCTGGACGCCGGATATGGTTCCTATACCTCCTTCATTTGCAACTGCTGCCGCCAAGTTTGAAAGAGAAACGCCTATTCCCATGCCTCCTTGAACTATGGGAATATGAGCTCTTAAATTTCCGATTATCAATTCCTTTAATTCCATATGCCACCATTATTTTTATTTTCTATATATTTGATAATCAAAGTATATATCCCTTCCAACCTTTTGTCAAGAAAAAAAGGACCTTCCTTATAAAGTGAAGGAGGGTCCTTAATTAATTTTTATTTATTAACATATTCCTCGATGGAATTCTTTGTAAACTGCTGCTTTTCTTCTATTGCTTCCTGAATCATCATGTCCTTAACCTTCATGAGCCTTACCTGATTTCCCCTTTCATTCTCGTCCAGCTTCATCTGAATGTATTTGATTGTTTCTTCAATCTTGGGAATCATGATATATTCAAGAGCATTTACTCTTCTCCTGGTCTTTTCGATTTCAGCTGCAAGAAGTTGTACTTCTTTTTCTACAGCTGCCAATTTTAACAGCTCGGGGAAAATATTTGACAAGTTTTCGATTGCATTGTCAAGTTCAGCTGAAGTATTGGCAAAACCGTAAGGGTAGATATTTGCAGTGTCATCAGTTGTTGTATTAAAATTAAACACGGGGACATCTACACTCATTACATTTTTTCTGCCTACCTCTATGGTTACTCCCTGCTTGGGATACATGAGGGCTTCTTCCAAAACCTCCGAGGACATAACGGCACTGGCAATTACAAAGTTGGAATATACATCGCCTATATGGGCTTCAACCTGCTCGCGGAGGGCCTTGTTTTCCCTTGCAAGCTCCAAAAATCTTTTCATGAGCTCGTCACGTTTGTCCTTCAACATTTTGTGACCTTTTACAGCCACCTTTAAACGTTTTTTCAAGGAGGTTAAAACCATTCTGGTAGGATTAACATTTAATCTTGCCACATAACCACCCCTATGCTATTCTTTTTTCGGATAATACTTTTCAAGATACTCATCTCTTATACGTTTTAATTCTGCCTTGGGAAGAAGGGTCAGCAAGTCCCATCCTATTTCCAGTGTTTCTTCTATAGTCCTGTTTGTTTCATATCCTTGAGATACATATCTTCTTTCAAATTCATCCGCAAACCTTGCAAAGTATTTATCGGTATCGGATAAGGCCGCTTCACCAAGGATGGCCATGAGTTCCTTTGCTTCCTTACCTCGGGCGTATGCAGCAAAGAGCTGGTTCAATACGTCAGAGTGGTCCTCCCTTGTTTTTCCCCTGCCTATACCCTTGTCTTTCAAACGGGACAGGGAAGGCAAAACGTCAATAGGAGGCTTAATATTCTTCCTGTAGAGTTCACGGGAAAGAATAATCTGTCCTTCCGTAATGTATCCGGTAAGGTCAGGAATGGGATGTGTTTTGTCATCTTCAGGCATGGTGAGTATGGGTATCATTGTTATAGATCCCTTATGGTCTTTTTTTCTTCCTGCCCTTTCATAAATCGTAGCTAAGTCTGTGTAAAGGTAGCCGGGGTATCCACGTCTGCCTGGTACTTCCTTACGGGCAGCCGATACTTCACGAAGGGCTTCCGCATAGTTTGTAATATCCGTCAATATTACCAGCACGTGCATGTCTTTGTCAAAAGCAAGATACTCGGCTGCCGTCAAAGCCACACGAGGTGTTGATATACGCTCTATAGCCGGGTCATCTGCCAGGTTCATGAACAGTACCGTCCTGTCGATTGCTCCCGTACGTCTGAAGTCGGTAATAAAGAAGTCAGCCTCTTCATAAGTAATACCGATAGCTGCAAATACAACGGCAAACTTGGAATCGGTACCTAAAACCTTTGACTGACGGGCTATTTGAGCCGCCAGGTTGGCATGGGGAAGACCGGAACCTGAGAAAATAGGCAGCTTTTGCCCTCTTACCAGAGTGTTCAAACCGTCTATGGCAGAAACACCTGTTTGAATAAATTCATTGGGATAGTCTCTTGCAGCGGGATTAATGGGAAGACCGTTAATATCCAGCCTCTTTTCCGGTATTATTTCGGGACCGTTGTCTATTGGTCTGCCAAGGCCGTCAAAAACCCTTCCCAACATATCTTCCGCAACCGCAAACTCCATTCCCCTTCCCAGGAACTTCACCTTTGATTGAGCTAAGTTGATTCCGGCAGCACTTTCAAACAATTGAACCAATGCATTGCTTCCGTTGATTTCAAGAACCCTGCAGCTTCTGGTTTCACCGTTGGGAAGCTCGATTACTCCCAACTCATCATATGCTACATTTTCAACATCCTTTACAAGCATCAAAGGTCCTGCTACTTCAGATATGGTCCTGTATTCTTTAATCATTTTACTCAACCTCCTTGCTTGCTGTCAAAGCCATGATGTCCCTGTCTATTTGTTTTGCGATGTCTTCGTAAGCATCTTTCACGTCTTTTTCTTCCGTATATTTAAATCTTCCTATCCTTTCTCTTACTTCAAGCTCTGTTAAGGCCTTGAAATCCGCCCCGTTATTCAAGGCTTCCACACCCTTGTGATAGAATCTCAAAATCAGTGTCAAGAGTTTATGTTGCTTTTCAAGGGATGAGTAAGTATCAATTTCATGGAAGGCATTTTGATGCAGGTAGTCTTCTCTTATGGACCTTGTTGCCTCCAACTTCAGCCTGTCATAGACTGACAGGGAGTCAACACCTACCAGCTGAACTATTTCATTCAATTCTGCCTCTTCCTGGAGGAGCCTCATAACTTCATTGCGCATTTCTGTCCAGTTCTTTGCTACATTTTCATCAAACCAGGGACCTAACCTGTCAACATACAAGGAATAACTTGTGAGCCAGTTGATTGCCGGGAAGTGCCTGCTGTATGCAAGTTGGGCATCAAGTGCCCAGAACACCTTTACTATTCTGAGGGTGGCCTGGGATACCGGCTCTGAAATATCTCCTCCGGGAGGTGATACGGCTCCGATTGCTGACAAGGCTCCTTGTCTTCCATCTGCCCCTAAACATATTACTCTTCCTGCTCTTTCATAGAACTGGGCAAGACGAGATGCCAGGTAGGCGGGATAGCCTTCTTCACCGGGCATTTCTTCAAGACGGCCGGACATTTCTCTCAGGGCTTCAGCCCAACGGGATGTAGAGTCTGCCATCAGGGCTACCGAATAACCCATGTCTCTGAAATACTCGGCTATGGTAATTCCTGTGTAAATTGATGCTTCACGGGCGGCAACGGGCATGTCGGAGGTATTTGCAATGAGGACGGTACGTTTCATCAATGATTCCCCTGTTCTCGGGTCCTTTAACTCAGGGAACTCCATTAAAACGTCGGTCATTTCATTTCCCCGCTCTCCGCAGCCTATATACACAACTATTTCAGCATCGGCCCATTTTGCCAGCTGGTGCTGCACAACAGTCTTTCCGCTTCCGAAAGGTCCGGGAACTGCCGCAACCCCGCCCTTTGAAATTGGGAATAAGGTGTCTATAACCCTTTGACCTGTTAACAAGGGGATTTCGGGAACTAATTTTTCCTTGTAGGGACGTCCTTTTCTAACAGGCCATTTCTGCATCATGGTCAGGTTAACAAGTTCACCGTTATCCTTCTTAACTATGCATACAGTTTCTTCTACGGTGAAGCTTCCTTCCTTTATTTCAACAACTTCTCCCGATATTCCGAAAGGAACCATAATTTTATGATCAACAACTATAGTTTCCTGAACGCTTCCTATTATGTCTCCTGCCTGAACCCTGTCTCCTGCTTTTACCTTAGGAACAAAGTCCCATTTTTTCTCCCTGTTGAGGGCAGGAATACTAATTCCTCTTGTAATGTTAGGTCCTGCTATCCTTCTTATTTCTTCCAAGGGCCTTTGTATTCCGTCATATATTGTTTCTATAAGTCCGGGTCCCAGTTCAACAGAAAGCTGTGCTCCCGTGGAAACAACCGGTGCTCCCGGGGCCAAGCCTGATGTTTCTTCATATACCTGTATGGATGCCATTTCCCCGCGCATCTCGATTATTTCCCCTATGAGGCCTTGCTCGCTCACGCGGACAACGTCAAACATGTCGGCTTCTTTCATACCATCTGCTATAACCAACGGACCGGATATCTTAACTACTCTACCTTGGCTCATTAAAATAATCACCTGCTTTCTTTTTTTTACCTTAATCGTTGCTGAACAATATGTCAGCACCTACTGCTTTTTCAACTGCCAACTTTATATTTCTAAGCCCCAGGCCCAGGGATCCCTGCATACCGGGTATGGGAATAATTGCAGGCAGCCGTTCTTCATTGTATTCATATATTGTTTCTTTTATCTGCTCATATAAGTTTTCAGTCACGTAAATTATTGCATAATTGTCGGCTGCAATCCTTTGAAGGGTTTTTTTTGCTTCCTCTGCCTTATTGCAATCGAACACATCCAGACCAACGGCCTTGAATCCTTGAACACTTTGTTTGTCTCCGATGATTCCTATCTTATACATAAGTTTCTCTCACCCTCTCTCTTATAAGGTCCGGCGAGATGCCTGCTGTCTTTCCTGCCAAAATGATTCGTGCAATCTTGATTTCATTATCCTTAGCTATGAGATATCCTGCAAGGGCTTCTATGCCGTAAGGAAAATACTTGGCAGATTTTACATGTTCTATTAATTTATTGTCCAACAGCTTTTCCAGCTTTGTAAACTTTCCTGTTTCAGCTAAAGCTTCTGTCCCTTCAAGAAATACATCCTTGTAACCATAGGCTAAAAGAAGTTCTCCAAATTTTTCAAAAGGCTCATCATAATTTCTTATAAATATATGGTCCTGTATGTTGCCGCCCTTCAAAAAAACCTTATTGAAAAAATCCCAGGACTTTTTCATTTTCTTAAGTCTTACAAATGTTTTTATGTTGTTTGAATCTATCAACATCTTCACATAATCAACAATGAACTTATTCCTGGTTTTTTCCGCGGCCTTAAGCATTTCATCAAAGCAGTAGCGGTCCAGTATTATATCTATGAGCTGGGGATCTCTTGTTTTTGGAAAATCTTCTATTATTTCGTTCAATGCCTTACCCATGTTCTCAGTCAAATCAGAAAAGCTTCTTTCTTTCAAGGCATGTTTTAAAACATTTAACTCAATGGTTCCCGTATCCACAAGAATATCGGTATCATCCCTGTTTAAATACTCATTTTTGACCAATACCTTAAGGTTATGGTAATCGTAGGGATACAAAAATATATTGAAGTGGTCCGGATCAGGAGCAATGGACTTTATGAAATCATATGTCTTCTTGTGTTCTTCAATCAGAAGACTTTCATAATTTTCAAAATCCGTTATTTCATTCAGATAGCCGTAATAACAATCATCCAATACTCTTATGGCATCTTCCATCGATTTTGCGTCTATCATCTTTTCTGCCCTTTCACGGGTAAGCATGTGCTTTTCTATGCTTTTCACTCTTGAAGTGGCATATAAATAATCAGTATCCTTGATCTTCGCCAAAGTCAACCCTCCTTTCAGGCAGGATTCATTTAAAAAGTACATCTGCTATCTCACTTGTCAGTTGGTCTCTCATAGCATCCAAGAGGGTTTCAAAGGTACTGTTTATTTCAACCTTTCCCCTTTTTAGCACGAAACCGCCGCTTGTTTCAACCGTATCCTTGCTTAAAGCAACTTTTTCCGCTCCCAATTTTTCATTGACGGCTTTAACCAGTCTTTCACCGATGCTTTCCCTGTCTTTGGCATTTAAAACAATACTTCCCTGGCAATTGGGAATCCTTACGACTTCCTGCACCAGGAAGTTCAGGTATTCAACTTCCGGCATTGCTTTAAGCTTTTCTATTGCCGCATCGAAGCTTTTATTAATAGCTTCCTGCTTAGCCGACAATAACATCTTTCTGCCTTGAAGCTCGGCAGCGGATACTTTTCTGTTTTTTAATTCAAGGGCATCATTTGCGGCTTTTTCAGCTTCGGTCTTAATTAAGACTTCCGCTTCATTTTTTGCTCTATTTAAAATTTCCTGCTTGGTTTTTTCCGCATCCATCAAAGATGAATTTGCGTAATCCTGCGCATCGCTAAGAATCTTTGATGTTATATTTTCAATGCTCATTTCATCACATCCTTATAATAAATTTTTATACACTCCTTTATATTTGAATTCCATTTACCATAAGGAATGATGCAAGAAGTGCCAAAACTGCATATGTTTCAACCATTGCTGCGTATACCATAGCTTTTGCTATTTCTTCAGGTCTCTTTCCTATTAACTGAACGCCGGTTGCAGCTACCTTACCCTGCCAGATAGCAGATACGGTTCCTGTAATACCGGACGGAAGAGAGGCTGCCAGGAACATTAATCCCTGAGCTGTTGTCAAGGGCGCAATATTTCCTGCTAGTACACCGATTTTATTCATTATAATAAATGCGATAAGAAGTCCATAGATTCCCTGTGTTCCGGGCAGTGCCTGGAGCATTAAGGTAGGGCCGAATTTTTTTGGATCTTCGGATATAACTCCACCGGCAGCCATACCTGCAAGAGCAACTCCCCATGCGCTTCCTATTCCTGCCATAGATGCATTAGCAGCTCCTAAAATTGCTAAAAAACCACCAATTGTGAATTCCATTTAAATTTCCTCCTTGATTTTGATATATTTGGTTTTTTTGGTGAAAGGATTAAATGGATCTCCTCCACCTTCATAAAATTTACCGAAAAATTCTACATATTGAAGTCTGGCTGAGTGAACGAATGAGCCAAGACCATTTATGGCAAAGTTAAGTGTGTGGCCGAATATAAAGACCGCCACAAACATAAGCTTTCCTGGTATTCCTCCTGCCATGGAGCCGATTAAACTCAGAACGGATGAAATAACACCCGTTGCAAGCCCTAAGGCTAATAGCCTTGAATATGACAGAACATCTCCCAGGTAACCTGTTATTCCATACAAGGCAAGGACTCCGCTTGTTAATTTACCAATAATTTTTTCCTTTGCTCTGCCTTGTGTCAGAACCAAGCCTATAGCTGCAGCTATAGTTAACCATTTACCTATAACAGGCAAGGGTGAGCCGGGAATTATCATGCCGCCAGCCAGCCATAATATAGGTCCGATAATAAACAAATACCACAGACCCACATCCATGAGGGCATCACCCAAATGACCGTCTCTTATTAACATATAACCCTGCATTCCCATTCCTACAAATAAGTGGATAAGACCCATGACGAAAGATACTATCAATACGGTCATCGGTTCTTTTAAGGGGTCCACCCATAAATAGGATATAGGAAGGTTAATGTTAAAAAGATATTTTGCCCCCACAACCAAACCGTCTCCAAACCAGCTTCCGTACATTACACCCCAAAAGATTGTGGATATTCCGCCCCAGAAAAAGACTCTCAGCATTTTCCCGAAGGTTCCTTCTATATCAAACTTTTTAAGTATGATGAAGCATCCCAGTGCAAACATAAGGCCATATCCAACGTCTCCAAGCATCATACCGAAAAATATAGCGTAAAATGGTGCCATGGCAGCTGTCGGGTCTATGTTGGAAGCAGTAGGCAGGCTGTATAGCTCTGTTATTGAATCGAAAGGTGCAACAAAAGAATTGTTTTTCAATAATATAGGTATGTTTTCGCCTTCTTGAGGCTCTTTAAACTCATACCAGCACTGGTATTCGTCCAGGACTTTCTGAACTTTTTCCCTGCATTCCACAGGTATCCATCCTTCAATATAAAAGGTGGTATCCGTCTTCAGCATGTTGCTGAGTATTTTAATTTTATCTCTTTCAATTACCAGGTAGTCATGATACAGCTGAATTTCTTCTTTGAAGGATACCAGTTCTTTTATGCCGTTTTCCACGGCATCTCTCTTGACAGAAATGTCTTTTAAGATATTTTCATACTGCATGATATTCTCTTCAGCAGTACCCTTCAGTTCCTTAAAGGTTACTGGCGTAAAGCCGTATTGTTTCAATAATTCTAAAATATTCTCCTTTTCCTCACTAAGACAAATAAATGAGCAATAATACTGATCCTTGTCACTGTTTATCACATCCATTACACACCTGTCGGTTGCATTAAACAGTTGGGATTTTAGCTCATCAATGTTAACAATAGCGGGAATGGTACCGATTATTATATTAGTGTACTTGGTTTCCGTAATATTAAGTGGAATACCATATTGAACCCATGGCTTTAGGCTTAAAATAGCTGCTTCTGTTTTATTTTCTTCAGTGCACAGCTCGCTTAATGACTTGTTTAATTCAAGAACCTTGGCTACCTTTTCAATAACATGGTCATTTTGATCCAATGCTTTTATAAATTCATCTTTAGTTACAGGTTTTCTTGTATTAAATAAAGGCCTTTTGCTGGTGTCATACTTTTCAAGGCTGTTGATAACTTCGCTCACCTGTGAAATTCTTACATCAAAAGTAAAGACCTCCTCTTCGTTGCCGTCCTTTTTTACGCATGAAACCCATTCGGGGTCTGTAAGTTTTGAATCCTGGGAGCTTATTTCAACAACACCTAAATCCATGATTCTTTTTAACAGATCTGTTTTTATGCCGTCTAATCCTATGATGTTGATTTTGTTCATCTTAACTATTGACACTGGCCTTCACGATCCTTTCAAGTATAATTGACGCTGCCCTGTCCATGTTAGCGCTTGCTTTTGTTAAAATTTCATCACAATCCTTAGCAGCATCATTGATAATGCCCTCATAAAGAAGCTGTCCCTCGGATTCAGCCTTGCTTAACACTTCAGACCTGTTAATGTCTGCTGTTTTTCTTGCTTCATCCAAGATTTCCTGAGCTTGCGCGTTAGCATTGGTAATAATTAATTTTGCTTGTGCCGCTGCATCTTTTTTAATTGCTTCAGCCTTTTCCTCCGCCTCCTTTATTACCTTGATTACTTCAATTGACACTCTACCACCACCTTTATGATTATTATTTTTAAAAATACAAATACTATTCCATATTAATTAATGATAAATTAAAACCCTATATTTGTCAAGTTTATAGCTAAATCGTCAAATACTAAAAGAAAGGGGTTTTGTAATTTTATTCACAAAAGTAATCGTTTGCAAATTATTTGATTGTTATTATTTTCTCATTTACCCTTATTTATTTACAAAAGTAAAATTTAAACCTTGTGCCAAGTATTAAAAACAACCCCCGACCCGAAGGTGCAGGTTGCACAAAAATAATAAAAATATCCGCTCACGGTTTCGGACACGAATAATTCTAAAGCTCATTCCGGCTAAGAATTAAATCGTGTCCTGCAAATGTTCGCTTGATAATTTTATTATTTTTTCAAGTATATAGTGCCTGGTACTACGTTTATTCAACAGCAAATATAAGGGTAGCTTCTGCTGCTATTTCGTCATCAACATAGGCGGTTGCCGTACCCATTCCCAATGTTGACTTCATCTTTGTAATTTGAGTAACCAGCTTCAAGGTATCTCCCGGAAGAACCTTCCTTTTAAACCTGGCATCTTTAATTCCTCCGAAATACACCGTCTTGTTCCTGAATTTCTCTGAAGACAAGATGGCAAAGGCCCCGGTCTGGGCCAGGGCTTCAATGATCAAAACCCCCGGCATTACAGGGTTTTCAGGAAAATGCCCTTGAAAAAACTGCTCATTAAAGGTTACGTTTTTAATTCCCACGGCCCTTTGTCCCTCCTGGAGGTCTATTATCTTATCGATTAACAGCATGGGGTACCTGTGGGGAATGGTCTTCAGTATATCCTTTATGTCATAGTTCATAGTATTATCCCTTATATTTCTTAAATATCAGTGTTGCGTTATGGCCCCCAAAACCAAAGGCATTCGACAAGGCATACTCAAACTCCAAGTTAAGGCCCACATTAGGTACGAAGTTCAGGTCCAGCTCCGGGTCCGTTTCCTTGTGGTTAATGGTGGCCGGAATGAAGGAATCTTCTATGGCCTTGACACAAATAATTGCTTCGACTGCCCCTGCCGCCCCCAGCAAGTGCCCGGTCATGGATTTTGTGGAACTTACATAAAGCTTTTTTGAATATTCCTTAAAAACATTCTTTATGGCTTGAGTTTCAAATTTGTCGTTGTACAAGGTGCTTGTGCCGTGAGCGTTTATATAAGTTACATCCTCCGGCTCAATACCTGCATCCGAAATTGCATTAAGCATTGATTTTGATGCTCCTTGAGAGCTTGGGTCGGGACTCGTCATGTGATAAGCATCGCAGGTTGCTCCATAACCCACGATTTCACCATAAATTTTTGCCCCCCTTTTAACAGCATGCTCATAATCTTCAAGAACCATCAAACCTGCCCCTTCTCCCATTACAAAGCCATGCCTTTCCTTATCAAAGGGGATGGAAGCCCTGTTTATGTCAGTGCTTGTCGATAAGGTAGTCAGGGCGGTAAATCCGGCAACGGAGCAGGGACTTATGGCGGCTTCTGCCCCTCCAGCTATCATAACATCACAGGTTCCATCCTGTATTCTCTTGTATGCTTCTCCTATTGCATTGGCTCCGGTTGCACATGCGGTCACGGTACTTATGTTAACTGCCTTGGCCTGGTATTTGACGGCAATCAAGCCGGATGCCATATTGGAAAGCATCATCGGTATGAAGAAGGTCGAAATCTTACCGGGCCCTTTTGCAAGAAGCTTTGCATGTTCTTCCTCAATTGTATGGATCCCGCCAACGGCACTGCCCACTATGCAGCCAAATCTGTCGGAATCAACTTTTTCAGTATCAAGGCCGGAATCCTTGACCGCAATATCAGCAGCGGCAATGGCAAACTGGCTGTACCTGTCCATTCTTTTTGCTTCCTTTTTTTCCATGTATAAGGCAGGATCAAAATCCTTTACTTCGGCAGCAATTTTTACGCTGAAGTCAGAGGTGTCAAAAGACTGTATAAAATCTATTCCGCAAAGACCTTTTTTTACGTTTTCCCAAAATATATTCCCTGAACCTATGGGGCTTACTACCCCCATTCCTGTTATTACAACTCTTCTTTTCATTCTTATCTCCTTAAGTAAAATCATATAATGTTTTGTCATCCTGAGCGCCTGTAAAAGATCTAATAAGATTCTTTGAGCAAAAGCTCTCGGAATTATCACGTATTTATACACCACGATAAACGAATTCCATTTGTCATCCTGAGCGAAGCGAAGGATCTCATTAAAGGATCTCATTAAATGATGGGATTCTTCACTGCGTCCAGAATGACACTATGTGAGCTCATGAGATTCCTCGGGCTAAAGCTCTCAAGATGACTCTATAGTGTATTCATAGCAATGGCAATTTACGGACTTAAGACCTCCATTACATGTAAAAGCCCCCGTTAACGGAAATAACCTGGCCGGTTATGTAGGATGCCTTATCTGATATTAAAAACTCAACACAATCAGCTATATCTTCCGGTAGTCCGAATCTTTGAAGGGGAATGCTTTCAAGCATTTTAGCCTTTATTTCATCCGGAATCCCATCCGTCATTTCGGTTTTAATGAATCCCGGTGCTACGGCATTGACCAAAATGTTTTTCTTCCCCAATTCTCTTGCAATGGATTTTGTCATGCCAATTATTCCTGCCTTTGAAGCCGAATAATTCACCTGGCCCGGGTTTCCGGCAAGGCCTACCACCGATGATATGTTTACAATTCTTCCTTCCTTTTGCTTCATCATTATTTTTGCAACATGTTTGCAGCAATTGAAGGTACCCTTTAAATTTATGTCAATAACCCGGTCGAATTCTTCTTCCGTCATTAAGGGAAGTATATTGTCCTTTGTAATTCCTGCATTGTTAATTAATACATCAACCCTGCCGAAAGTCCTGAAAGCTTCATCGATGAGTTTTTTTGCATCCTCATAAAGGGATATGTCACATTGTACGATAATATTTTTGCTTTCTTTATTTGTAAAGTTATTTATGAGTTCTTCCATCAAGGCAGTATTGGTCCTGTAATTTAATACCAGGTTATAATTAAGCTCATTTAATCTTTTTGCAATTACAGCCCCTATGCCCCTGGAAGCTCCCGTTATTACAGCTGTTTTCATCATTACCTTCCTTTTGTATCAAGCTCCCGCAAATTGCAGGTATGAACGGAAATCTTGAATGTTTTCTATATTGATTGTTTTTACATTTTTATCTATCTTTCTGATGAAGGCCGACAATGTTTTACCCGGTCCAATTTCAACGAATGTAGCTACTCCGTCTTCTATCATTTTTCTTACGCAGGCCTCCCATCTGACAGGACTGTAAACTTGTTTCTCAAGTCTTTCTGCCATATCATCAGGATTGTGATACTGAGTATCCACATTTGATACCACATTCCGGTCGGGTTTTCTAAATTTTATCTTTTTTAATTCCTCTTTCAGCCTGTCTCCGGCCGGTTTAAGCATAGATGTGTGAAAGGGTGCGCTCACCGGCAGCTTTACGGCTCTTTTTATGCTGAAGCGGGGAGCAAGATCAAGAGCCTTGTCAATAGCGGTAAGCTTACCGCCTGCTACGATTTGTCCGGGACAATTGAAGTTCGCCGGCTCCAATAAACCGTACCTGGCGGTTACATCGCGGCAAAAAGCTATAGCATCCTCATCCCTGCACCCTAAAAGGGCCACCATTCCTCCTTCTCCCAGGGGAACGGCATCCTGCATATAGGTTCCTCTTTTATATACTAACCTGACGGCTGTTTCAAAATCCATGGCACCGGCTGCAGTCAAGGCAGAATACTCACCAAGGCTCAGTCCTCCCATCACAAGAGCCGTGTCAATTTTTTTCAAGGCTTCATAAATTGCCATGCACACGGTCAAAAGGGCCGGCTGGGTTATTTTTGTAATGCTCAGGTCCTCATCGGGTCCTTCAAAGCAAAGCTTGGTAATGTCAAATCCCAGGGCTTCATTTGCCCTGTGGAATATTTCCCTGCTTTCTTTAAAATTATCATAAAAATCCTTGCCCATTCCCGCATATTGGGCCCCCTGACCGGGAAAAACGAAAGCTGTTTTATTCATTCTTTCCTCCTGCCACAAGTGGTAAATTTTTCATTATTTTTTCTGCTTCTTCAAACATTTCACAGATGATTTCCCTGCAAGGCTGTTCCTTATTGACTAAGCCTGCAATTTGCCCCGACATGACTGACCCGTAATCCACATTGCCTTCAACGGCTGCCATGTAGAGCTTGCCTCTTCCCAATGCTTCCATTTCTTCTAAGGATGCATTATTTTTTTCCAATTCTTTAAATTGACTGACAAGTTTATTTTTAAGGACCCTTACCGGATGGCCGGTTTTTCTTCCGGTTACGGCAGTATCCGTATCCCCTGCCTTTTTAATCATTTCCTTGTAATTTTGATGGACCTTGCATTCCTTGGCCAATAAAAATCTTGTCCCCACCTGGACACCTGAAGCCCCCAGACAGAAGGCTGCGGCGATTCCCCTTCCGTCTCCTATACCTCCGGCTGCTATAACCGGTATATTTACCGAATCAACCACCTGGGGGATGAGACACATGGTAGTTAATTCTCCCACATGGCCTCCTGCTTCGGTACCTTCGCAAATTACGGCATCAACGCCTGCTTTTTCAAAATGCCTTGCAAAGGCAACCGAGGGAGCTATAGGTATCACCTTGATACCGGCTTCCTTCCATATTTTTATGTACTTGCCCGGATTGCCGGCTCCCGTTACTATTACTGGAACTCTTTCATCTGCCAGCATCCGGCTTACTTCTTCAGCATAAGGGCTCAAAAGCATTACATTAACCCCAAAGACCTTATCCGTCAGCTCTCTGATTTTATGTATCTGGTCCCTTACCGCTTCCGGCGGGTTATTGCCGGATGCTATTATTCCAAGCCCTCCGGCTTCGGATACGGCTGCAGCCAATCCAAAATCCGATATCTGGGCCATACCCCCTTGAAATATAGGGTATTCTATCTTCAACATCTCACATATTTTAGTAAAAATCATGGGTCTCCTCTTAATTAACAAAAACGCCTTCCGGCGTCTTTTTATTTGTTTTTTTCGTTCAGGTAATTTACTATATCACCAACTGTTACCAGCTTGCCGTAATCTTCCTCTTCAATTGTCACATCAAGCTCGTCCTCAATCTTGTTTATAAGTTCGAATAAGTCCAGTGAATCTGCACCCAGGTCATCCTTAATACTGCTGTCCAGGGTAACCTTGTCTTCTTCCACATCCAATTCTTCAACCAAGATTGCTTTAACCTTTTCAAATACCATATTTTCCTCCGCTTATAAATTGTTTTGGTTTTTGTAAATTTTTATTTTCTAATATTTTGATATTCAAAGTATAATACAAGATAAATCCCTTGTCAATATCTTTTTTGGATTTATGACAAGGGTTATAGTCATCAAAAATTATCTTTGATAGCCTGAATAATGTATTCTGCTGCCCTTCCATCCCCGTAGGGATTAACCGAATTGGCCATTTTCTTGTATTCTTCCTGGTCGTGGAGGAGGATATTCAATTCCTTGCAAATATTTGCCCTGTCCGTCCCCACTAGTCTGGCCGTCCCTGCTTCTATCCCCTCCGGCCTTTCGGTTTCCCTGCGGACAACTAAAACCGGTTTTCCCAGGGACGGAGCTTCTTCCTGAACTCCCCCCGAATCAGTAACGACCAGGTGGCATTTGTTCATTAAATTGGTAAAGGGAAGATAATCAAGGGGTTCTATTAAATGAACCCTTTCCATGCTTTTAAATACCTTGTGAGCAATTTCTCTCACCTTTGGATTTAAGTGCATAGGGTATATTACTTCCACGTCCCGGTTTTCTTCCACAATATCCTTCAGGGCAGAAAATATGTTTTCCATGGGCCGGCCTATATTTTCCCTCCTGTGGGCAGTCAAAAGTATAACTTTTTTGTTTTTAAAATCTATTTTGTTGATTGCTTCATCTTCAAATATATAATTTTCATCTATTACCCATTTAAGGGCATCGATGGAGGTATTGCCGGTGATAAATATTTTACTTTCGTCATAACCTTCTCTTAAGAGGTTATTTTTTGATGTTTGTGTGGGTGCAAAATGAAAATCCGCAAGTACCCCGGTCAAAATCCTGTTGGCTTCTTCCGGATAGGGGGAATAAAGGTTGCCGCTCCTTAAGCCTGCTTCCACGTGGCCTATTTTCACCTGGTGATAAAAGGCAGCAAGGGCTCCCGAAAATACCGTGGTCGTATCTCCCTGGACCAGTACCAAATCAGGCTTGAAATCTTCTATAACTTCCTCTAATCCCATTAAGGCCCTGCAGGTAATTTGGGTTAGAGTCTGACCATCCTCAAAAATATTCAAATCGTAATCAGGTTGAATATCAAAAATTCTAAGTACTTGATCAAGCATATACCTGTGTTGTGCGGTTACGCAAATTTTGGATACAAAAGCATCAGGGTTTTTTTTAAGTGCCTTTACTATGGGGGCCATTTTTACAGCTTCGGGACGGGTGCCGAATATTATCAAAACCTTTATTTTTTTCATTTCCCCTCCTATTGCTCTTTCCTGACGAAGAGGCCTGCTTTTTTTGCCAATACGAATGCAATTACAACCACTGCGGTTGCAACCGTCAATCCGGTAAAAGGGTCTGCATCCGCTATAATCACCGAAACTATACCCAGAAGCATGCTTATGAAATACAGTACCAAAACCGTCTGCCTCTGGTTAAGGCCTACCCTCATAAGCTTATGGTGCAAATGGTCCTTGTCTGCTTCCATTACAGGCTTATTGTTTATGAATCTCCTTATGATTGCAAAGGTAGTGTCAAATATGGGGAGACCTAAGGCAAAAACGGGAACTGCCAGTGTGACGACGGCAACACTTTTTACCATACCTGAAACGGATGTAACGGCAAGCATGTATCCCAACAGCAGGGACCCTGTATCCCCCATGAAAATTTTTGCCGGATTAAAGTTGAAAGGCAGAAACCCAAGGGAAGCACCTGCAATAATGGCACACTGCATAACTATAAAGTTATATTCCAACCTGGCAGCCGTAAATAAGAGGGTGGTGGCTGCAATGCCGGCAACCCCTGATGCCAGTCCGTCAACACCGTCGATTAAATTGATTGTATTAGTAATACCTACCAGCCAAAAGAGGGTAATGACAAAGGATAACCAGTCAAACAAGCGGCTGATGCCTGCTTCCGAAAGAGGGTTTGTAATAAAATGTATCCTTACCCCGCCTTTCATAGCTATCAGGGCAGCAATAATCTGGATAAAAAGCTTAATTTTGGCCGGCATACCAAACATGTCGTCAATTACCCCGGCAAGCACTATAACCGTAGCCCCTGCCATTATATGGTAGTTGGTACTGGTATGGGGCATATAAACAAACATGCAGGCCATTATGGATACATATATGGCAAGTCCCCCAAAATAGGGCATGGGCTTATTGTGAATTTTCCTGGATTCCTTGGGAATATCTAGGGCTCCCACCTTTATAGCCAGCCTTCTTGCCCATGGAGTCAAAATAAATGATATTATGACGGCAGATATAAAAGCTATTAAATTTTGGGTCATCATTTTTCCTCATCTTTTGAATTTTCTATATCCATTATTTTATTTATCCTGATTTCATGTCTCCCGCCTTCAAATTCAGCCGAAAGCCATGCATCAACAATATCCAGGGCAAGACCTCTTCCAACTACCCTCCCGCCTAAGGCAAGCATGTTGGCATTGTTATGCATCCTTGACATCCTTGCCATATACTCATTTGTGCACAAGGCACACCTTATGCCTTTAACCTTATTGGCAGCAATTGAAATGCCTATTCCGGTTCCGCAAACAACAATACCCGTGTCTGCTTCCTGACCGGCTACCATCAAGGCAGCTCTTTTCCCGTAATCCGGGTAATCAACGGACTGGGTGTCTTTAACCCCTATATCGATAACATCATAACCTTTTTTAATTAAATGTGCCTTAATTTCTTCCTTTAATTCAAATCCGCCGTGGTCGCTTGCCAGTACTATTTTCATATTTCCTCCAGCTTATCTAAATTTTTGATTATCTTCATAAGTTCTTTTTCAATATGGTCGCGGGTTTTTTTATAATAACCGTAATCCCTGCCGTAAGGATCGTCAATATCGGGATTTAATAGTTTTTCACCGCTTATCTTGGCGGCAAATTCCTTCAGGGTGAAAAGCCTGGGTTTTTCCTTTTTGCTAAATTTCAAATAATCCTCAATTATCTTTATATGGCTTGAAGTCATTGCCAGTATTATGTCTGCCTTGTCAAACTCGTCATGGATCTGCCTTGCCCTGTGTGAACTTATATCGATTCCTTTTTCTTTCAAGGCCCTTATAGCCTTTTCATTGGCATGCTCGCCCGGAAAAACACTTAGTCCTGCTGATGAAACCTTGATGTTTTCTATATTGTTTTTCCTAAGCATATCCTTGAAGAGACCTTCTGCCATGGGACTCCTGCACGTGTTTCCCGTACAAACAAACAAAATATTCATATCATACCTCGATTGTTTCGCTGGCTGACTTGCCAAGCCTGTTCATTATGGCCTTGCCCAGGCCTTTTTCGTCAACGGCCTCCGCAAGTATCACGTCTACCCCCATGTGGTCGAAATCTCTCAAACCCTTGAATAAATTTGACGAAATTGTGAGCAGTTTTGTTCTGTCTCCGATGCAAATATTTATTTTTCCCTTATAGAATTCTTCCGTCTGGGCAGTTGACAATATTCCCGCTTTAATCCCCATAGATGTGTATTTATCATAATCTTCATTGATTCTTTCAGCAATTTTTTCTGTTTTGCCCTTATATAAAATAACCTTGGCCTTTGGAGAATAGTGCCTGTATTTCTGTCCCGGCGATTTAGGGATGACAGCCTCTTCGCTCTTTATGATGGCAGGGTCGTACTCACATTCACCAAGAAGGCTTCTTATATCCTCTGCCGTTACTCCCCCGGGCCTCAGTATCATGGGAATGGGACTTGTCATGTCCACGACGGTTGACTCAAGACCTATATAGGTACTTCCCCCGTCAATAATCATATCCACTTTTCCCATCAGATCCTCTACCACATGGGATGCCTCCGTAGGGCTGGGCCTGCCTGAAATATTGGCACTGGGTGCCGCTATGGGTGTTTTGCTTTCCCTTATCAGGGCTAAAGCAATTTTATTTTCGGGCAGACGGATGGCTGCCGTATTCAAGCCTGCCGTAATCTTATCCGACAATATTTTCTTTTTATATAAAATCATGGTAAGGGGGCCCGGCCAGAATTTTTCTGCCAAAAGCTCCGCCTTTTCCGGTATCTCCAGGGCTAAGTCATATAATTGACTAAAGTCTGCAATATGTACGATTAAAGGATTATCCTGGGGTCTACCCTTGGCTTTAAATATTTTATCGACTGCCTGGTCATTCTGTGCATCAGCTCCTATTCCGTAAACGGTCTCCGTGGGAAAAACCACAAGACCTCCCTTTTGTATAATTTCCGCAGCTTCCTTGATAATATTATTATCAATATTTTCCGGATCAACCTTAACAAGCCTTGTATTTATAGTCTTCTCCATCATATACCTTCTTCTTGCCATAGACTATTGATATTATATACCACAATAAGTCCATGTACAAGAATACACTTAAATAAATTTGATTTCTTAAATTTATTTGCCTGCATATACATATAAGGTAGGGAGACAAATTTGTCATTGAGATAGATACCTTCATAGGAGGTTTATTGTGGCCATTAGAGATTATTTAATAATGGGATTCATATTTGGGGGGATCGGTACCTCCATCGGAGGCTTGATTTCCATATTGATATACAGACCAAGCGATAAATTGGTTTCAGGAATATTAAGCTTTGCTGCAGGAATCATGTTGGCGGTCACATCCTTTGACCTCATGCCAAAAGCTTATGAAATAGGAGGTTTCTTCATAGTCACCTTAGGTCTTGCAATCGGCCTTTTAATTGTGTTTTTTGCAAAGGAGATGATACCTCCTGATAAATTAAAACAATATAAGGGAAAGAAACTAAACTATATCAAAATGAGCCTAATCATTATAATCAGCATAAGCCTCCATAACTTTCCCGAAGGGGTGGCTGTGGGCTCCGGCTATGCCTACTCGGACAATTTAGGCTTAAAAATAGGAATCCTCATTGCAGCCCATGATATACCCGAAGGTATAAGCGTTGGTGTTCCCTTGATTATGGCAGGAATATCCCCGGTAATGGTTCTTGTTCTAACCCTCCTTACAGGGATTCCCACTGCCGCGGGAGCTGTCTTTGGTGCCCTGGTGGGAGGCATGTCGGATTATTTTATAGCTTTCTGCCTTTCAGCTGCAGCCAGCAGCATGCTTTATGTATCAGCCAATGAATTGATTCCTGAAGCTCATATCCTCTACAAAGGAAAAAGCAGCTCTCTTATGCTGCTTTTAGGTTTCATGACCGGGTCTTATTTATCCTTTGGGATGTGATAAGGTATGGGGACACACCTTCTCCTATTGGGAAAGTATTTGAGGTCGAAGGAATGTCCCCGTTATAGATCCAGGTATATTTTTTCATATACCCCTTCCAGCAGGGATTCAATTTTTCCCTTATCCTCCATATTGAATCTTATGCTGATTCCGCAATCGGTGCTTATGCTTCTGGGCACAGGTATCATTTTAAAAGCAAGGCCGTTTTTTTTAAGTATTGATTCGGCTTTCATGGCAAAAGAAACCGATTTAAAAGTTATATAACCATAGTTCATAAATAAACCTGCTACTCCATTTCATCCAGGGTCAGGCAGTAGCCTTCCAAAAACTCATCCATAAAAATTTCCACTTCAGGCAGCTTCATATTTTTTATTGTTGAATACAAGGTTTGTTTTGCCTTTTGGAATTCCTTGTTACCTGATTTTTCCTCCTCCAGGCACTTAATATAGGCGCTTATTTTATCTGCCGCCTTTACGGTTTGCCATATTTGCCTGTCTTTATCCTTTGGAAGCAGGATATCTTCAAATTCTTCCTTAAAGTCCCCGGGCAGCATATTCAGGAGCCTTTGATTCACTGACAGCTCCACTTCCTTATAAGCTGATTTAATTACAGAATTGTAATATTTCACCGGCGTAGGCATATCTCCCGTAAATATTTCGGAAGCGTCATGATAAATTGCATATAGGGCGGTTTTTTCCGGATTCACATCCATGTCCAGCCGCTTTTTCTGAATAATAGCCAAGGCGTGGGCTATTACCGCAACATCCAAACTGTGTTCTGATACATTCTCCTTGCTTATGTTTCTCATTAAACCCCAGCGGTCAATATATTTCATTCTTGATATAAATGCAAAAAAGTTGGATTTTTTCATTTGTTCCCCCTATCGGTAGACACCATTAATCATTTTTCTACAATCATAACAGATTTTATATACATTATCAATAAAAGAAAAATGAGCGCCAGGCGCTCAAATTTCTCTTTTCTTATTTTATCAGGAACTCATTTACCTTGTCCCTTGTGCTTATGCTGTGAATTTGCATTTTGTTTTCTGAGAAGGTATACAGATAATCCCCTATATAGATTATCCTCTTGATGTTATCCCCATAAGACTCAAGTTCTGAATCCTTGTGGGTGATTGTAGTCCTTAACCTGATGCTGTCAAAGCTTACATCGTATACATATGCCCCGTTAAAATCACTCTTGTAATTTTCTGCAGTCCTGCTTATCGGAAATGCCATTAAACCCTTATCCAAAGAGAACATCAAAGCCTTGTGATTGTATAACAGCTCCGAATAGGTTCCCGACTTGCCTATTACTTCCGTGAAAGTTTCTTTGGGTTTATTGACGTTTGAAACATCAAACATGGAAATTTTCAAGCCCCCTGTAACTGTTCCTCCCCACTGGCTCTCTTCCGTGTCATAGCCGAAACCTAAGATATGGTCTTCATCAACCATATGAAGATATGTGCTGTAGCCGGGGATTTTCAGCATTCCCTTAAGCTCCGGAGCCCTGGGATTGGATGTATCGATTACAAACAAGGGGTCAACCTGCCTGAAGGTAACCATGTAAACCCTGTCTCCTGCAAAGCGGGTGCTGTAAATTCTTTCCCCTTGGGCTAAGCCTTCTAATTTCCCTAATGGCTTTAAGTTTTCATCCAGAATATATACATTATTTTTGGAAGTATCTCTCCACATATCCCCGGTGGTAGTTGCTATCCTGAAAGTATTGTCATGCTCATCCATTGAAAATTGATTTATGATGGTTCCGGGAACCTGGCCCTGGACAGCCTTTCCTATTTTGCCGTCATTAAGTTCAAACTTGTAAATTACCGTGCTCGTCACATATTCCGGACTGAATTCCTCAGACTGCCTGATAGTGTAGTCGTATGAATAGTCGGTTACAGCAGCATACAGGTTTTTCTTTGAAACATAAATAGTATCCGTACCGCCTAAGAACACATCCACATCCGGTTTAGATGATTTGTCTGCTAAGTCGATTCCTATGATGTACATGTATCTTGTGTCTATATAATTTGGAAAATACTTGATTTCATCATACCCGAATTCATTTCTCTCGTTCTTCAAAACATCGGTATAATAGGGAAGGGGTATGTCAATTTCAGATTTTTCATAGTACCTGTAGCCTAAGTTCAGGTACCTGTTGTTAATTAAATAGAAACTGTCATCAATTACCCTTCCGGATAAGTAGTTGCCGTCAAAAAGATATTCTCTCTCAAGGAGGGGTTTTTCAATGTTTTGAATATCATATATCAAAACATTGGTCCTGTCTTCATAATACCTGGGAGGCATTATGGCGGGATCAACCAGTTCAGCCTCTAGGCTTGCAGGCTTATCCATAATGTAGAAATAGCTGTTCTGACCGATTACGATCAGTTTTTTCCCTGATATAAATATTTCGCTTATATAGGTATTTTCAGGGACGGGAATCGTGGTAACAATTTTCGGGGCCTTGGGATTTGAATCAATTATCTTTAATCCCTTGTTTGTGTTGATGTATATGTATCTCCCGTCATTCTTGATTATATCCCCTTCCTGGACCCCTTCAACCTGGACATTGGTATCTGATTTGTCCATGCCGGTTCCTGGACCGGAATCTGCCCGGGGAGCTTCTGCGGCAGGGGCTTCGGCTTCAACCACATCTCCGGCAAGAGTATTTCTTCCCATCCAGATATAATTATAAAGCTTTGAATTATACTCCAATAAAGCTATTAAGTTTTCCCTGGTTCCTACAACAGAAATCCCTTTCTCTGCAGGAAAAGTCTTATTCTTGGTTATGTATACCGAGTTTGTAGCTTGGTCCCACCTTACCGTGTGTCCCAGGTTTTCGGCAACAAATCTAAGAGGGGCAAAGGTCCTGCTGTTAATCATCCTTGTGGGCACATCAATGTCCTTGATTATGCCGTTAACCATAACCTTGTTCTTGCCCAAAATCATTTCAATCTCATTATTTTCGTCCTTGATGACCACTTCCAGAAGGTTTTTGTTCCAGTCAACCTTGGCTCCCAACTTTTCAAAAACCCCCCTTAAGGGTATCAGGGTCCTTCCTTGCTCTATGAAAGGAGGAACATCAAAATCAACTATCTCATTATCCACATAAACTTTAATTGTATCCTGGGCAAAAGCTGTAACAGTAAAAATTAAAATAAGTATCAGGCTTAATAAAATAATCTTATATATTTTCTTCATTCATCATCACCTCTCTTATCCTTAGACGTATTTTAATAAGATCTTGTTCCTAATTATACCATGTTATTTTATTAATAAACATCCATAAAAAAGATGGCTTCTTCCGCCATCTCCTTCAATGGATTCCTCCTTCATTTGCCTTGCTCTTAAAGGTGCTGCAGCATGTTTCTTCAGGAACACTTGCATTCTTGCCGTTGACTATTATGTCATCCGCCTGGCACCGCTCAGATTCATTATAAACACATTTTACGGCTGCGCACAGGATATCCGTATTGGTCCTGGGTTCATCAACTGAACTCCTTAAGCCCGGCTTTTGCTCAATAAAAGTATGACAGGAGGTGGAACGGCTTTCATCCGCGTTTCTTCCGTTAACGGTTAAGTATGAAGCCGTACACCCTAATTTTTTATTGAAGTAACAATTCGTTACCGTGCATTTAATCTCTGCCATGGCATCTCCTTTCATCTTTGGGTTTTTATTAGTTTATCCCAAAGATGTTTAATTATGCCTATTTCCTGTAATAAGCCAGGAGTAAATCCACCATCCTTCCATAGCTTCTTACCCCGTCATCCTGATCGTTAGCCTTTAAATAAAGGTCATTTACCTTGTCGGCTGCGTCTGCCAGCCCGGTATCAAACTTTTTCCAGTAATTTCTTGAAAATTCAATATCCTTTTTTACATCCCCGGAATATAAACCATAGAGTCTCACAAACTCATTATAATCTGTTGAATAAAGGGCATTCATTGAATATACCAGGGCTGTCATGGTACCGCTGTAACAGAAATCATCGTATCCGGATTTGATACTTGCAAGGTAAGCTATAAAATTTGCTTCATCCTCCCTCATGAATCCCCTCAAATGAACTAATTCATGAAGCATCACAGAAGGAACCTGATAGGGTGGTATATGAACATTCACATTTGCTTCAAAGGTAAAGGGGAAAAAGAAGCCGGTTATATTCAGGTATGACATAAGCTTTGACCGGCTGACAGGTTTGGGAAGGGAGAAATTACCCCTTAATACCTCATATTCCCGGCTCAGCTTATCCATGGAATACCAGGCCCTCCTTGCAGTATCGTAAATACTGTCGTCCAAGAGCCTTGCGGTACCTTCACGGGTATTTAGCCTGGCCCTGTATTCATTTGCATCCTCAATGAGGAGTTCGCAAAGGGCAACCAATTCCTGTTTTGAAGATTCTTTGACCTCCAGGCCTGAGTAGCGGGTAAATTCATACCTGTAATAATTTATTCCGCAAAATATCACAAACAAAAAATATACGACCGATACAAAGGAAAGAAGCATATAGGCATATTTTTTTACATGGGTCCATGATTTGTATTTAATGCTTTTTACTGCAGCCAGCCCGGTCAGTATTATTATTGCAGGTATCAAAATCATTATGATATATTCCGCTGCCGAGAACCTGATTTTCAATGATAAAGCTCCCACCGTATTAACAAAAAAAGGATAAATATTAAGAGCATAATACTCTGCATAATCGGCATTGTTTTTTACCGTAAATATTATGAGAAATGAAATGGGAATCAGCAAAAGAATCAGCCATCTTTTCTTCATTTTCTACCCCTTAAAAAAATATATAAAGATTATACCACAGATTAAAGCTGATTTCACTCATAAAAAAACCCGAGGGTTCTCGGGTTTAAACTACTTCATATCCTGCATCCGTCACGGCTTTTGTCAAAACATGGTCCGGGACTTCCTTGTTCAGGGTTACCTGGGCAGTTTTTTCTTCCAGTGAAACTACTGCGTCTTCTACCCCATCAACGGCCTTAAGGGCTTTCTCAACAGCAGCCTTGCAATGACCGCAGCTCATTCCTTCAACTTTCAATATTTTTTTCATTTCATATCCTCCTTTTTCTATTATATTATCTTTATCTCTCGTTTTGTTGGCCTTATATTCTTCCACCTGTCTTTTGGGCCTGAAGAACTTCAGTCTCAGGGCGTTGGATACAACTGAAACTGAGCTTAAACTCATGGCAGCTCCCGCAAACATAGGATTAAGCTTCCATCCTAAGATACCGTAAAAGGCTCCCGCTGCCAGGGGTATACCTATTGTATTATAAATAAAAGCCCAGAACAAATTTTGTTTTATATTTTTTATGGTAGCCTTGCTTAATTGAACTGCCGTTACGGCATCCATCAAATCGCTTCTTACCAGCACAATGTCAGCCGATTCTATGGCAACATCGGTTCCGGCCCCTATGGCTATACCCACATTGGCCCTGGCAAGGGCAGGTGCATCATTTATGCCGTCTCCGATCATGGCAACCTTTTTGCCTTGCTCCTGGATTTTCCTGATTTCTTTTTCCTTGTCCTGGGGCAGTACTTCAGCAACGGCCCGGCTAATACCCAGCTGCTTCCTTATTGCTTCGGCAGTTTTCTTGTTGTCTCCCGTGAGCATTACAACCTCGATGCCCATGGCTTCAAATTCCTCAATGGCTGCCCGGCTGGTGGGTTTAACCACATCTGCCACTGCTATTATGCCCAGTACCTCCTTTTCATCTGCAAAATACAAGGGGGTTTTTCCTTCATCTGCAAATTTTGCGGCTGTCTCTTCAAAATTCCTAATATCAATATTTTGCTCTTCAACTAAACGCAAGTTGCCCAGATAATACTTTTTACCTTTGATATCAGACATCAAGCCTTGACCGGGTATAGCTTCAAAGTTTTCTGCATCATAGAGGTCCAAATTTTTCATCCTTGCTTCCTCAACAATTGCATCGGCCAAGGGATGTTCTGAGCCTTTTTCTGCTGACGCTGCAATCCTTAGCATTTCAAATTCATCGATTCCATGAGCCACAAGGTCCGTAACCCTGGGTTTACCTTCGGTAATTGTGCCTGTTTTGTCCATTACCACAGTTCCCACATGGTGGGCTATTTCCAAAGCTTCAGCAGATTTGATAAGAATTCCGTTTTCGGCCCCCTTGCCGGTACCAACCATTATGGCTGTAGGAGTTGCCAGTCCCAGGGCACAGGGACAAGAAATTACCAAAACCGCAATTCCTATGGAAAGGGCAAATTCAAAATCAGCCCCAAGTATCAGCCATACTATGGTTGCAGCCACAGCTATTATAATTACAACCGGCACGAAGATGCCGCTTATTTTGTCAGCCAACTTTGAAATGGGTGCCTTTGAAGAGCTGGCTTCCTCAACCAATTTGATTATTTGGGCCAAGGTAGTGGCATCCCCCACCCTTTCAGCCCGGAATTTAAAGAAGCCGGATTTATTGATTGTTGCTCCCACAACCTTGTCTCCAACCTTCTTTTCAACCGGCATGCTCTCACCTGTAAGCATGGATTCATCCACTGAAGAAGACCCGAATACAATCGTGCCGTCAACTGGAATTGATTGCCCCGGCTTAACGATTACAATATCTCCTTTTACAACTTCTTCAACGGGAATTTCTCTTTCGGTTCCGTCCCTTTCAACCAAGGCTGTCTTTGGGGATAAGTCCATGAGTTTTCTTATGGCATCCGAAGTTCTGCCCTTAGCCCTGGCCTCTAAGAATTTACCTAAGGTTATCAGGGCTAAAACAACGGCAGCGGATTCAAAATACAGGTCCATTGAAAACTGCATTACCATGTCCATATCCATGTGGCCCAGGCCGTAGCCTATTTTATAAATGGCATATACACCATAAGCGGCAGCTGCAGATGTACCTATGGCAATCAAGGAATCCATGTTGGGGGACCCCTTTAACAAGGTTTTGAATCCAACCTTATAGTACTTGTTGTTGACAAGAATTACTGGAAGGCAGAGTAAAAATTGGGTAAATGCAAAAATCAAGGCATTTTCTTCCCCGTGGAATATCTCCGGCAGGGGCCATTTAAGCATGTGGCCCATTGAAATATAAAACAGGGGGGCTGCAAAAATTAAGGATATAATGACCCTTTTTTTCATTTCCCTGATCTCTGACTTATCATCTTTTGCTTGGCTTTTAACTTCCTTTTTCTTATCTTGAACAGGGGAAGCTCCGTATCCAGTGTTTTCTACAACCTTTATAATTTCATCCACGCTTAATACAGACTCGTCATATTTTACAATCATGCTGTTAGTAAGCAAGTTTACGCTTGCTTCAATGACCCCATCGGTTTTGTTTATATTTTTTTCTATTCTTGCTGAGCATGCAGAGCAAGTCATGCCTGTTACTTCGAATTTTTGTGTCTTCATCAATGCCACTCCTTTTATTTGGAAACCTTGTTTATCAGTGAAATGATTTCATCGATTTTTTCATCTTCATTTCCTTGGCTAAAGGCTTCCTTTACGCACATATGCAAATGTGCCTTCAATATTTCATTGTTTGCTTTTTTCAGTATTGACTGGGCTGCCATTATTTGGTTTGAAATATCCACACAATACCTGTCCTCATCAACCATCTTCATGATTCCTTCTATTTGTCCGGCCGCAGTCCTTAACAACCTGTTGATCAGTTCTTTATCTGCTTTCATTTTTTCACCTCTCACACTATACCCCAGGGGGGTGGGGTGTCTATTTTAATAATATACCGGTATCCTGCCAATGTCAAGAGAAAAAACACAAGGCTTGAATGTTTTTTTCCTGGTGTTATAATTGAATCAGCATTAATTTTTGTTTATTTACTGGCTTTTATACGAAAATATAATATAAGGGGCTGCCGCTACTGCATGGATTGCGGACACGGAGTGGATATACCCGGGGTTTCTGCAATTTACAATGATTATAAAAGATCCCTTAATTTTATCGTAAATTTATGCAGGATACACAAAAGAAAAATTATAAAAATATCAAGCGAACATTTGCAGGACACGATTTAATTCTTAGCGAATGAAGGTTAAAAATCCGTTAAGCAGCTTGCGTTGTTTGAGCGGAGCGAGTTCGCAAGCTGTAGGATTTTTGGCCGGAATGAGCTTTAGAATTATTCGTGTCCGAAACCGTGAGCGGATATTTTTATTATTTTTTGCCTGGTTTAGATACTTCACTTATGCTTTGGATGGCATAAAGGGGTTTGATTTAATTTGCAATGGTTCTTTCATTGCTTTTTTTATTGTATTTTTGCTTAAAATAAATCCAAATATACGGCATATAGTTATATTAGTAAAAATCTTGAGGTGGGGAATGAAAAGGGAAAAAATTATAATCGGTACCTTGATATTGACTATAGCTACCACATCCGTCCGCTTTGTGGGGATGTTTTTCAGGATTTACCTGGCCAACACCATAGGATCGGAAGGAATCGGCCTGTATCAACTGATTCTTTCCTTTTACTTTCTCATGGTCACCCTTGCAACGGCAGGGATAAGGGTTGCCATTTCAAAACTGATTTCTGAAGAGCTTGCCCTTAAAAACTATTCCAATGCAAAAAGAGTTCTTCACCAATCCTTATGCATTTCAATCATAACGGGCTTTGCGGCAGGAGCTGTGCTCTACTGCTTTGCCGACTATATAGGCTCATCCCTGCTGAATGATAAAAGGACGGTCCAGGCCTTGTTGTACCTGGCTCCAAGTCTTCCCATACTGGCAATTTCAAACTGCTACAAGGGTTATTTTTATGCCTTGGGCAAGGTGACCCAGCCTTCCATCATACAGATGACCGAGCAGTTTGTAAGAATATTTCTAATAATTTACCTGATGGATACCTGCCTTCCCAAAGGTTTGGAATACGCATGCGGGGCCATAGCTATCGGAATGACTGCAGAAGAAATATTTGCCTTAATTGTGGTTTGGCTTTTCTATATAATGGATAAGAAGCCTTTTGCAGGCAAGACCCAGAAAAAGGCAGACAACATGGTCTTTAAGATTCTAGGTATTTCTCTTCCTCTTTCCGCCACATCCAACATGAACTCGATTCTAAGAACAATAGAAAACACCTTGATTCCGGCTAGGCTTTTACTTTACGGGTTGCCCTCCGAAACAGCCATAAGCCTCTACGGAATGATTAAGGGGATGGTCCTCCCCCTCTTGTTCTTTCCTTCTTCAATACTGACATCCCTGTCATCCCTCTTGATACCTTCTGTGGCTGGAGACAATGCCCTTGCAAATGAAAAAAGCGTCTCAAAAACCTTGTCCCAAGTAATACATTTTACTGCCATTTCGGGTATATGGGTTGTGGCTGTATTTGTCTCCTTCCCCGAGGAGATAGCTATGGCTGTTTACAATAACCGCCAGGTGGGTACCATGATAAAATTAATATCTTATATATGTCCTTTCATGTATTTGAATATGGTCATTTCCTCGGCCCTTAACGCCCTTGGTGAGCAAATTAGCTCCTTTATGGTCAATACAATTGAATCAGTACTGAAAATTTCCATCATATACGTATTTGTCCCCATATACGGTTTTGATGCGTATTTATTTGCCTTGTTCATAACTACAATACTTAATACTGTTTTATACCTGTTCAGGTTGCTGCAGGTATCAAGCATCCTTTTTGATATTTCAAACTGGATTATCAAACCTGTCACGGCCGCAATAATTGCCGGAATTTTATCCAGATATTCCTTCCTTTTGTTTCAAAAGACCTCCAACCCCATTTTAGCTCTTACTTCTTCCATAATAATATTGTCTCTTTTGTATTTGATGGGATTGATTTTTTCCAAAAGCATTAATTTCAAGGGAAGAGAATTTTATTGTCTTAAGAACCAATAAAATCAAGAACTGGAATTTGTATCATGGCATATTTCTTTAAATGCTCCAAAGAATACAAGTAAAGGAGTGGGAAATATGCATTATGATATCATGAATTTTTTGCTTTTTTTCATAGTTTACGGGTTCTTGGGCTTCCTGGGGGAGACTGTTTTCAGAAGTTTTGCGGAGGGAAAGCTTTATATCAGCAGAGGATTTCTGACCAGGGGATTTTGCCCCTTGTACGGCATATGCGGTATTTTAATAATAGAAATTTTTATCTTGTGCGAATTGACCATCCATAATCCCCTGCATGCCCTTATGGGAGCAACTCTATGCAGCATAGCTTCAGTAACCCTCCTTGAATATGTGACAGGAAGGATCCTTGACAGGGTTTTTCATTGCAAATTGTGGGATTACAGCCAATATCCGTTTAATCTTCATTCCTACATTTGTCCGGAGTTTTCCCTGCTATGGGGAATTATGGCCCTTTTGCTGGTAAATTATATCCACCCTGTAATGGAAGTTTTGGTTTATGCCATCCCCCATAATATTAGGGCCGCTGGCACAATCATGATTTTATCCATACTGTTTGTAAACGCATCTTACAATATGCGTAAAATATTATACGGAGAGGGGCATACTTTCAGGAAAATATAATCACCTGATTTGATTCAAAGCGTTTATTACTCTTGGAACTATTTGTTTCTTTCTTGAAACATATTTATCTATATAAATACCCTGGTATACATCTTTTTCGAAAACAATTTTCATCAGCTTTTCTCTCGCTGAAGTATAAAAAATATATGAGCCTTCATTTACTATATCGGTTACCGCCATGATTATCAAATAGTACTTATCACCGGTAATCTCATCTATAAGCTGGACGAATTCATCTTTTCTCTTCATTATTTCATTGATATCCAGGGTGAACACCTGGGATATGCCCACATTCTTATAAGCTAAGTTGAATTTTTTGAAATCCTGATAAAATATTTCTTCTAAGGTCTTGCCTTCCAGGGATGTACCGGCCCTGAACATATTCATTGCATATTCATATAAATCAAGGTTGACAATTTTCGATAATTCCTTGACTGCATACCTGTCTCTTTCCGTTGTGGTGGGAGACTTAAAAAAGAGGGTATCAGAGATTATCCCCGACAACATGACACCTGCCATATCTCTTTCTATTTCAACCATGTTTTCCCTGTACATCTGAAAAATTATGGTGTTGGTGCTGCCTACAGGTGTGTTTCTGAAGCTGATGGGAATTGATGTTTTAATGTCTCCTATTTTATGATGGTCTATCACTTCCAATATTTCCGCTTCTTCTATACCATCGGCGCTTTGATTCATTTCATTGTGGTCTACCAATATTACCTTTTTCCTCTTTGGATTGATTAAATGTCTCCTGCTTAGCATGCCCAGGTATTTTTTATCCTTTGATATTATGGGGAATTTGGAATGCCTGGACTGCTCGATGTCCTCCTTGCAGTCATTCAAGTAGTCTTCCTCTGAAAACAGCATGATGTCATCCTTTTTCATTATATCATCCACATATTTGGCAAGAGATATGTTCTTTGCCGTATAATAGGTCTGGTAAGGGGTGCTTATGATATTAACCTTATTTTTGGCAGCCATGTCGATTAGTTCATCGGTTACCGTCAAGTCTCCCGTAACAATGATAAGCTTAACCCTTGATTCAATGGCATACCTTATGACATCATACCTGTCTCCCGTGATTACAATGGTATTATCATCTAAAATATCGGTTTTTCTCAGGGTTCTTTCCTCAAAAGCGGCAACGATAACATTACCCTTGATTACTTCATCAAATCTTAAAACAGTTTTTCCAAGGAGGGTTTCGATTATATTGTCATAAGAGGTGCATAAATAATGCTGGTCCGTGTTTATCAAACTCATGGCAATATCTTTCATGGTAATCAAGCCGCACAGGTTGTTGTCTTCATCAACTATGGGAAGGGTCCTTAGTTTCTTTTCATTCATGTAAAAATAAGCAAAATGGACAGACTGTTGCCTGGTAAAGGGCTTTACCCTGTCATAATCCAAATCCTTTATTTGAATCCTGACATTATCTAAAATGTCAGGCATATCTACATTGAAATATTTTAAAACAAATGCCGTTTCCTTGTTTATATTTCCTAAAATATAAGCTTTTGAAGGCTCATTCAGCTTATTTTTCAAATGAGCCAAAGCAATTGCGGAACATACGCTGTCGGTATCGGGAGTTTTATGTCCGAAAATCATGTTGTATTTCATAGTTTACCTCATTAATCTTTTTTCAACCCCTTATTTAAAACGCAAATCTTTTCCGTAAAATTTCAAGGGAATAAAATTATTTAATATTCTGGATGTAATCCTGTCCGTATAGGTATCTCTTAACTGCTCCAAGGACAAATTCGTCGAAATTATAGTTTTTTTCTCGCTTATCATTCTTTCATTTATAATGTTGAAAAGTTCGGCATTTGTAAATGAATTGCCCACCTCCGTTCCAAGGTCGTCAATGATAAGCAAATCGCAGTCAAAAATCATATTGTAATTAATCCGGTTTTCTTCGCTTTCATTAAGCTTGTTGAACTTGTGGTTTTCTATTATTTCAAATAAGGAAAAGGCAGTTTGATATAAAACCGAAACCTCTTTCTTTAATAGTTCATTGGCTATACAGTTGCACATGAAAGTTTTGCCTAATCCTGTTCCACCGTAAAAGAGAAGGTTCATGCTGGAAGTGTGGAAGTTGCTGCAAAAATCCTCGCTTATCTCCAAAACATAGTACATATTCTGCCTTGGTGTAAGTTTTTCATTCTTGTAGGGTTCATTGCTGAAAATATTTATATCGAAGGTATTAAAATTTTCTTTTTCAAGCATTTTATCCATATTGGATACTTGAAAAAGATAATCTATTATCTGCCTGTTGAAACAGCTGCACCTTTTCCCGTCCTGAGTATAACCGGTATCGTTACATTTTTTGCATTCATATTCTATGTCCAGATAATTTTCCGGAATATTGTTATTCTTGTAAAGGGCCTCTTTTTCTCTTTTCAAAGCATCAACTTCCAGCCTCAGTTTTCTTACCTGGGTATCCAAATCCTCAGGCTGGGACAAATAAATCTTCGATAATTTTATACTGGATAAATTCAGTTCCTTGTCAATTTCAGCCAGGCGGGGGAAGGCCCTGTAGAGCTTTTCCCTTTTCAAGTCTGCTTCATGAGAGGCTCTCAATCTTTTTTTATTGTATTCGGTCATTATATTTTCTATAATTTGCTTATTCATCCCTGTCTTCCTCCGGAATTGCCAAACCTAACTTGTTAAGCTTCTTTTCAAACCTTTCCCTTGCTATCTTTTCCAGGTCTTCTCCCGTAATATCATCATTTTGGATAAAATTATGAAATTTATTTTTGGTTTTTGAGCTTTCCTTTTTTGCCTTTGCCGGTTTTTTATCATTTTTTAAATCTTCCGGGCTTTTGAAGCCGTTAATGTACCAGTCGTTAAGGATCTTGTCAAAATAATTTAAGTTAGGATTGTTGATTTTTGTCGATTTATCAAGACACCTTAAAATCATCTCCATAGAAAATTCCCATTCATCAATCCATTTGTCGATTACTCTCATTTCAGCCTCTGTCAGGGTTCGGTTAAACCCTAAAGCCTTGCTTATCCGTGAGTATGTTGAGAACCTGTCGTTGCGTTTTTCCAGGTACTCAACCATTGTATCAACATCAACCACTCCCGCATCATACCAGGCGGAAACTACAGACTCTATGTAGCTGAATCTTTTTATTTTTTTGTTGTTAACGCAATAACTGAAAGCTTGTGTCATAAGGAAGGGAGAAGTTTTATACTTGTTCAGCCAGGTGATTATTTTTTGCTTTTCGCTTATTTTTAAAGGTCTCCCCAGCATATCCTCTATTTCTTCCATCATGGTCTTTATCTCAGGATTCTTCCCGGCGGAGATCAATTTGTCGGTATCGTCATGCTTGTTGTTTTTTACATCATGTAAGTGCTTGTACACCTTATCCATATAGTATTGCTTGAGATTGACAAATTCAACTATATAATTATACTCTTCCTCCGTCTCGTGCTTGATGATTATGCCTTCGCTTTCCCAATAATTCCAGGCATTCAATACATCTGCCAGGGGCAGCTTTAAATTTTTTGCAAGAGTCTCATTGTTAAAGTTCTGCCCTTCCCTGGCCCATTTGTATCCCATGAGGTATACCTTCACGTAAGTCCCGTCAGCTTCAGGCATGTAGTCGTTTATAAAAATATTATCTATGGGGGTATCTCCCAGTTCAAACTTTGCTTCTTCAAGAATAAAATACATGAATGACTCCTCTTTTTATTAATAATTCTTCATTTATTTTGTGATATAATTGTAATAATCCTATTATGATATTGTGAAAACATTTTCTGATTAAAATATTGACATTTTGGGATAAAATCGAATATAATGAATCAAGATATACTAAGGAAACTTATTAACCTTATTATATCATTTTTTTATTTAAAAGAAAAACACTATTTTATTGTGATATGTGTTAAATAATTTGGCTGGGAAGTAACGATATGAAAGATAGAAATTTATCATTTATCATGAATAATAAAAATTCTAATAATACAGTATTCCTTCAATTAGATGAAAAAAAAGATAGACAACCCCATCGAATCACCAAACGAGTCAAAGGAACAATCGCCCTATTTCTTGTAACAATAATGATACTAAGCCTAATCTACGCATCTGATTATTTAAAAACCCACGAAAACAACGTATACGCAACCGATAGCTACTCAATTATGTCCGGCGAAAATGAGCTGTGCCGGGTAAGAGACCCGGAACTGCTGGATAAAGTATTGAAGAAAATAGATAAAGAACTGGAAAGAAAATTCAATCATGAAATTAAAATAGAAAGCAAGTTCGATTTGGTTGCCTCAAAAGCAAAAGACAAGGAAATAGCAAGCGAAGATCAGCTCTACCAATTGGTAAAATCAAATATAGTATATTCCATAATGGCATACCAGATAAATGTTAACGGTGAAAAAATAGGGATAGTCAATTCCGAATATGAGGCCCAGAGCGTAATTGAAGAAGTTAAGAATTATTTCACCAAGAACTATGACAAGGAAACCCTGCTGGAAGTCACCACGGTTGAAGACATAGAAATAAAACAGGTAAAAGCAACCAATGCAGAGATCCAGGATAAAGATAAACTTATAGAATACATAATAAAAGGAACCAACGAAGAAAAGAAATACATAGTAGAAAAAGGTGATTCATTCTGGTCCATAGCAGAGCATTTCAACATGGATTTGGAAGAATTACTCTTAGCAAACTCGGCCAGCGGAGATGAAATCCTTCAAATAGGCGATGAAGTGAATTTAATAGTACCAAAGCCCTTCATAAATGTACAAGTAAAGCGAAAAGTCACACTGGAAGAAAAAATGCCCTATGAAACTGAATACACATATGTTTCATACATGTACAACGATGAAGAAATTGTAACTAAAAAGGGTAAGTACGGTATATCGGAAGTTGAAGCAATTGTGACCGAACAAAACGGTATTGTAGTTGCAAAAGAAATATTGTCGGAAAAAGTTATTACAGAACCGGTGAAACAAGTAGTAACGGTAGGAACACAAGACCCGCCGCCCAAGCAAGGAACCGGATACTTTATAAACCCCCTTCCCGGCTCTATGATAACATCCAGGTTCGGATCCAGGGCAGGAGGCTTCCACTTGGGTCAGGATATGGCAAAGCCGACAGGTTCGTCAATTAAGGCCGCAGATGGAGGAACGGTGATCTTTGCAGGCTGGTCCGGAACTTACGGTTACATGGTGGACATAGACCATGGAGGCGGTTTTACGACAAGGTATGCCCATTGCAGCGAAATTTACGTATCCGTGGGTGAGAAGGTCTATCAGGGCAAAATAATTGCAGCTGTAGGCTCAACGGGATTAGCATCGGGACCTCACTTGCACTTTGAAGTTAGAAAATACGGCTCGGTAGTAAATCCGGCTTCATATATAGGAACACAATACAGATAATGTTTTAGATAAAATATCAAAGCCGATAAAAATTTATCGGCTTTTTTAATTGCAAGGTTTTCTTGTTTTGCGCCCTGTTAAATGACAAATTTTACCTTATTTATAAAAAAATATTTCTTGCATTTTTGCCTCCTCCGTTATAATATGAAAAAGTATTTTGCAATTTAGCACCCTTGACTAAGTGATAAAGGACGGACAAATGTTATATTTAGATTCTAAATTTATGGAAGTAGCCCTTCCCATTATTGAGCATAAAGAGTATCAACAAATGAGATATATTAAACACCACGATGAAAGCGTGTTTGAGCATTCCATGAAAGTTGCCTATCGTGCCTATCAGATAGCTTACAAAAGAAATCTGGATTGGAAATCAACGATAAGAGGAGCCTTGCTCCACGACTTTTTCCTATATAAATTCAAAAAATGTTTCAGCTTAAGAATAATAACTGATTCTATAAAACATGCGATTGTTCATCCCATAATTGCCTTTGAAAATGCGGTTAAATACTTTGAGCTGAATAAAAAAGAAGAAAACATAATAAAGGGACACATGTTTCCTTTTGGTTTCCCAAAATCCAGGGAAGCATGGATCGTAAGCTTTGTGGACAAGTATATTGCTGTATTTGAATACTCTTCCAACTTTAAGAAAATGCTCCTTGGGAAGCAGCCGGCATTCCAATCAGAATAAGTATTGTAGCTGTGAGCAACCGGCAGTGTCATTTCTATAAATAACCCATAGTGTCATTGCTATGAATATCCCATATTGTCATCCTGAGGGCTTTAGCCCGAAGGATCTATTAAGATCCTTTGCGTTGCCAGGATGACAATTCAGTATCAGACAACTCAACGTTGTCTTTTTTTGTTTTATAATTAATCTGTTTAATTTTCACATAAATGGGTAATATCTAAATATATATTAATAAATACTTGAAAGGGGCTGACTAAATGAAAATATCTATCTATGGCAAGAATTTGCAACTTACCGATTCATTAAGAGAGGCAGCAATAAAAAAGATAAGGAGACTGGATAAATTTTTTCAGCAAGACGTAGAGGCAAAGGTAGTTTTAAGCATTGAAAAAAAAATACATAAGGTAGAAGTAACCATTCCCTTTAACGGCAGAATCGTACGAGTTGAAGAATCCTCCGACGACATGTATAACGCCTTGGACGAAGCAGTTGAATCGTTAGAACAACAAATAAGAAAGTATAAAACAAAGCTCCAGAATAAAAAACACTCCAACGAGTCGATCAAATTCGAAAATATTGAGCCCTTGGAAGATGAAGATGAAGAAGAATACAAGGTGGTTAAAACCAAACGTTTTGCAATTAAGCCCATGAGTATAGAAGAAGCAATCCTGCAAATGGATTTGTTGAAACATAACTTCTTTGTTTTCTTAAATGCGGATACTGAAGAAGTAAACGTAGTTTATAGAAGAAAAGATGCTAATTACGGTCTAATAGAGCCGGAATTGTAATACCTCCCTCTTAATTATAAATTTAAGCAAAAGACGCAATTTGCGTCTTTTGCTTTTTTATTCTTTCATTATTGCAATCGATATCCTTGTCAATTTCTGCACTAAAAATACGTTTGCATGTTTGTCGAATATTGTATAAATTTCGACTTTTTTTTGTGCTTATAATTATACCTTGTTAATAAATTAGGGGGATGGATGAAGTTATCCACAGCCGTGAATATCCTGTTAAATATCTCATATCGTTTAATGTTGAAATTTCAACATAAAATATTTTTGGTTATTTTTAAAAAAAACCTTGACAAATATTTCCCTTAAAGTCCTCAAATTTAATAGTTGTTAACAATTTAATCCACAGCTGTGGATAAGTTGAAAACAAATAGAACATATCTTCTGTTTTGCAGATATTGTTAATTTAATTTAATCGGTTTTAATCTAATTTAATTAGTTATTTTTTTTGGCTAAAATCAGGAATGGTAATTTTTTATTTTTGTGAATATTTACTAACTGGCTTGTATTGTAATTTTATAAAACAAATAATTTTTATACATATTCTTCATTAGTGCATGACTATATTATATGGATGAACATAACCTGTCCTCTTGAATATAATGTCCCGGGATGTGATAATATGCTGAAAAATATATTTGATATTGCAATTCCGATCTTAACCCTTATTTTTGGGGCCTTGTCGGCATATTTCAAGGCAAGGGACCAACTTAGAGGGCAATCAATAAAATATATTGCGGAAGCAGAAGAATTATACAAGGATATTACAAAAGCAGGCGAACAAAAATTTACTTGGGTTGTTGATACTCTGCATGACCTCATACCTCCTCCCCTGAAAATGTTAATAACAAAAAAATGCATTGAAAAAATCGTCAAATCCTCCTTTGATGCAGTTGAAGAGTATGCAAGAATGCAGCTGGATATGGCGGTAGAAAAATATCTTAAATATTTAAGCGATGGAAAATCGGGGGACTTCATTGATTTTATAAGGAATGATGATGAATGATCCGGTTAAAACACCTGCCCCTGGACTCTATTTCAGTAAGCAGTCCTTACGGTAAAAGAAGCATTACTGTTAATAATAGGTATTATTGGTGGCATAATGGGACGGATTTTAAAGCCCCCCTGAACAGTCCCGTTTATGCGGTGGCGGATGGAAGGGTGGCTGCTGCAAGATACGATGACAGCTACGGCTATTATGCAGCCTTGGACCACGGAAAATTCGGTACCTTGTATGCCCACCTTTCACGTTTGAATGTTGCGGAGAACGACTATATAAGGGCAGGACAAATAATAGCTTACACCGGAAGTACAGGTGACTCTACGGGTCCCCACCTGCATTTTGAAATAAGACTATCACCTTATGAAAACTTTTGGGACAGGGTCCATTGTGACTCCAGTGTTTTTATGAACACTGTTGATCCCATGATTTTTATAGAAGATTTTCTTGACAGGGAAAGTGATTTAAGCCTGGGTGAAGCCATAGCCATTGTTCAATCGGAGGCAGGCCTGGAAGATAAGACTATGGAATATATGGCAAGGCACTACAGGTATGGAGAAGACCTTGTAAAGAAGCTGGCGAAAGCAATAAAATAAATGGCGGTGCCTGGCACCGCCTAAAACTTATCATAGTATATTTTATCCACAGGGACATTCTTTTTAAGCAAGGCTTCAACAATGGAATCTATCATTGCCGGGCTCCCGCACAGGTATGCGGAATAATTTTTTCCATCCTCGATATATTTTTCAATGGCCTGAGGCACACGACCCCTTTCTCCCTTCCACTGGGGGGATTCTTCCCTGGACAGGGTGGGGATAAATTTAAAATTAAGCTTTTCTTCAAAAGTCTTTATTTTATCAAGTAAGAATAAATCTTCCCTGGTTCTGGCTCCGAAGAAAAAGATGGTTTCCCTTCTTATATCATTGTCAGCCATATACTGGAGAATTGACATAAGGGGCGCCATTCCCGTTCCTGCTCCGGCCAGGATAATAGGTCCCTCATCCTCATGATAATAAAACTCTCCGTAAGGCCCGTTAATATGAGCCGTATCCCCTTCCTTCAAATGATAGTGAACATAGGTTGTGGCAATACCTCCCGTATAGCCTATCAACAATTCAATGGTATGTTTATCCTTTACGGATGAAGCAATTGAATATGCCCTGTAAACTTCTTCCTCATTACCTTCATAAGCGGGAGCCTTAAGCTGGACATACTGGCCGGGCTTGAAATTTATCTCTTCTTCTCCTAAATTTAAGGTCAGCTTTTTAATGGTTGGGGTCATTTGTTCCATTTTTTCAACAAGAACGGCATATTCTTTAACATTGAACAATTCTTCGGGAATTCTAATCCTTATATTCTGTTTAACCTTGCATTGGCAGGAGAGCCTTATGCTGTTTTCCAGTTCATCCTTGCCCAGGTGAGGTTTTTCAGTGGCAAGGACAGGTCCTCCTCCCTCAAGGACGGCTACCTTGCAGTAACCGCAGGTTCCTTTGCCTCCACAGGCCGAGGGTATGAAAATTTTCTCATTTCTCAATGTATCCAGGAGGCTGCTTCCCCCCTTGACGGTAAAGTTCTTGTCTTCATTTATTGTAAGTGTAACATTTCCGTAATTGCCTACGGTCCTGTCCGAAAAGGTTAGTATGGCTGCAAGAGCTGCTGAGATTCCCGAAAACACTATAATTGTCATAATTATTGTATCCATAAGGCCTCCTATTGAATTTGAACCATACCGCTGAAGCCGATGAAGGTCAGGGCCATGATTCCCGTAATTATTAATGTTATGGGAACTCCCCTCAATCCCTCCGGTATGGAGTTTTCATTAAGTCTTGCCCTTATTCCGGCCATTGCAGTAATGGCAAGAGCCCAACCAAGACCCGAGCCCACTCCAAAAGCAAATGTCTGAAGAAAAGTGTATTGTCTTGTGACCATAAAGAGGGACACCCCAAGAATGGCGCAGTTTACGGTAATGAGAGGCAAAAATATTCCCAAGGCATAATAAAGGGTGGGCAGGTACCTGTCCATTACCATTTCCAAAAGCTGAACAAAGGCTGCTATAACCAGGATGAACAATATGTACATCAGGTATTCCAGTCCGAGGGGGAGCAAAATATACCAGTATACAAAATAATTTAAAACTGTGGTAGCCGAAAGAACCATGGTAACGGCGATTCCCAAACCCATGGCTGTCGGTATTTCTTTTGAAACGGCAATGAAAGAACACATGCCCAAGAAATTGGAAAAAATCATGTTGCTTGTAAAAATTGAAGCAATAAGTATTACGAATGGATGAACCTGGATCATTTCTTCTCAACCCCCTCCCTTTGTTTTTTTATACTTCTGTTGTTAAAAATCCACATTATACACGCGAGTATGAAAAAGGCCGAAGGGGGCATGACCATAAGGGTCCACCTTGTAAAGGATGATGGAATGATACTTATTCCAAAAATACTTCCAAAACCTAAGATTTCTCTAATAAAGGATATAGCCAATAAAACAAAGGTATAGCCCAAACCCGAGGCAAGACCGTCAAAAAAGGACGGTAACGGCGGATTGGACTGGGCAAATCCTTCAGCCCTGCCCATTATTATACAGTTGGTGATTATCAGACCTACATAGGGTCCTAAGGCCTTGCTCATATCAGGCATATAAGCCTTCAAATATATATCCACCATGATTACGTATGCGGAAATAATCAAAACCTGGACCATCATGCGTATATGCTTGGGGGTGTGGTCCTTTAAGAGGGATACGGTCAGGGAAGAAAAGGCTGTTACCAGGGACAGGGCAATCCCCATGATGAGGGAATTCATCATTAAATTTGTTACCGCCAGGGCGGAGCAAATACCTATTACCTGGACCAATATGGGATTATCGGTTAATATTCCCTTTGTAAAAATCTTTTTTGCTTCTTTCCCGGTCATTTACTCCACCTCCTCCAAAAAAGCCTTAAGGTTTTCATTTACGATTTTTACCACAGCGGCAGAAGTCTGGGTTGCGCCTGCAATGGCATCTATATTGCTGCCCGGCTGGGGAGATGAAATGATGAAATTGTCGGTCTTGCCCGATATATCAATCCCCCTGTACTGGTTTTTATATGAATTTTCGGATATTCTTCCTCCCAGGCCGGGGGTTTCTGACTGGGTCACGAATTCAATGCCGATGATTTTCGTGTAATCATTGCTTAATCCGATATATCCGGTTATAGCCCCCCAAAGTCCGGCCCCGCTGATGGGAACGGCATATGCTTTTTCCCGTCCCCCTTGAACCAGGGTGAAGCCTTTCACTCCTCCCCATTCTTTTTCAATAACATTATCATTAAATACCCTTTCGATATCCTTTTCACTTCCGCCTTCCGGCAGTATATCAAATATGTAAAGAATTTTTTGCTGCAGCTGGATCTGTTTATTAAAGGCAATTGTATCGGCAGTAACGAAATTTAATCCTGCCAGGACTGCTATAAATACTGCCGTAACTAAAGCCATAAATATTATCGGATAAATAAAGGAGTTCTTCATGCTGCCACCACCTTGCTTTTTTTTCTGCTTTCCGCTTCTTTTACAAAATGATCAATTATCGGCGCAAATGTATTACCCATTAGTATTGCAAACATCATCCCCCCGTTAAAAAGGGACAGGGCTCTGATAAGGACAGTGATGAGACCGATTAACATTCCGAAAATCCACTTGCCCTTTTTTGTTTTGGCAGCACTTACAGGGTCGGTTGCCATAAAAACAGTCCCAAACAAAAATCCTCCCATCAGCATCCCGTATAGGGGGTTTATTCCATCATAAAAATAATACATGACAGAAGCGGCTGCAAAAAACCCAATCAAGCACCCCAACATGATTTCAAGAGATGCGGTCTTGGTATATATTAAGTATATTGCGGCTAAAATAATTAAAATTTTGCAGGTCTCTCCCATGGCTCCCGGTATGTTCCCCCAAATCATGGAAGATAAATTCATGATTTTTCCTGTGTAATTAAATGAAATCATGGGGGTTGCTTCTGATACGGCATCGATTCCTGCAGTCAGATAAGTGGAGAAGCCGCCGGGAAAGCCCTTTGCCGCCTCATTCCATGCAATAGTCATTGGATTTGGAAAGTTAACGTAAATAAAGGCTCGTCCAACCAGGGCAGGATTAAAAACATTTTTGCCGAAGCCTCCAAAGGACATTTTGCCGAATATCACACCAAAGATAATTCCAATAAGAGCAATCCAAATAGGTATGGAAGCCGGCAAGGTCATGGTATAGAGGACGCAGGTTACAAATACGGCCTCGGAAGGCTTGTTCTTATAATGCCTTTCCCACAAGTATTCCGTACCTGTTCCTGCAATCGTTACCACCAGAAGCAAAAGAAGCACTCTCAGTCCGTAATTATAAACAGAGAATATAATTATAGGTGTAAGTGACAGTAAAACGGTTCTCATCATTTTTTGTTTTCTGAAGCTTAACTTTAATACATCCAATATATCCCTCCATTCAGCTGATAAATATAGCAATTCATATGCAATTATTCAGATAGTTACCTTATACCCTAATTTTTTGAATTATAACAGTTATTATAACAAATCTTAAGAGATCCTTCGCTTTGCTCAGGATGACAAATGGAATTCGTTTAATGTGATCTGAATAACACGTGATAATTCTGTACAAAGTGAAGGATCTCAAAATCCAAAGAGGTACTCTCTACATCTTTAGTGTCAGAGATTTAAAAAACTTGTTTACAAAGGTTTTTTTGTGGTATATTAATATTGTTAAACATTTATTTAAGAGGAGGAAATTATGGCAGGTTTTGGAAACCCATTCGGTGCAAACGTACCGAGAAAAATGACAAAGGACGAACTCATACAGGCTGTAAGGCTGAATATTGCAGGCGAACTGGAAGCAATTTACGTTTACGACGCCCATATTCAAGCCACCGATGACCTTGTGGCAAAGAAAATCATCGGAGACATAAGGGACGAAGAAAAGGCCCATGTAGGTGAATTATTGACCCTGCTTAAATACTTGGACCCAAAAGAAGCACAGTTCCTCAATGAAGGAGAAGAAGAAGTAAGAGAAATGCTTGAAGAGCTTAATATCAAGCTTGAGCCGGCACCAGCAGCAGAAACAAATACCAATACCGGTACCGTTGGAAGTTTATTAAAAGAATAGGAGGTATAACATGGACTTTTTATCAAGAGAAGGCTCACCCGTTTCCGCAGAGCTATGGTCAAAAATTGATGACCAGGTCGTATCAATGGCCAAAAAAGTTCTTGTGGGAAGAAGATTTTTACATATTTACGGACCCTTGGGAGCAGGAGTTCAAAGCATTAATATAGATGACACCACTGAATTGGCAGAAACAGAAGGAGATCTGGTTCAAATAAAGGGAAGGAAATTCCAGCAGATACCTTTATTGAATCAAGATTTCAGCCTCTTGTGGAGAGACCTTGAGCTAAGCGAAAAAACAGGAATGCCCGTTGACCTGTCTCCTGCCCTGCAGGCAAGCTCATTGATTTCAAAAAAAGAAGATGAATTAATCTTCAAGGGTAATAAGGAAGCAGGTTATGAAGGACTGCTGACGGCTGAAGGAATCACAAGGTTGAAAATAAGCGACTGGGAGGAAGGAGAAAATCCCGTAAAAGATGTGGCAACCGGCTTGTCCCATTTATTTAACGAGGGACTGGTTGGAAGGAAGGCCTTGATCATAAGCACAGACTTATTAATAAAGCTTCAAAGAATCCAACCGGGAACAGGGCTTACGGAATACGAAAGACTCAGCAAATTGGTAGACGGCAATATTTATTACACCAAGGTATTGGGAAGCAACAAGGCTGTCCTGGTTTGCGCCGAACCCCAGTACATGGACCTGGTAATCGGCCAGGACATGGCGACAGCATACCTGGAAACAAAGGACTTGAACCATGTTTTCAGAATTGTTGAAACAATCCTTTTAAGAATTAAAAATAAAAATGCCGTTGTGGTATTCGAATAAAAATAAAGAATTAAAAAAGCCAAGGATCAAATCCTTGGCTTTTCTGTCTTATTTGTTGTCCGGTACTACTTTTATCATTTTATTTATTCCTATACCCATACCTAACAAGATCCAAAACAAAGGGGCCACCGAGACTATACTGTCATTGAACAAACCTGCCACCAAATAGGCCGTAATGCTTAAAAAAGTTGCTGCCCCCATATATTCCGCAAATGTCTCCATGTTCCCTTTCAGGTATATTTTTAAACTGTCAAATATATATATTCCCCAAATAGCCAACAAGGCAAGCAAGGATATGACACCCGTGTTAACAGCCGTCTGTAAATACATATTATGGGGTTTATCAATTACTATATTAAGCATGCCTTCGTTCCCTACATTAAACCTGCCCACATAATCTTCCTGAGGAAATACCATGGGGAAATTATCAGGACCGTATCCTATTATCAATGTATCCTTTAACATGGGTATGGTTCTGGACCAAATATAGCCCCTGTTGGAGGCAAAGGTTTCCCTTCCGTCAAACCATTTTATCCTGGGAGCTTCGACAGGATAAGTAAGCTTCTTGTTAAATGAAATCACATTGAATTCCTGGTCCTTTGTAATATATAAATTCCATCTTCTCCCGTATATTTCAGCTTTTATATATTGGGGCTGGTCCTCATCCATAGTAAACTTATAAGCTGAATATTTCTCATCTATAAAGGTAATTATGCCCTCCTCATTGACTTTCACACCTAATTTATTTCCATTTTCATCTAAAAAATTTAAATGGGATTCTGCCATGCTTCCGATTAAGGTTTCCCTATTGGTCCTTATAATAAATGAATTATCTTTGATGGAAACTTCATCAAATCTGACCTGCTGCCCGGTACTTGTGTTTTGTGTTTCTTCTTTTTCTTTAACAGGATTCAGCCTTGAGAACTGGTTAATTACTCTTCCGCCGGACACTGTGTTAAAAATAAATACTATGGCTATAAATGCAGTTAATAATAATATTACTTTTCTCCAGTCCTTCTTAATTATTTTTCTACATATGATTATTCCAATTATGAAAGCTGAAAATACACCAAGATAACCTGCCCTTGAATTACATCCCAGCCATGTTGAAAAAGCTAACAATGCAACAATTCCAAGAATCAAGCTCTTTTTTTTATCCTTTTCAAATAAATATAACATGGTTGTTAAAGGAAGAACTAAAGCTCCAAAACTGCCGACAAAATTAGTATTGAAGAGTGTACCGTAAATCGTGTATTTTCCAAATTTAAAGTTTAAGCTTTCACTATCAAGACTTTTAGGACTTATTAACCACTTCCCCAGAGGAGTCTGAAAAAAGTCAAAACCAAAATACTGGCCTAATCCAAGAATTCCTTCGACAACTACCAAAGCAAGAAAAGAATTTGTTATAATCTTTATATCCTGTTCGCTGTTTACATAATTAATAAGTATAAACAATAAAATCATATAGGAAAATACAACAAAAATACCCTGGTACATATCTACAAAACCCACAAGGGACACATGCTTACTTTCAGACATAAGCGCTGATCCCAAGGCCGTAAACAAATAAATCAATATGGGAAAGTAATATCTTTTTTCATCTTGTATCGGTAATTTCTTATCCATGTATAAGCCGCAATATACCATTAATAAAGCTAAAGTAGCCGCCACTAAGAAAATTGATTTATAGTAATTAAAAAAATCAATATAAGTCTTTCCACCTACCCAAAAATTTGCTTCTTCTGTTGTCAGGTTAATTATTTTGCCGTGAGTTATTAGCGGTATAATTGAAATGATAAAAATTAGAGGTAAATAATAGCCTATTTTTTTGTGATTATTAAAAACATTAAAACTATTTGTTTTATTCTTTTTCATATTGGTCCTCCATGCCTGGTAAGATAATTATACATATAATTACCATAAACAGTCAAGGACCTTTAATAAGGATGATTTTTACGCATAAAAATAGGTTCTATAATAAATGTTGGGGTGTATAAAGCACTTCAACATTTTTTTATTAAAAAAAGTGTAGAGCAAATTGGAAAATCCTTATAGAATAAAGTCACCACAACCCATCCAAAGGAGGTTTCCAAAT
>Ga0208695_1000286_pt1 | contig 60698 bp, 58 predicted proteins | sample AD_UKC111_MetaG_FD_184449 | JGI IMG/M metagenome (GOLD analysis project Ga0208695, IMG submission 184449) | Active sludge microbial communities of municipal wastewater-treating anaerobic digesters from Hong Kong - AD_UKC111_MetaG (SPAdes)... | ecosystem: Engineered > Bioreactor > Anaerobic >... | reverse complement strand
GAGACGGTTTTCGGCCATATCAAGCACAATATGAGCTTCCGAAGATTCCATCTACGCGGGCTGGAAAAGGTCAAAACCGAGTGGGGGCTGGTGAGTATTGCCCATAATTTGCGAAAATTGGCCGCCTGATTGACGGCCCTTTTTTTTTCGTTACCCAAAAACAGCCTTGTTGACTGCTTTTTAACTAAAAAAGGGACTGCCTGGACACTCTTTCCAGACAGCCCCTTTGTTATTAGGAATGCACTTAAAAATGCAGAGGCTCTGCACTGCGAGAAATGTTGTCAAGAAATTCCATTCGCATGGCCAGATCCGTCCGGAAGGCGCCAAGCATTGTCGAGGTCGTCATGCGTGAATCATGTTTCTTCACGCCTCGGATCATTGAGCATAGGTGTAGCGCTTCAACCACAACAGCCACGCCCTGAGGATGAAGCAGCTCGTTGATAAAATCTCCGATCTGCCGGGTCATTCGTTCCTGCACCTGCAGGCGACGGGCAAACATATCCACAATTCGCGGGATCTTAGAAAGGCCAATTACCCGACCGCGCGGGATATAGGCCACGTGCGCCCGACCAATGAACGGCAGCATGTGATGCTCGCACAGGCTGTAAAATTCGATATCACGAACGATAACCATTTCATCATAATCAACGTCAAAGAGCGCATCATTGACCATTGCAATTGGGTCGGTGCGATAACCAGCCAGTAATTCTTCAAACATGCGCGCGACCCGCTCTGGTGTCTTCACCAGGCCTTCCCGGGCAGGGTTCTCACCAAACGCTTCCAGCATTTGGGCAACTGAGGTCTGAATCACATTCAGGTCGATCTCGCTATCCATAAACAGTTCAGCGGCTTTATACACGGCGGCATCATTCTCATCCATATACCTTTGACTCCTCAGAAGGCACGTACTTCAAGGGTTTTTGTCAGACAATCAGGATATTCTACCTTAATAGGCGCGGCGTAGTAAACGCTGTGCCAGTTCCTGCAAGGCAGCCCCCGCCTCAAGATTAACAACGGCTTCATCAAGTGCATCTAAAGCGGCGCGAGTCAACCGCTCCGCTTCCGCCAGGGTGTATTCCTCGGCCCCTTCCCGGCGCAATTGTTCAGCCAGGTGCACGATCTCGTCCTGTCTGACCGGCCCTTCCAGCCAGCGGTTGGCAAAATCTCCGCCTCGTTCCAGGGCAAAGACTACTGGCAAGGTTTTCTTACCGCTCAACAAGTCGCTTTCCGTCGATTTTCCAATCAGTGCAGCGTCGCCCCAAATACCCAGGGCATCATCCTGTGCCTGAAATGCGAGCCCCAGCGCGTAACCAAACCGGTGAAAGGCTTGCTGGCGCACTGGCTCCGCACCGCCGATCAGACCGCCAATCTGCGCACACCCGGCAAGCAAAGCGGCTGTTTTTCCGCCAACCATGGCCCAGTAATCTGCAAGGGGGATACTGCGGCTAGATTCATAAGAAATATCCAGAAATTGGCCTTGGGTTAACTGAAAACAGACTTCTTGCAACAACTGCAAAGCTGCCAGAACGCGTTCTGCGGGCAACGTGGCTGAGAGCTTGGTCAAGGTTTGAAATGCCAGCGTGAACATGGCATCGCCTGTATTTACCGCCTGCGCCTCTCCCCACTTCGCCCAGACTGTGGTGCGTCCGTGTCGCAATTCGCTGCGGTCTTCGATATCATCATGAATCAAGGAAAAGTTGTGAATCAATTCCACCGCAGCAGACGCTGGCAGGCCATCGCGCCAATTTCCACCGGCCGCTGCGCTGCACAACAACAAAAGCTGAGGCCGAATACGTTTGCCTTGGGCGCGCGGCCCGCTACTCTCACCTTCCCAACCCAGGTGGTAAGCCATCATCGATCGTAGTTCGTGATAGCGAGGCTCATTCAAGCGATCAAACACAGCCTGCCGTAAAGTCAGTTCGATTAATGGTAAAAACTGGTCAGAGTACTCCTGGAAATTCATTGGCATCGCTCAGCTTTGAATCATTTTTTGTTTCTGGAAGGTAGTCAAATCGCGCGAACCGGTGACAAACAGGGTCACGCGCAGGGTTTCGATTAATTCATAAAGGAAATCGTTGACGGCATGCGGCGATTGCCTGGCAGCTCGTAAAAATGGTCCAGCCATGCCGCCCAGCCTGGCACCCAGGGCAATGCTCTTGGCGAGATCCATACCATCCTGCAAGCCGCCAGATGCAATCACAATCATCTCTGGAGCCACTTCCTGGACGAGATGAATTGAATCCACAGTTGATACCCCCCAACCTCGAAAAGCCTCAGCCACGCGAATTCGCCGCGGATCTTTCATGCGGAACTTCTCTACCTGTGACCAGGATGTCCCGCCAGCACCAGCCACATCGATTGCTGATACACCTGCTTCGCGAAGAAGACGTACATCCTCCCCAGAAAAGCCCCAACCAACTTCTTTGGCAATCACCGGAACCTCGATTTGCCTGCATATGTCACCGATTTTCTTCGCCAGGCCTGCAAAACGTGTATCGCCTTCCGGTTGCAGCGCTTCCTGGAGCGCGTTCAAGTGCAATATGAGGGCATCCGCCTGGATCATGTCAACGGCTTGTTTACAATGGTCAAGTGTGTATCCGTGATTTAACTGAACGGCCCCAATATTCGCAAAGAGCAAAATATCTGGCGCAAGATCGCGGATTTTAAAAGTATGCGCCACCTCAGGATGCTCAATCCCAGCCCGTTGCGAACCAACCCCCATGGCAATGCCATATTCCTGGGCTGCACTTGCAAGTATTCGATTGATTTCTTCTGCTTCAGGCGTACCGCCTGTCATGGATGAGATTAAGATTGGAGCATTTAACCTTCGCCCCATCAAGGTGGATGATAGATCTACATCCTCCAAATCCAGCTCCGGCAGCGCTCGATGCACAAATCTCAGGCGTTCAAATCCAGATCGAACGGCGGAGCGTACATCCTCTTCAAGATTGATTCGAATGTGGTCAGCTTTTCGGTTGGGCAGCAAGGAGTTATCTGGCATAATTACATCAGAATTTTAACAAGATGATTATTCAGTATACCAGAGAACCCCTTTTTACCTTTGAAGATCGCGCATTTCTAAACCAGCAGATATGACAAGGTATCTATTTGTTCGTCACGGTGAAAGTGAAGCCAACCTCCTTCACGAGTTTTCAAACCGTGGTTGGAAACACGGATTAACTGACCTTGGAATCAAGCAGGCCAACTCATTGGCTATGCGGCTTCAGGATTATTCGATTGGAGCAATTTACACCAGCCCTCTGCTGCGGGCGTGGCAAACAGCTGAAATTGTCGGTCGTGCGGTAAACATTGTTCCGCAAATTGCCAATGAATTAATTGAGTTCGACACCGGAGCATTGGAAGGGAAATCGGATCAGGATAGCTGGAACCTATACTATGAAATTACCAATGACTGGTTCATCCGGAAAAAATATTCTCGCCGCTTCGACCGTGGCGACAGTTTCGAAAGCATCCTGGCGCGGTTTCTTCCATTTTTTGCGTTAATACGACAGAGGCATTCCCATTCAGACCAAGCTGTTCTCTTTGTTGGACACGGCGGCACCTTTCTATGCACGCTCCCAATAGTTTTTGAGCAGATCGACGTTAATTTTGCTTTGCAGCACCGCCTTGGTCACACAGATATTGTTGTGGCAGAAGAATTCGAAGGAAAACTATCCTGTCTTGTTTGGGGTGGTGAGATTATAATTCAGCCATGAGCACCCCACCCCTAACTACTGCCAACATACTCGTCATGATCCCGGCATACAACGAAGAAGCCGGCGTTGCCGATGTCATCCGCGGATCCAAAGCCTTCTTGCCTGTCATTGTCGTCGATGACGGATCGACTGACCGAACCGCGGAAATTGCCGAACAGGCCGGTGCAACCGTCGTGCGTCAGGTACCCAATCAGGGAAAAGGCGCAGCGATGCGAGCTGGTTTCCGTTACGCTCTCAATAACGGCTTTGATGCCGTCATTACGCTGGATGCAGACCGCCAGCATAATCCTCAAGAGATCCCACGTTTCATCGAATGCCTTGAACGCACCCAGGCCGATTTGATCATCGGCGAGCGCGATTTTCGCAAAATGCCCATTGTTCGCCGCTGCTCCAACACCATTGGACGGGCCATGTTTTCCTGGGCACTCGGCCAGAAAGATCGCGACAACCAATCCGGTTACCGGTTAATTTCACGTCGCCTGATTGAAAAGATCATATCCAGCACCGAACGCGGCTTCGAGTATGAAGTCGAGATGATGGCTGTCTGCGTAAAAGAAGGGCTCAGGTTGGAGTGGGTACCCATCCAAACAATTTACGCCGGCGAGAAAAGCCACATCAAACCGCTCAAACACATTGTGAATTGGTTTCGCATCATCGCAAAAACCCGCCGGATAATGAAGTCTTGATCGACCAAAACAACTCCGTGGCGAAAAGTGTTACTACTACAGGTGGAAATTATTCATCTTGACAGAACACAAAGAAACAATACAATTCATATCAAGCAATTTTGGTGGAATGGATTTTTCAGGAGGACTGCAATGAGTGAGATATATGAGAGCGTAAAGGCCGTTATCGTTGAAGTATTGAAGGTTGATGAAAGCGAAATCAAACCTGACACCCGGTTTATTGAAGATCTCAAAGCCGATTCGATGGATCAATTCTTCCTTATCGACGGCCTGAGCGAGAAATTTGGACTGACCATTTCAGATGATGACGCCCGCTCGATTCGCTCAGTTCAGGACGCGGTCGCTTACGTAGAATCTCACAAAAATTAATCTATCACGATTAGAAATCAAACGGCGCGGTCTCCCGCGCCGTTTTTCAGTCTACGAATTAAGTAGGCCCGGAATTTCCTCCGGGTGTCTGGCAATTCGCACCCCCGCGCTTTCGAGCGCGGCAATTTTTTCTTCAGCGCCCCCTGAACCGCCTTCAATAATCGCGCCAGCATGCCCCATGCGCTTCCCAGGAGGGGCCGATTGGCCTGCAATGAAAGCAGCTACAGGTTTGGTCATGCGCGTGGCAATAAACTCTGCCGCGGCTTCCTCATCTGAACCACCGATCTCTCCAATCATGACAACTTTTTCTGTGTGCGGATCGGCTTCAAACAGTTCCAGCACGTCAACAAAACTGGTGCCGTTAATGGGATCACCGCCAATTCCTACACAGGTCGAGGCACCCATGCCAGAAAGTCGTAATGCTGCAAGAACCTCATAGGTCAATGTTCCAGAGCGCGATACAACGCCTACATTGCCTGGGATGGCAATGTTCCCGGGGATGATGCCAACCTTAGCCTCTCCAGGGGTAAGCAGTCCTGGACAGTTAGGGCCAATCAATCGTACTGATCGTTGATCCAGAAATCGACGCACGCGCATCATGTCTGCAACTGGCACACCTTCAGTGATGCAGATGATCAATTCAATACCTGCATCTGCTGCCTCAAAAATTGCATCCGCAGCAGCGCGCGCCGGCACAAAAATCACACTCGTGTTAGGTCCCGTCACTTCGACGGCCACTTTTACTGAATCAAATACAGGCACCTTACCGTCCAGCACCCACTCGCCGCCCTTACCCGGCGTAACACCGGCCACAACATTGGTCCCATACTGGACCATTTGCTGTGTGTGAAACATACCTTCGTGGCCGGTGATACCTTGAACCAGTAAACGCGTGTTTTTATTGACAAGGATGCTCATTTCAGCCCCCCTTGGAAATGGCGATGGCCTTTTGAGCAGCATCCACCAACGTCTCTGCAGTAATCAGGTTTGAATTGGCTAACAACCGGCGGCCTTCCTCTGCATTGGTGCCCACCAACCGGACGATCATGGGAACCTTCGGCTTCACTTCACGAATGGCCGTTAAGATTCCACGCGCCACTTCATCACCACGGGTAATCCCACCGAAAATATTAATCAAAACCGCTTTTACGTTTTTATCAGCAAGGATTATCCGCAATGCTGCTGCCACCTTTTCTGAACCGGCGCCGCCGCCGATATCCAGGAAATTGGCAGGCGTGCCACCAAACAGCTTGATAATATCCATTGTCGCCATTGCCAGCCCGGCGCCATTGACCATGCAACCGATCTCACCATCCAGCTTGATAAAGGACAATCCATATTTGCGGGCTTCAATTTCTGCTGGAGCTTCTTCATCCAGATCGCGTGTTTCTGTCAAATCCAGGTGACGGTAAAGAGCATTATCATCGATGATCATTTTTCCATCGAGCGCCAGCAGGCGGTTATCACCGGTAATAACCAGCGGATTAATCTCAACCAACGTGGCATCATTTTCCTGATAGGCTCTCCACAGGCCATGGGCGATTGTGATGAACATCTTCCAATGCTCTTTGGGAAGATCCATACTCACAGCCAGATCGCGAGCCTGAAAATCACGCAAACCCAACAAAGGGTCAATCGCAACCTTCAAGATTTTTTCAGGTGTTTTTCTGGCCACCTCCTCAATTTCCATACCGCCTTCCGATGATGCCATCATAACCGGGCAGCGTTTTGCGCGGTCATTGGTGATGCCCAGGTAAATCTCTTTAACGATCGTAACAGCCTCATCGATCAACACTTTTCGCACTTTCAAGCCCTTAATTTCCATGCCCAAAATATGCGTCGCTAGTTCCTCGGCCTCTTGAGGACTTTTCGCCAGGCGAATGCCACCAGCTTTGCCACGACCGCCGACGAGGACTTGTGATTTAACAATCACCCGTCCGCCAAGCTCCTCAGCAATCTGTTTCGCCTCACCAGCAATTCCTGCCACGCGTCCTCTGGGTATTGGCACGCCGTACCGCGCAAAAATCGATTTGGATTGGTATTCGTGAAGTTTCATCCCAGATCCTTGATTAGGTTGGATGGAAAGGGTTCAGCCACGCTGCCCCAAAAATTATAACATGCGCCTGTTTTCACAAGATATCCAAAGCGCATCAAAGCCCTCCAAATGGAGGGCTTTGATCGTAGTTCAAGTCAAATCAACCTTTGAGGAATTCCTCAAGAGCTTCTTTGCTGATGCGATAGGCGCTGCCAATTTTCTTAGCTTTTAATTCTCCTGCGGTGATCGCTGCAATTACATCCTCCTCGGCAACTTTCAAGACAGCAGCAGCTTCGGAAGGAGTCATCACAGCCGGCATAGCCGCAGCGGCCGGCGCAGCATTATTCTGCTGCGGCCCGCTTGTCATGCCTGCCAGAGACTGGGCGATCACGTTGCCCACCCCGACACCTGCGCCAATACCAGCCGTCAGGCCAGCGCCGCCGCTCGGGTTTTGAGCAGCATCCCGCAACGCATCCGCAGCCTGCAATTGAGTATAAGTCTGCATGTCCAGCATACCCATCTGGCGAAGCTCTTCAGCTGACTTGTCAGAAGGTTTCAGGTTACCGACAAAGAAGGTCTTCAGCGTCAAGCCAATCGCAAGGAAATCATCCTGAGCTTTGGCGCGAACGCCAGCGCTCAATTCATCAGTAAGGGCAATGATTTCAGCAACCGAACTCTTGGCTGCCGTTTCAGCCAGCAGATCCTGTAGCCGGGAGAGCAAAATGGTGCGCAAGCGGTTTTCAATATCTGCAATCCGGTAAATCCCTTGAGCACCGACCACCTGGGTCACAAATTGCTGGGCATCATGGATCTGGAAACTGTAAGTGCCAAAGCCTTGCAGCAAAGCGACGCCCAACCCCATACCAGGATTGCGCACCAAAATTGGCTGAGGGGTGCCCCAACGCCGGTCAACAAACTCCTTCATTGAAACGAAATAGACCTCTGCCGTGAATGGCGTTCGGTCATTGAAAGCCTTGCCGATCAAGTTGATCAGGAATGGAATGTTCGCCGTGGAGATGGTGTGCCGCCCAGGCCCCAGCACATCTAGAGCGTGGCCATCGCGGAAGAAAACAGCCCTCTGCGATTCACGCACAATCACCTGCGATCCCAGTCGTAAATCAGCAACACCCACTTCAGGAAAGCGGTGCACCAATTCATCGGCCATCTCGCTGGCGTATTCAACGACATCAAAAATTCGTGCCATTTCAATTCTCCCTTTTTCTTATCCGTAAAGACCGGTCGCCGCGTTTATTGCTGATCGGTCTGAGTGGACATTTCTTTGATGACGTCAGAGCGTTTTTCAAACGCATCCACGCAATCTTGTGCAGTCTTGGTAAGGTTGCGGATTGCCGCTTTTAGGCCATCCGTCCCGAGAGCAGCTTCAACATTATCAATTGCAGCGCTGATCTCATCCACCAGTGTCATCAAATTCAGGTCGTATTGATAGATGGCTGCAAGTTCTTCTTCCTTGACCTTAATCGCATCAAAGAAGCCAGCGTATCCATAGGAAGCCGTCCGAATTCGATCGATGAATTGCCGAAGTTTTACGCCTGCGCCTTCTAGGTCATCTACAAAAAGCAATCCGCCCTCGCTGATTAAATCCCGTTGCACAGCCGAGATGCGCTGCCATTGTTCTTCATACCGGTTCGCAATTGTTTCGCGCAGCAGCTTATCTGCAGCGCGGCGATTTTTCCGAGCTGAATATCCCTTAAAGCCGGGGATTTTCGCCAACAATTTCTCAAGTCCCTGTTGGCTTGATAGGACACGATCAAATAAATCGCTCATCTTGCCTCCCATCGCTGAATTCAAAGATCATTTTTTGCGGTTTAGCCTTAATCATCCTGGATAGATGTATTATAGCCACAAACATAAGCCACAACAACATAAAACAACCACGAGCATGCTATATATACGTTCTCATCGATATTTCGTTTTATCGAACACCTGAAAGATCAAACTCCATCATCGACCTTTCAAATCGGAAAGTTTCCTGTAAGGTATCTGTAATTTCCTTGCCTTGAATTTTTCCCAGTTCCACCTATAATTTGAGAAGATCTTTGATAAGATCAAATCTGAGCGGAAGGGAGGTGAACACACATGTTATTCGCTCCGAAGGAAAAGGGCCAAGGTTTAGTTGAATACGCGCTGATTCTTGTTTTAGTAGCCGTTGTCGTGATTGTTATTCTCGCCCTGCTTGGTCCGGCGATCGGCAACATCTTCAGCAACATCGTTGAGGCTATCTAAGCCCCCAAACATCAACAACAAAAAGAGCTCTGGATTGCAGGGCTCTTTTTGGTTTTTCCATTCCAACATGGCATTATTATTGCATAAGCTTTATCATGAATTTACAAAAACGATAACTAACACCACCTATGCAATTTGCTTGAATCGTTTTTGCCTTATAATACGTTAGATTGTCAGTTTTCCCTTTTTCTAGATAGGAGGCACGCATGGCCGCAAGTGGACGTAAAACCGGACGGATTTTTATCCTTCTGGCTATCCTCCTCATTGTAATTCTCGCAGGGGCATACCTTTGGTTGCGCATGCAACAGCAGCAGCGGGCAGCAACACCCCCGGCTGATCAAGTTCAACCAGCCGTATCTGTGGAAACCGTTTCGATTGTGATTTCGTCGCAGTCGATATCGAGGGGGAGTGTCATTACGAGCGATAAAGTGACAACCATCGATTATCCCAAGGATAAGATCGTCGAAGGAACGACCTTCTTTAATACTGTCGAGGATGTCGTTGGAAAACGGGCCAAGTATGACCTGGATCCGCAGGTACCCTTAACAGCCAGTCTTATCCTGGATACTGCCGGGTCCATACCATCCTTCCAAATCCCTGCCGGCATGGCAGCTGTTCCAATTCCGGTAACCAAGTTGACCTCGGTATCATTTGCCCCCCAACCCGGTGACCACGTAATGGTTGTCGCATGCCTGAAGGTGGTGGATATTGATCAGCAGTATCAAACCTTGCTGCCCAACTACACCGCCGCAGTGACTGCACCAGGCTTCATTGAAGGTCAACCCCAAAAACTCACATTGGGCATTACCTCTGGCGGCAGCGGGTCACAACAAGGCCGCGTTGAGCTTGATCCAAATCTAAATGAAGCGCTCTATGTTATTCCATCTGAAGCTCAACGTCCGCGCATCGTTTGTCAGACCGTTTTACAGGATGCAATTGTTCTACGCCTTGGTGATTTCCCGCTGGAAGAAGAGATCCAACCAACAACAGCCCCGGCAGGAAATCAGAATGGCAATAATGCAGAAGCCACTCCCGCCCCTGTTACACCCGATAACCTAACCCTCATTGTTTCTCCGCAAGATGTGGTTTTGCTGGTCAATCTGATTGAATCCGACATCAAGATGACCGTTGCCCTTCGCAGTGCGGGAGATGCACAGATTATCACTACTGATGCGGTAACGCTTCAGTATATTCTGGATCAGAAGAATATCCCGCTGCCCGTCAAATTGCCATACGCAGTCCTTCCAGCAGCTGACCTGAACGCGGTTGCAGCTGAAGGTGCGCCGCAGTAACAGGTAATTGCTGCAAGGAATAAAAACCTTGCATTATCATGGAGGAGAGGATCTCCACCTGAAATCACACCATCGGGAGATTGTATGCCAGCTTTGGAAAAGATCCGCGTATTGATCGTTGATGATATCGCAGAGACTCGTGATAACCTGAAACGGATGCTTCAGTTTGATCCAACCATCGAAGTAATCGCCGAAGCACGGACAGGTCGCGAAGCGATTGATCTCGCGAATCAACATAAGCCGGATGTGGTCCTGATGGATATCAACATGCCCGATATGGATGGAATCACTGCAACCGAAGCCATCCGTAAGAAGGTTCCTTTCACACAGGTGGTGATCCTCTCTGTCCAGAGTGACCCCAACTACATGCGCCGAGCTATGTTAGTCGGCGCACGAGATTTTCTCACCAAGCCGCCGATGATTGACGAACTAACCTCGGCAATCCGCCGTGCTGGCGCCATGGCCCACGACGAACGGCAAAAATCGACATCGCCATTTACCACAGTGCAGGGCCCCAATGGCTCTCCGGTTGTGACCCCGGTTTTAGGAAAAAACGGCAAGATTATCGTTGTATACAGTCCAAAGGGTGGAACTGGGCGCACAACCATTGCAACAAATCTGGCGATTGCGTTGCAATCCTCAGATGCCACCTGCCTTGTGGATGGCAGCCTGCAATTTGGAGATGTGGCTGTCTTCCTCAACGAACAGGGCAAAAACACGATCTTGGATCTTGCCCCCCGCGTTGACGAATTGGACCCGGATATTGTCAATGAGGTTATGGTTTCGCATGCGGCTTCTGGTTTACATGTACTTGCAGCACCTCCCCGGCCGGAGTATAGTGAAGAAGTAAATGGCGAACAATTCACCAAGCTGCTTCAGTATTTACGACAAATGTATGGTTACATCGTCGTTGATACCACCAGCTACCTTACCGAAACCGTTCAATCTGCCCTGGACATCGCTGATCTAATCATTTTGATAACCACCCAGGATATTCCGGCGATTAAGAGCATTAACCTTTTCCTTGGAATTGCTGATGCGACGGGTATCAACCGGAAAAGAATTGTTTTCATCATGAACCGGTATGATAAAAAGATCGCCATCTCGCCAGAAAAAGTCGGCGAGAGCCTCCGCCAGGAGATTTCTCTTTCGATACCCTATGAAGAAAGAATTGTTTCCATCTCTGTAAATAAAGGTGTACCCTTCATCCTTGACCAAAAAGCAGCCCCTGTCTCGAAAGCAATAATTTCACTGGCTGACCTTTGCCGTCAAAGACTTGAGCAATTAGCTGCAACCGAAGTGGATACCCCCAGACGAAAATGATCGATTGGGAGCATAATGCATGTCCATCTTAAAACGGCTTCAGAATGATAACGGGCAAAATCCATCCAAGCCAGGTGGAACAGAAGGCAGCAGCAGTCAAACAATGGCAGCCCGCCGGATTTCTGCTCCTGGCATTCAGAGCTCCCAGGATACTTATCAGGACCTAAAAAAACGGGTTCAGTCAAAGTTGCTTTCGACGCTGGATCCCTCGATGGATATATCCAAATCCGGGGATGTCCGCAGAACCATTCAGGAGCTGTTTGAACAGATCCTAAACGAAGAAAATATTGTTCTTTCGCGGCCTGAACGGGCACGCATGTTTGAGCAAATCGCGGCTGAAATCTTAGGTTTTGGCCCATTGCAGCCGTTATTGGAGGATGAATCCGTAACAGAAATCATGGTCAACGGCGCGAAGAACATTTACGTGGAACGTAAAGGCAAGATCTTCCGTGTGCCGCTCACCTTTGAAAACAACGAACATGTCATGCGAATTATCGAGCGCATCGTTGCGCCATTGGGCCGCCGCGTGGACGAATCCAGCCCTTATGTAGATGCACGCCTGCCTGATGGTTCGCGCGTAAATGCAGTCATCCCTCCAATTTCACTGGTGGGGCCAGTGCTCACCATTCGTAAATTTGCGAAAACCCCCATCACCGTTGATCAACTGATCTCCTTTGGCAGTATCACGCCGGAAGCCATTCAATTCCTTGACGCGTGTGTGAAAGCGCGCATAAACATCATCATCTCAGGTGGCACCGGTTCCGGTAAAACCACCCTCCTGAATGTGCTTTCTGGTTTTATTCCAGCGGACGAACGCATCGTCACAATTGAAAACGCGGCAGAACTTCAGCTCCGGCAGGAACACGTAGTCACACTCGAATCCCGCCCCCCCAATATTGAAGGACGCGGCGAGGTGACAATTCGTGCGCTGGTAATTAACGCCCTCCGCATGCGCCCTGACCGCATCATCGTAGGTGAAATTCGCGATGAGGCCGCAATTGACATGCTCCAGGCAATGAATACCGGTCATGACGGTTCCATGACCACGGCTCACTCCAATTCGCCGCGTGATACGCTCTCACGCCTCGAAACAATGACCCTCATGGCTGGCATGGATCTGCCTGTGCGCGCCATTCGCGAACAGGTTGCATCGGCAATCGATCTGGTTGTTCATCAGGAACGCCTCCGCGACGGCTCTCGCAAGGTGGTCAATATCACCGAGGTGACCGGCATGGAAGGTGATATTATCACGATGACTGATCTTTTCATTTTTGAGCAAACCGGGATTGAAAACGGCAAAGTGCAAGGCCGTTTGCGCCCCACCGGCCTGCGTCCGAAATTTATCGAACGTCTTGAAGCTGCGGGCATTCACCTGCCGCCAATCATTTTTGGAATTGGCGAAAGACGAAGGTTCTAAGAACGCAACGCTTAAAGTCCCGTCCAGAAAGAGGATGAAATGCTCAATGGCATAGACCCGATTACCATTTTGATCGTTGTGGACGGCCTTGCGGTCGTAATCCTGATTATTGGCATTGTTATTTCCATCCGATCGGAAAAATCCGATGTCGATCAACGGCTAGATCGTTATCTCGCCGCCGGACACATCATCGAAGAAGATAACAAGCAGAAATCTGCCGCACTGACAGAATGGTTTAATCAGCGCGTTGAAAAATCATCATACGGCGATCGAATTTCCAAATCTCTTGCCCGTGCCGATTTAAAATTAAAGTCTGGCGAGTATATTGCTGTTATCATTATCGTTGCATTTGCGGTTGGCTTTATGCTGTTCTTTCTGGGCGGTAGAAATATCCTGGTAGGCTTGTTAGGCGCATTGATAGGCGCCTTTTTGCCTGGTATTTATGTGAAAAGCCTGCAGGGCAAACGCCTGATAAAGTTCAATGAGCAGTTAGGGGATATGCTCAACCTGATGGTTAACGGTCTGCGCGCAGGCTACTCAACCATGCAGGCCATGGAAGCTGTCAGCAAAGAATTGCCCAGTCCCATTTGCGATGAGTTTCGCCGCGTTGTGCAGGAAATGCAATTGGGCGTTCCAATGGAGCGCGCACTCGCGAATTTGCTCAACCGAATCCCCAGCGATGATCTGGATTTGATCGTTACAGCAATCAATGTTCAACGCGAGGTCGGCGGCAACCTCGCAGAAATTTTGGACACCATATCGTACACAATCCGCGAGCGCGTCCGCATCAAAGGAGAAATTCGGGTTCTTACCACCCAAGCCATGTATTCTGGCAGGTTCCTATCGATGCTGCCGCTATTCGTGATGGGTATCCTTTACCTGTTGAATCGCGAATACATGCTATCGTTTTTCGTGCCAGAAAATAACACCCCCATTCCCTGCGGATACATTGCTCTTGGGGTAGGCGCATTACTTATCATCATCGGTTATTTTGTGATGAATAAAATGGGCCAGATCGAAGTGTAGGCGGAGAGGAGAAAATAGATGCTCCCTGTCATAATTTTGATCCTGGTAATTCTCGGCGGCGCAGTTGCGCTTACCGTCATTGGGCTGCGTACGCCAGATATGGTCGATAACCGTGCCCTGCAGAACCGTCTTGAAGAATTTACTGCAAAAGGCGAAGCGGTAGACCTGCGCAAGCTTGAGTTATCACAACCTTTCACCGAACGTGTCATATACCCAATTGCGCGAAAACTTGGCGAGCTGGCAATCAAGTTTACACCGCAAAATGCGTTGAATTCGATTTCTCGACGTCTGGAACTTGCGGGCAGCCCGGCCAAGCTTGATCCCACGATGATTTTGGCGATGCAGTTTATTGCCGGGTTGACTTTTGGTGGTTTGGTTGCGCTGGTTTTTACGCTTGGCCCGACCAAAATTTCAACCGGCCGGCTATTGCTTTTTGTCATCCTTTTTGCAGCACTTGGTTTCTACTTCCCGCAACTCTGGTTGACTTCGCAAATTCAAAAACGCCAGAAGAATATCCGCAAGGCTATGCCTGATGCGCTTGATTTGCTCACCGTTTGCGTTGAAGCTGGTCTTGGCTTTGATGCTGCCTTATCAAAGGTTAGTGAGAAATGGGAAAACGAATTGTCATTAGCTTTTGCCCGGGTGATTGCTGAAATTCAACTTGGAAAATTGCGTCGTGAAGCGCTGCGTGATATGGCGGACCGGATTGGCCTTTCCGAGATGACCAGTTTCGTCGCTGCGGTCATTCAATCTGAACAACTTGGTGTCAGCATGGCAAAAGTATTGCGCATCCAATCTGATCAAATGCGTGTCAAACGCCGCCAGCTAGCTGAGGAAGAAGCCCACAAAGCACCTGTCAAGATGCTTATTCCTATGGCATTGCTCATTTTCCCATCCTTGATGATCGTCCTCTTGACCCCTGCTGCGCTAAAGCTCATGAATTCCGGCTTGGGCAAGATGTTTGGTTTATAAATCGCCCCAGAGGAGAACGATATGAAGCTGTCGGGCGCGATCAAGCCCTCAGCGTTCGTTCTATATAAACTGATGTGGTCGGCCATTGATTGGGTCTATCCACCCTATTGCGGCGGGTGTGGTCAGTTTGGTGATAGGTGGTGCAAAACCTGCAAAAATAGCACAGAAAAGCTCCCGGATGAAATTTGCCCGATCTGCGGTAATCCCAATCCAGCGAACATGATTTGCGCTCGCTGCGCGGAAGAGCCCCCAGCTTTCGTCCAAATGCGCTCTGCAGTTGTCTTCAAAGGTGCGGTGCGAAATGCGATCCACCGCTTGAAGTACGATCATGATATGGGGCTGGGAGAATCGCTTTCTGTTCACTTGATCAGTCTGGCAAAAGATTTGAACTGGCCCTTGGACTGTGTATGCTCGGTGCCAATATCTAATGCACATCTTACGGAACGAGGTTATAATCAATCTAACCTGCTAGCCAGGCCATTGGCTCTGGCACTGCAGATTCCCTTTCTGTCGCAAGCACTCAAACGAAAGCGGGAAACCCGATCACAGGTAGGACTTTCGGCAAAGGAACGAGATATTAACGTTCGAGACGCTTTCTGGGCAAATGCGAATTTGGTGAAGAATAAAACGGTTGTAGTCGTTGATGATGTCACCACAACCGGCTCTACAATTCGGGCTTGTGCAAGTGCGCTCCATGAAGCGGGCGCTTTATCCGTTTATGGGTTAACTCTGGCCAGAGCTGTGCTGCAGGATGATTCATTAAACCAGGCAGATGACACAGCTTCTCTTCTGAGCCAGGTAACCGCATCGCATCTACCCATTTTTTAGGAGGGACCTATGGCACTCACAATTGACGTCTATGCCAGGAATTTGGAAGTCACCAAACGAATTAATGAATACGTCCAAAAAAAGGTCTCAAAGTTAGACCGCTTTATCAGCGATGTTGAATCGACGCGCGTTGATCTGGCTTACGTCAAAGCTGCCCGGAGTGCGGCAGACCGGCAGGTTGCTCAAATCACCATTCATGGCAAGGGTTACATCCTGCGCACCGAAGAAAGCGCCGATGACATCTTTGCTGCCATTGACGCTGCCGTTGAAAAAATGCAGCGGCAGGCCGAGCGGTTGAAAGGAAAACGCAACCGCGGCCGCGGTGACGGCACCCCCGCCTCCGAAGTCGTCAAAGTGGAGCAGACCGCGGAAGAAGAAGCAGCCCCGATCATCGCCCGGCGCAAGAAATTTGACCTGGTACCAATGGACGAACTGGAGGCGATTGAGCAGATGAAACTGCTGGGCCACGATAATTTCTTCATTTTTTTCAATGCCAACACCAATGCGATTAATGTCCTTTATCGCAGGTTGGATGGCTCCTATGGCTTGATCGAGCCGCAATTACGCTAAGTCTCTTTGGAAAATATGACTGCCGGAGTAAAAACTCCGGCAGTCTTTTTTTTCTGCCTTGTCATGAACACTACTCCGCGCTATAATTGCCCGGATTAATTCTCAACATGAAAAAGAAGGCCCGCGGTTATGATTGATGTAAATGATTTGCGAAAAGGCGTTACATTCGAACTCGATGGCAACCTGTACAAGGTTCTTGAATATTCGTTCAATAAACCTGGACGTGGCAATGCCACCATCCGGGTAAAGGCTCGCAACCTGCGCTCCGGCTCAACCATTGAGAAAACCTTCATTTCCGGCAACCAGGTTGCCGAAGCCCGTCTCGATTTCCATAACTCCACCTACCTTTATTCCGATGGAGAGACCTATTATTTTATGGATATCGAATCTTTTGAACAGTACGGTATCCCGGCAAGTGTCCTGGGTGAAGCTGTTGGGTATCTCAAGGAAGAGTTGCAAGTAAAACTAACTTTTTATAACAACGAAGCAATCGACATTGAGCTACCAACCTCTGTTGATTTGAAAGTCACTCAGGCTGAGATGGCCGTCAAAGGCGATACAGCCACCGGTGTAACCAAAAAAGTCACGGTTGAAACTGGCGCAAAAGTGGACGTACCCTACTTCGTGAAAGAAGGCGATGTGATCCGCGTCGACACGCGTACTGGCGAATACGTCACTAGAGTATAAAGGCTATACGGTTGAGGTTTTACCTTCACTGTATTCACTTGCAAAAAGCCTGCCTCACCTCAACCGAGGCCAGGCTTTTTATTAATCCGAGGTGCACATGCGGACCCCTGCCGGAATTGAATGCCGATATTTTTATGGAAATTATTACCGCGGCCGTAACACTGAGGAATGCCGATTAATTGGCAATACGCCGCCGCCAAATCACTGGACAAGCAAGTTGTGCAAAACCTGCCCTGTACCAGGAATTCTGCGGGCAAATGCATGCCCAACGATGATCCTTGAAGCCAAAGCTAGTAGCGGGATTTTTGGCTTTTTCCGCCGAGTCAATGTCACAGCATATTGCACTCGCTCCAATCAAAAAGTAGAAGAACCCGAAATCGGTTGCGGGATGTGCCACCCACTGCCGATAATACTCAAGGACATCAAAGAATGAGCCTGACCCTGCTGCTTGACATGGATGATACCTTGCTCACAAACGACATGGATCGGTTCCTGCCTGCTTATTTGTCAAGCCTGAGCCGCCACCTGAGCAATCGAGTGGCGCCGGAGGATTTGGTCAAGTCGCTCCTGGCAGGCACCAAAGCCATGGTTCAAAAGTGGCTGCCAGGAAAACGTCTTGTCGATACCTTTGATGAGGTCTTCTATCCAGAAATTGGACAAAGCAAAGAAGAATTGTTTAATCAAATTCAACAATTCTATGCGCAGGTGTATCCCACGTTGCAATCCGTAACGCAAGTTCGGCCTGAAGCCGTTGATTTTGTTGACTGGGCCTTCGCGCAGGGTTACACAATTGCAATCGCCACTAATCCGCTTTTTCCGCGCACAGCCATCGAGCAGCGTCTGGCATGGGCAAAATTACCTGTAGATAAGTACCCGTTCAAAATCGTATCATCGTATGAAGGTTTCCATTTTGCCAAGCCGAATCCTGCATTCCTGGCGGAGATGATTGGTCAATTGGAATGGCCAGACCAACCGGTGTGTTTTGTGGGCAACAGTTTGACCGATGATATTCAACCGGCTAATGAGCTTGGGTTGCCCGCTTTTCTCCTGCTACCATCTGCAGCAAGCAATGGAGACAATTCTGGTGATTTTCTTGCCTTGAAGGAATGGATAAAAACGCTCATCGATCATCCATACGCTGTTCCAAATACACCCGAGGCTTTCATCGCAATTTTATCCAGTACGCCGGCTGCGCTCGATTCAATTGCATCAAAATTAGGGCGTGATGCCTGGCGTCGCCGGCCGCGAGAAAACGAGTGGTCGCTGGGCGAAATCTTTTGCCATTTGCGGGATGTCGATCTGGAAGTCACCCTGCCCCGAATTCACCGCATCCTAAAAGAAGACACGCCTTTCATCACGGCAGAAGCCACCGACATTTGGGCAGAAGAGCGGCATTACTATTATCAAGATCCCTTCGATGCATTTAACGGTTTTTTGCAGGCAAGGACAGATTTACTTCTTGCCATGCATCATATGGAACCAGCCGATTGGCTTCGACCGGCCAGACATGCCATCTTCGGTCCAACAACCCTGGCTGAATTAATTACTTTCACCATCACCCATGACCAAAACCATGTTCGGCAAGTCGGTGCAACTGTCCGAGACCTGCAATAATGGAGTTGCCCCATTCGCCTGGCAATTTGTTTATTAGGCACGCGCATAAGAGTTTCATTAATATTTATGAAAACCATCACAAAAACTGGTTTATGAATCTCAAGATTGGTATAATCCAATTAGAAATATCGCACTAATGCAGTCAACGAATCGACTGTATCGTTCTTTTGGAGGTATTTGTGAATTCGCGAAACCAATCCTACGTTGTTTACCTCCTGCTGTTCATCGCCATCATTGTTCTGGTGGTCTATAGCGTTGGTCAACGAAACTCTGCCGAGTCACTGACACTCAATCAAGTGGCGGGAGATATTAAATCTGGCCTGATCTCAAAGATCGAAGAGGATGACAACAGCCTCACGATCACCTATCGGGATGGCACCATCGGCGAAGCGACCATGGAGCAAAATGCCACGCTGGTCGAGCAGCTCCTCAATCTGGGTGTGAGTCAGGAACAGCTCGCATACGACAAAATCCAGATCATTATCCGGCCCCCAAGCAGCTGGTTAGGATTGCTGACCGCATTGGGATACATCTTGCCGTTTATTCTGTTGGCAGGAGCATTTTTCTTTATCTTCCGCCAGGCTCAGGGGAGCAACAACGCGGCCATGTCCTTTGGTAAATCCCGGGCTCGCATGTTTACCGGTGATCATCCAACCGTTACCTTTGTGGATGTTGCCGGCGTGGAAGAAGCCAAGGAAGAACTCAAAGAAGTGGTCGAATTTCTCCGCGAGCCGCAGAAGTTCATCAGCCTGGGTGCCCGCATTCCCAAAGGCGTCCTCCTTGTTGGCCCTCCTGGAACTGGCAAGACCCTGATGGCGAAAGCTGTATCCGGTGAAGCTGGCGTACCCTTCTTCTCAATTTCCGGCTCTGAATTTGTAGAGATGTTCGTCGGCGTCGGCGCCAGCCGCGTGCGCGACCTGTTCGATCAAGCCAAGCGACACTCTCCTTGTATCGTGTTCGTCGATGAAATTGACGCGGTTGGCCGCCAGCGCGGCGCGGGTTTAGGTGGCAGCCACGATGAGCGCGAACAAACGTTGAACCAGATGCTCGTTGAGATGGACGGTTTCGACACCGACACCAACATCATCATCATGGCCGCGACCAACCGGCCAGATATCCTCGACCCTGCCTTGCTACGCCCAGGTCGCTTTGACCGCCGCGTTACCCTTGACCGTCCGGATGTCCGCGGCCGCGAAGCCATCCTCAAAGTTCACGTCAAGGGCAAGCCGTTATCGCCAGATGTCAACCTCGAAGTGATTGCGCGCTCAACGCCTGGTTTTGTCGGAGCTGATCTGGAAAACCTGGTCAACGAAGCAGCCATTCTGGCAGCCCGCCGCAATAAGAAGGTCATCATGCAAGGCGAGTTTGAAGAAGCCATCGAACGTGTGATTGCCGGACCTGAGCGCAAGAGCCGCTTGATCAATAAGGCCGAAAAACGCATCATTGCCTACCATGAAGCTGGCCATGCGGTTGTCATGAATGTGGTGCCTGAATCGGATCCGGTTCAGAAAGTCTCAATCATCCCTCGCGGTATGGCAGGCGGATACACCCTGTCCTTGCCAACCGAAGACCGCATGCTAATGCCTAAGAAGAAGCTCATTGCCGAAATGATCGGTTTGATGGGCGGCCGTGCAGCTGAAGCTGTCGTTTTTGATGACATCACTTCAGGCGCTTCCAATGACATCGAACGCGTTACCAAGCTCGCCCGCACCATGGTAACCCGCCTGGGTATGAGCGAGAAGATGGGACCGATGGTATACGGTCAAAAAGAAGAATTGATCTTCCTTGGCCGCGAAATTTCGGAGCAGCGCGATTATTCAGAATCGATTGCCGAACAAATAGACCAGGAAGTCCGCAAGCTGGTAGCAGATTCTTATCAAAAAGCAGTTGAAATCCTGAAACAATACCGCGCTGAACTGGATGCAGTCGCAGAAAAATTGCTGGAAGTCGAAACGCTTTCACGCGATGAATTTGAGAAGATTTTCCCGCCGCCTGAGCCAAAACGCACCGGCATTCCCATGTTGAACGGCGGCGTTGCGAATAACTGACACATACGAGCTAGTGAGAAGCAAACACAAAGAGGGCGAACATTGCCCTCTTTGTGCATTTTTCTACGGTTGCCCTTTGGGAATCCAGCTTTCACAACTCTGGATCAGTGAAAGTATCTCAGCCAGGCAATCCGTACCCGCATCGAACCAATGTATTTTGGGATCGCTTTCTTTGAACCAGTTGGCTTGCCTTCGAACATATTGGTGGGTCAGGCTCTTCATCGCTGCAATGGCGTCGGTCAGCGTCATCTTTCCCTCAAGATAAGCTGCCATTTCACGGTAACCAATGGCGCTCATGGTAGGCAATTGCGCCGAATAACCATGCAATAGAAGATTTCGAACTTCCTCCAGCAACCCGTCCGCCAGCATCTGCTCTATGCGTGCATCCACCCTTTGATAGATCTCAGCTCGCGGCCGCCGTAATCCAATGATCAGCAGCGAGTACGCTGATCCCAGTTTTTTCCGCTGATCGTCAAAACGTTTACCGGTGCTAAAGATCACCTCCAGCGCGCGAACCGTTCGGCGAAGGTTGCCTGGCAAAATACGCGCCGCAGCAACCGGGTCCAGGATTGCCAATCGTCGGTGGAGTTCTCCCGCACCAATTTCGCCTGCCCATTTTTCCAGCACTTGCCGCAGTTTTTGATCCGGCTCTTGCGGCGGCGCAGTCCATCCTTCAATCACCGCCCGGATGTATTGTCCAGTCCCACCGACCAGTAACGGTAATCGGCTCCGGCGATGCACATTTGCAATTGCTTCTTGAGCTGCCGCCTGAAAAGCTGCCAGGCTCCAGGTTTCATCTGGATTGCACACATCGATGAGATGATGCGGAACGCGCGCCCTCTCCTCTCGTGACGGCTTAGCGGTGCCAATATCCATACCCCGATAAAAAAGTCGGGAATCAGCCGAGATGATTTCTGCCCCCAGTGCCTCTGCCAGCCGCAGCGATATCTCCGTTTTCCCAACGGCTGTCGGGCCAACAATGACCACCAACGGATCCGGTAAATCACACCACTGCATTTTGAAACCACACTACTTCAGGATTATCGTCTGTGGGCTTACCGCGGATCGCAATCACATCAATCCGCCATGAATCTGGCAAACCAGACTGGGTTTGCAAATAAGATTCCAACGACAGAATTAGGTGCTCACGCTTGCTGGCTGTGATGGCTTCTTCCGGCATTCCGAATTTCGAGGAAGTGCGTGCCTTCACCTCAACGACTACCAAACCATCTGAATCTTGCATAATCAGGTCCAACTCACCAAACGGGGTGCGCACATTTTGGGCGACGAATTGCATACCACGATCAATCAGGAATTGCATTGCTACCTGCTCACCCCATTTTCCGATCCGTTGTTTGTAAGTTTTGTCCTTCATCGGTTGTATTATACCCTGTCATACGATTCTAATACCCAGGCTGATATGTCTACACGAAATATAGTACAGTACATTATAACCGTTCTCAAAAATAAAGGGCCGTTTTGCGGAATTGAAGGTAAAAATCACTACGATCACCATCAACCCGCAGCTCTGTTCCCTGATACAATAGGGATAATTCTGGGAGGCCATATGCCTGTTGCAGAAATTATTGCCATCGGTACTGAATTATTGCTTGGGGAAATTCAAGACACAAATACAAAGCACATTGCCCGAAGATTACGCGATAAGGGCATTGATATTTTTCGTGCGACCCTCGTGGGCGATAACTCCTCCCGAATCGCCAACTTGATTTGCGAGGCTGCCCAACGAGCAGACATCATCGTTACAACTGGCGGGTTGGGACCAACCATTGATGATCCCACACGTGATGCGGCAGCGCTGGCGATGGGCGTTTCAACGGTATTCAATCCGGAATTATGGCAGCAGATTGAAGCCCGTTTTCAGCGAATGGGAAGAATTCCAACTGAAAATAATCGCCGCCAGGCCTATCTACCCGTGGGCGCATGCGCAATTGAGAATCCAGTCGGCACCGCGCCTGCCTTTCATGGCATGGTGGGTGACACATTGTTGGTGTGTCTGCCTGGCGTTCCGCGAGAAATGGAATTCCTGCTTGAAAATGCCGTTATTCCCCTGCTTGAAGATCGCTTCAAGCTAACAGAAACCATCCGTGCAATTGTTCTACATTGCGCGGGTGTAGGGGAATCGCAGGTGGATGAATGGATTGGTGATTTGGAAACCTGCCCGAATCCAACGGTAGGTCTTTTGGCTCACCCGGGCATTGTCGATATTCGCATAACCGCCAAGGCAGCGTCGCAACGCGAAGCGGATGATATGATTGCCAACATGGCAACCAAAGTACATGAACGGGTCGGTCATGTCATCTTTGGCCAGGATAGTGATACGCTTGAAAGTGTGGTGGCAGGTTTGTTGCACGCTCGTGGTTTTACTTTATATCTGGCAATGGATGGCATCCAGTCACCGGTTGTGGAGAGATTAAGAAATGCAGGGATTATGCCCATGGTCTCCGATCGCAAGTCCCCCTTTGATCTCAACGCCCGTCTGAAAGAATTACAGCAAGAAGTCCAGCACACAGCCAAGGCAGTCGGTGTTTGTTTCACAAGCGATTATTCAGAAGGTGAAAAGCGCACCTCGCTGAATTTGTCACTCGTCACACGGGACCTGATCATCAACGAATCCCGGCAGTATGCTGGACCCGAAGGAAATTTTCCGCTCTGGGCCTCAAATTTTGCTCTAAACTTTCTTCGTGTTAAACTTCAAAAATATTACCCCGATAAGGAATGATGAATGGAAAACGTTGATCTGATATTACAAAATGCCATCGTATTAACCATGGATCCGCAATTGCATCAATACGAACCGGGTGCAGTTGCTATCCGAGGTGACAGCATCGTCGCTGTTGGCCCACAGGAAGAGATTAGTGGAAAATTCAATAGCACTTCCACCGTGGATTGTGGCGGCAGGGTGCTGATGCCCGGCTTGGTCAACGCGCACACACACGTTCCGATGACCCTCCTGCGAGGCCTGGCCGATGATTTACGCCTGGATGTATGGCTGCAAGGGTATATGATGCCCGTTGAGCGTGAATTTGTTTCGCCGGATTTTGTCCGCCTGGGCACGAAGCTTGCCTGCGCTGAAATGATCCGCAGCGGCGTGACAAGCTTTGCGGATATGTACTACTTCGAAGATGACATCGCCGATGCGACGGCAGAAGCTGGCATGCGCGCTGTTTGCTCGCAATCCGTGATGAAGTTTCCAACTCCGGATGCTCAATCCTTTGAAGAATCGCTGGCATATTGCCGCGATTACATTCAACGCTGGAAAGGTCATCCCTTGATCGTTCCATCGGTTGCGCCGCATGCCGTGTATACATGCACGCCGGAAATCTTCCGCGCAACTTGGGAATTAGCCGTCGAATTTGATATCCCGCTTCACACCCATCTCTCAGAAACATCCTTTGAAGTTGAAAATATCCGTCGCGAACACGGCATGCCCGTCATTCCTTACGTCAAAAAGATGGATCTCTTTAACGCAAAGGTACTGGCAGCACACTGCGTTTACATCGATGAAGGTGAGATGCGCACCTTGAAACACGCTGGTGCAGGTGTTGCGCACAACCCATCCTCCAACCTGAAACTCGCCTCTGGAATTGCGCCAGTCAAGAAGATGCTCGAACTGGGATTAAACGTCGGCATTGGTACCGATGGACCGGCCTCGAATAACGACCTGGACATGTTTGAAGAATTGCGTCTGACTGCGCTGCTTGCCAAGGGCTCCAGTGGCGATCCCACTGCCCTGCCAGCGCAGACAGCTCTACTGATGGCCACACGCCTTGGTGCCCAGGCCATGCACATCGGTGACATTACTGGATCGCTTGAACCCGGAAAACGAGCTGACTTGATCCTGGTCGATATTTCGCCGCTGCACAATTCACCGCGCTATCGCCGGCACCCGCAGGGCACTTACGCCCAATTGGTCTATGCCTCCAAATCCACGGATGTTACCGACGTGATGATTAACGGCAACTGGGTGATGCGAGACCACAAACTGCTGACGCTTGATGAAGAAGCTCTGATGCATGCCAGCTCCGATTACTCACGCAGAATTGATGCTTTCCTCATTGAACGCGAGCAATCGGTGCTCTCCAAGCTCCTTGCCATTGGTGGAGCGACAGAAGAAGAATCCTTCGAGGTGCAGGCCAAGGTGCGCATCGAAGATCCTGAAACAATTATTCAGGCGGTTGAGAAAGCGCCGATCGAGATTCTACGTCGCCGACACTATCGCGAATATGATACTTACTTCTGCTTCCCAGACCCCGACCAGGGCATGCTGCGCTATCGCGAGGATACCTTCCTGGACGAGAAGGGTGACATTTCGGGGGTACGTTCACGCCTCACCCTCATTGGCGTGGCCATCGAACGCTCCTATCCCAAGAATGTGCTGCTTTCCCGCAGCCGCTACCTGGCACCAGCCACGCAAAGCCTGCGCTTCTATCGGGAATACTTCAAACCCGTCTATGAGATGGAAGTGGATAAGGACCGCCGCCGTTTCCTGATCCAATACAAGGAAACCGAATTCTATATTAACATCGATCGAATTGAGAAACCGGCTGGCTTGGGCGCATTCCTTGAGATTAAAAGCCGGACCTGGAGCCGTCAGGACGCCGATCTGAAATCCAAATTAGTGGCTGAGTTAATCGTGCTGCTCGGCGCATCGCTCAAAGATGTCAGTTCAGAAGATTATGTGGATATGATCCGTCAGGGGAATAAATAATCCCCGCAAAAAGAAAAGAGGCAGTGTGCCAACTCATTCTTCCCTACCATCAACCCTTCGCATTTTATTCCTTGCATCCGAGGCTGCGCCTCTGATCAAAGTTGGCGGGCTGGGAGATGTGGCCGGCTCACTGCCTTCCGCCTTGCGGATGATCCCGGGCAATCTCATCGAAGGCCGATCTCTGGATGTTCGCCTTGTCATCCCCTACCACGGTGAGGTAGCCCGCAAATTGCTGGATCCACAGCCGGTGGCATCCTTCCTGGTCAATCACCCCAATGGCCCGATTCCGACCCGCGCGTTCGTCACGCAGGTGGGAGATGTTCCGGTTTACATGATCGAAGGCGCACCCATCGGCACCGAAGCGCCAGTCTATACCGGTGACAATTACATCGACGGCTTGAAATATGCATATTTCTCATTGGCAGCAGTTGAACTGGCCCGGCACCTCAACTGGCAGCCCGACATCCTGCACGCCAATGACTGGCATACTGCCCTGTCCGTTTTCACTCTGGCAAAGCAGCGTCTCTCTCGTGATCCATTTTTCGCCCAGACTCGCTCGGTTCTCAGTATCCACAATCTGCCATTTATGGGTGCTGGTGCCGAGCGCGCTCTGGATGAGTTTGGTATTCATCCTGTACGCGACTCGCGCCTGCCCGAATGGGCCCGCCAGTTTCCTCTTCCACTGGGCTTGCTGGCAGCAGATCGCATCGTGGCTGTTTCACCAACCTATGCACAGGAAATTCTCACACCTGAGTTTGGTTGCGGCTTGCAAGACTTCCTGATCTCCCGCTCATCGATCATCTCAGGCATCCTCAACGGCTTGGATCAGGAAAGCTGGGATCCAACCCGCGATAATGCCCTGGTCCAACGTTTTGGAATAGAAACATTGGATCAGCGCGAAGAAAATAAAAAAGCACTTTTGCAGGAATTTGATCTTCCTTACGATCCCAAAATTCCTCTCCTGATTTTGATCAGCCGCATGGACCAGCAAAAAGGCATCGATCTCGCCTTGGAGAGCCTGGCTCAGGCGGCAAATCATTCCTGGCAGGCTATTCTCCTCGGCACCGGTGACCCCATCATCGAATCAGCCTGTCGAAGCCTGCAGGCACAATTTCCCGACCGCGTACGCGCCGCCATCCGATTTGATACCCGCCTTTCCCGGCGGATGTACGCCGGCGGCGACATTCTGTTAATGCCATCGCGCTATGAACCCTGCGGTCTGGCTCAGATGATTGGTATGCGCTATGGCTGCGTTCCGCTGGCCCGCTCCACTGGAGGTTTGAGAGATACAATCTTTGACGGTGCAAAGGACCGGCCCAACAATGGTTTTCTATTTGAAGAGGTCAAGGCTGAAGCGCTCACCCAGGCCATGCTGCGCAGCTTTGACCGCTATAAGGACCGCGAAGCCTGGCATCAATTGCAGGTAAACGGCATGACACAAGATTTTTCCTGGGAAAAATCGGCCGTCCAATACGCCAACCTGTATTTTGATCTATGGGAGAACCAACGATGAAAACTCGCGTAATCATCCTGGCAGGCGGTGAAGGCACACGTTTAGGCGTACTGACGGCCAAACGCACCAAACCTGCGGTACCTTTTGCGGGGAAATATCGCATTATCGATTTTCCATTGTCGAACTGCGTGAACTCGGGCTTATCCGATGTAATGATCGTAGCACAGTACCGCCCGCATTCGCTCATCCAACACATCGGCTCGGGCGGCCCCTGGGACCTCAACCGTGAAATCACAGGCGGGATCAGCATCCTAACGCCCTACCGAGCACGTTCCTCCTCCTGGTTTGTCGGCACGGCCGACGCTGTTCAACAAAATTTTACCTTCATCAAGCACGGCAATCCTGATCTGATCCTGATCCTTTCCGGTGATCATGTCTACTCAATGGATTACAGACAAATGATCAGATTCCATCTCGAGCATCAAGCCGACTTGACCATGGGAACGATCTCCGTACCGCTCAGTGAAGCATCTCGTTTTGGCATCGTCGGAATTGGGCCCAACCAGCGGGTGACGTCGTTTGTTGAAAAACCGGCCGATCCACCCTCAAACATGGCCAATATGGGCATTTACGTCTTCAGCCGCGAATTGTTGGATAAAGAATTGTGGGAAGATCATTTGAAAAAGGATTCATCCCATGATTTCGGCAAAGATATTTTGCCAAACATCATCCGCCAGGGTTTGCGCGTCTTTGCATATCCATATAATGGATATTGGGTTGACGTTGGCACAGTTGCTTCTTATTGGCAGGCACATATGGACCTGGTTTGCCGAACACCGGCATTTGATCTGTTTGACCCCAACTGGATTATTCACACCCGCTCGGAAGAACGTCCGCCCATGCGGATTGAGAAAGGTGCAATCGTGGAAGATAGTCTGATAAGCAATGGTTGCATCATCGAAGAAGGCGCACGCATCAATCGCTCGGTCTTGAGCGCAGGAGTTCATGTTGGTGCAAATGCAGTAATCGAAGAATCTATCCTATTGACGGATGTCAATATTGGTGCAGGATCTACCATTCAACGCTGCATAATTGATAAGTGCGGAAAAGTTGGCGCAAATTCTGTCATCGGAGCGATCACGGAAGGTGAACCTGCCATCGCAATGATCGGCAAGAATGCTGTCATCCCAGAAGGAATCAGCATGGGGCCGGGAAGCATGATCGGTCCAGATGTCATTCCAGATGATTTTTCTGGGACAGTGGTAGAATCAGGCGTCTATATTCAAACCAGGAGATTGCCCAATGAACTATAAACGCTCCTCAGGGATCATCTTGCATCCCACCAGCCTTCCGGGTCCCGATGGAATTGGAGACCTGGGGCCAGAAGCTTATCGTTGGGTCGATTTTCTGGCCGGCGCACAATGTGGCCTCTGGCAAGTCTTACCACTTGGGCCAACCGGTTACGGCGATTCACCATACCAGTGTTTTTCCGCCTTTGCCGGCAATCCTTATCTGGTCAGTCCGGCGTTATTAATGCAGGATGGCTTACTCAAACGGGAAGATTTTGCCGATCGGCCGGTGTTCTCGCCCGAGGAAGTCGATTACGGCCGTGTCATTCCGTGGAAGCTCACCCTGCTCGACCGGGCTTCGGATCGATTTCAGAAGACGGCAGATCCTGAACTCAAAAAAGAATTCGCAGCTTTTCAGGAAGAACAGGCTGATTGGCTGCCTGATTTTGCGCTATTCATGGCGATTAAGGAATCTCAGGGAGGGATTGGTTGGAATCAGTGGCCCAAACCGTTGCGCAGTCGCGATCCCAAGGCGTTGGAGCAATTTGCAGCCAAGAATGCTGGCAGCATTCAACGGCAGATCCTGCGACAATTTTTCTTTTTCCGCCAATGGCGGTCACTGAGAGAATACGCCCACCAACAAGGGATCCAGATCATCGGCGACATCCCCATTTTCGTTGCCTACGATAGCGCGGATGCATGGGGTAACAAAGAGCTCTTCTATCTGGATGAAAACGGTCAGCCTACCGTTGTTGCTGGTGTTCCACCGGATTATTTTTCGCCCACGGGTCAGTTGTGGGGTAATCCGCTCTATCGATGGGACGTGCATCGCGAAACTGGCTATGCCTGGTGGATTCGCCGGATCAAATCTACCCTGAAATTGTTCGATATCATCCGTCTGGATCACTTCCGCGGTTTTGCAGGCTATTATGAGATTCCCTACGGCATGCCCACAGCCGAAATTGGCACTTGGGTCAAAGGCCCGGGCAAGGATATTTTTGAAAAAATCCAGGAGGCCTTAGGAGAATTACCCATTATCGCTGAAGACCTGGGCGAAATTACCACAGACGTGATTGAATTGCGCGAAAGATTTGGCCTGCCCGGCATGAAGATACTGCAATTCGCATTTGGCGGCGATCCAACCGAGTCTTTTTTGCCCCACAATTATCCGGTAAATTGCGTTGCATACACCGGCACGCATGACAACGACACCAGCCGCGGCTGGTATGATAGCGCGCCAGATGTGGAAAGAGACTTCTGTCGGAGGTACCTGGCACGCTCGGGAGAAGATATTGCCTGGGACATGATCCGTGCGGTTTGGAGCTCGGTAGCCATTTTTGCACTTGCACCAATGCAAGATTGCCTGGACCTTCCGAGTGCTGCCCGCATGAACATGCCGGGGCGGCTGGGCGGAAACTGGGGCTGGCGAATGAAAGCAGAGGACCTGTCCGCAGCCCTTCAAGCCCGGCTCAAAGAGCAGAACACACTTTATCGACGCACAGTCGGCCCTGAAAAAACTGTTCCGCCAAAAACTCCTACTTACTAAGGATTGTTCGCTTTTCGAACGGTCAGCCTTGATCCAGCTGGCCGTTTTTGTTCGCCGCAGCTACGCGTGATGTGATGTAGATTCCCAGCAGGATCAGAAAGCCGCCAGCTATTTCCATCAGGGCAGGCGGTTCCCGCAAGAAAAGGTAGGCGAGTATCGTCGTACCGATTGGTTCGCCCAACAATGCCACCGAAACCGTTGTTGCCGGCAAGTAGCCCAACGCCCAGTTATAGGACGTGTGCCCGAGCAATTGCGGCCCAAGGGCCAATCCGACCATGCAAAGCCAGGCAGACAAAGAGAAATAATGAAATTCTCCTGAATCCTGAGTGCCAATAAAATTCGCTCCGGAGGCTGCCGCCATGACGATAAGCGCAACCGCCGCCGTGCCGTACACGCCAAGTGTGTAAACAGGCAGCAAAAGAGTCTGCCGGAGGCGACGTCCAATGATCATGTACCCGGCCGCGCACCATGCACCAATCAGTGCCAATCCGTTACCAAGCAGGCTTTTGCCCGTCCAGATCTGAGGATCCAATGTGCAACTCAAGCCGTCCCTATCAATTCCACAAATGCTGCTGGCAGCAACAATCAGGCTCCCGGCCATCGATAAGCCGACACCCCACCAGACCACGCCTGGCACCTTCTCCTTCAGAAGCAATGGAGAAAACAACGCCACCCATAGTGGAGTGGTCGCTACCAACACAACCGAACTGACAACGGATGTCATCTCCAAAGATGTAATCCAGGAAGCAAAATGAAACGCCAGGAATAAACCTGAAGCAGACAACCACCCAAGCTGTGACAAAGATAACTGGCGCAATTCGTTGTTAGAGCGGCGAAGGTTAATGGGAATCAGGATGCACGCAGCGATTGTCAACCGATAGGCAGCAATGACCAGCGAAGATGCTTCCCGCTGCGCAAAACGGATCAAAATCGAGGCTGACGACACGGCCAGGATGCCAACTGCCAGAACAAAGTATGCTGAAATTGGTCGGGAACGAGTGTCGGTATTCAAAGGAGAAGCCTGGCGTTTGTGCTTGACAAAAAAAATCCAGATCGCTAGAATTTAGACAGCCAAAGGTTGATTTGAACCTTAACATTATCCATAGAGAGCATTTAGGAGGTATTGGAATGTCATTTGAATTGCCCCAACTGCCGTACTCGTTTGATGCTTTGGAACCCTGGATTGACGCCAAGACGGTTGAAATTCATTATACCAAGCATCACATGACCTACCTGACCAATCTGAACAATGCATTGAACAGCCTCCCAGCACTTGCCGGGAAGTCTATCGAGGACATCCTTAAAAACCTCGAGGCTATCCCTGAATCTGCCCGCCTTACGGTGAGAAACAATGGCGGCGGTTATTATAATCACAATGTATATTGGCGTGTGATGGGTGCAAACAAGGGTGGTGAACCGGTGGGTCAGCTCGCGAGAGCGATCGATGCGGCCTTCGGCGGTTTCGGCGCGCTGAAAGAGCAAATGGAGAAGGCGGGTTTAAGCCGGTTTGGCAGCGGCTGGGCATGGCTCAGCAAGAAATCGACCGGCGAACTGCTGGTCCACTCAACCCCCAACCAGGACACTCCCCTGGCGGAGGGATTAATACCGGTAATCGGGGTGGATGTTTGGGAGCATGCGTATTACCTGAAGTATCAAAACCGCCGCGCAGAGTATCTGACCAATTGGTGGAACCTGGTTGACTGGGAGGAAGCTGAACGGCGTTTTTTGGAAGCCTGAACCACCCATCATTCTAGAAAGCAGATCTTTGGAGGAAAACCATGACTCACGTGATCACCAGTTTATGTTTGCGGGATGGCGGTTGCGCCACCGTCTGCCCGGTGGAATGCATTGTGCCGGGCAATCCTGTGGATAAATATCCCTGGTACTACATCGATGCTGACACCTGTATCGATTGCGGCGCCTGCGTTCCTGAGTGCCCCTGGGCTGCTATTTTCCCGGAAGATGAAGTGCCGGCTGCCTACAAGGCAAAGGGCGGCGAATACCTTTCCATGCCTGTTGGCACCGAAGGTTTCAACACCGTCTATGACGGCCACAATCACAATGGAGAAGCCGTGCACCTTGAGGCGACACGCATCCTGGCTGCTGGTGAAGTGGTAGACCTCACTCCCGATATCGCTGCAAACGCGGCCTTCTTCAAAGACGGCCCCGGCTACAGCGCGGCGGGCTAACCGTCTCTTTGATGCAAAGAGGAAGTCGATGAGACTTCCTCTTTGCTTTTCTGGAGGTGTCCTTTGAGCGAAGAAAATCAAACCTATCGGATAGAACGCGATTCTCTGGGCGAGGTGCTGGTGCCGATAAATGCGCTGTATGGTGCTCAGACACAGCGGGCTGTTATGAATTTCCCTGTTTCTGGGTTAAAACCCTGGCGCGCATTCATCTGGTCGATGGCCGCCATCAAACTGGCCGCTGCGGAGGTGCACAAGGATTTAGGCATGCTGGGTGAGCAGATTGCCAGATCTATTGCAGCAGCCGCAATCGAAGTGATGAACGGACAATGGGATGCGCACTTTGTGGTGGATCCTTTTCAGGCTGGCGCGGGCACCAGTCACAACATGAATGTTAACGAAGTGATCGCCAACCGTGCTACCGTTCTCCTGGGTGGCAAGTTGGGCGAATATCGGGTGAATCCAAACGATCACGTGAATATGTCTCAATCCACCAACGACACCATTCCAACCGCGATCCGGTTGGGGTGCCTCTGGCGGCTAAATGAGCTGGATGAAGCGGTGACGCGCCTGGCACAGGCATTACGGCAAAAATCAATAGAATTTGATGATATTGTTAAATCTGGCCGAACCCACTTGCAGGATGCCGTTCCAGTACGCTTGGGACAGGAATTTGGCGCATATGCCAGGGCGGTCGAACGCGATCGCGAACGTATTTTGCGCGCAGCAGAAGGTTTGCATCGCCTGGGGATTGGCGGAACGGCGACCGGCAGCGGCCTGAATGCCCCACCGGAATATGCCGAGCGTATGGCAAAGCGGCTCTCGGAAATTACAGGCCTGAAATTGTATCCGGCAGACGATTTATTCGAAGCCATGCAATCCATGGCTGACCCTGCAGATTTTTCCGCATCGCTGCGCAACCTGGCCATCACTTTGATTCGCATCGCCAACGATTTCCGCCTGCTCTCATCCGGGCCTGCCACTGGCCTGGACGAAATCAGACTGCCCGCGGTGCAGCCCGGTTCGAGTATCATGCCAGGCAAAGTCAACCCGGTTTTGGCAGAGATGCTGGATATGGCCATGTTCCATGTCATCGGCTGTGATACTACGGTCAACCTGGCAGCGCAGGCCGGCCAGCTTGAGCTCAACGTGATGATGCCCATTATTGCCCACAATCTTTTCGAAGCCATGCAAGTAACCATCGGTGCCGTGAACGCCTTCACCGAAAAATGCGTGATTGGCATTCAAGCGAACCGCGAAAAGGCGGAAGGATGGCTGGCCAGGAACACCATCCTGGTCACTGCGATGAATCCCATCATCGGCTATGCGGCTGGGGCAGCTTTGGTAAAAGAAGCATTACAGAGAAATTTGACCATCCAGGAAGTCGCACTTGAAAAGGCTCGCCAGGGTACGCTCAAACGCACATCTGGTGAGCCGTTGACAGAAAAAGATGTGATTGCCACCTTCAGCGATTTACGCAAATTCACCGAAGGCGGCATGCTTGGCGGAGGTGGTGGCGGCGGCTAATCCTGCTCCGCAGCATAAATTGCAGCACCGATGATTCCGGCCTGGTTTAACAACTGGGCCGGAACAATTTTTGCCCTTGTGGAAAGATGGGCAATAAACCTTTCCGACTCTTTGCTAGCACCGCCGCCCAGAATGATCAAATCTGGCGAAAATAGCTTTTCAATGTTTTCAAGATACTCCTGAAAGCGCTTTGCCCATTCTTCCCAGGAAAGCTTCTTGCGTTTGCGTGCCGCATCCGAGGCACGCCGCTCAGCATCTTTTCCACGAATCTCAATATGACCCAACTCAGTGTTGGGCACCAAATGCCCATCGGTGAAAACAGCCGAGCCAATTCCGGTGCCTATCGTCAACATAATGACCACGCCTCGATCAAATTTGCAACCTGCGCCAAAGCGCATCTCAGCCACTCCAGCAGCATCGGCATCATTGACGGTATATACCGGCAAGCCAGTCACCTTTCCGACAAGCTCATTGATATTGGTCCCAATCCAGCTCGGGTCAATGTTAGCAGCTGAATAACATACACCATGAATCACAACAGACGGGAAACCCATGCCAACTGGCCCCTGATAAGAAAACTTCTTGACGATCTGGGCAACCGTTTCAGCGACATCCTTGGGCTTCGCGCCTTCAGGGGTTTCCAATCGGTAGCGCTCAGTTTTGAGTTCCCCGGTAATCACGTTCACAATCGCGCCTTTGATTCCTGAGCCGCCAATATCAATTCCAAGAATGTCCATCTTTTGCTCCTCAAGTTGCGTGACTGATAACGATTTGCCTATGGGCAGGCGTTTTGGAGGTGTTCTTCATAGGTTCTGGCAAAAGAGTGTAGTCCCGAGCCGTCACAACGCGCTCGAAAATAATAATACGGACTTTGAGCCGGATATGCAACCGCCTGAAGCGCGCTCAACCCAGGATTGCTAATCGGGTGCGGCGGTAAGCCGGCGTAAAGATACGTATTAAATGGCGAATCCTGCTGTAAATCCTCATATGAAAGCGGGTTTGTCCACCATGTGCTTTCTTCTTGGTTGAAACCCAGCGCATATTGAACTGTGGGGTCGCTGTCCAGTTTCATCCCAATTGCCAGCCGGTTGAGGAATACAGAGGCAATCATAGGGTGTTCCTCGTCAACCACCCCTTCTTTTTCAACAATCGAAGCCAGGGTGACCGCCTCCAGCAAGGACAACCCCTGGCGCTCAAATCCGGCGCGGATATCCGGTGTCAATTGCTGCTCAAATCGATCCAAAAAGGTCTGAACCAGATTATTGGCGCTGATATCTCGCCGCAACCGGTATTCGCCTGGCGCCAGGAAACCTTCCAATTGAGAACCGACCGGAAGGTTTTCCGGGAGATGCAGACCTTCCGGCGCATTCACCAACGCCAGAAACTCACCTGGCGTAACCGATAATCCGGATGTGGGCAGCAGGTTGGCGATCTCTTCCACGCGCCAGCCCGCCAGGATAATGAAGATGACCTCTTGCGAGAGCGGATTTTGAATGATATTGGCAATTTCCAACGGCGTCATGTCCGGGCTAAGGCTGTATTGACCTGCCTGCATCGTCTGATCAATACCTGTATAAATGAGATACAGCCGAAATGACGCGGCATCTCGGATGAGACCATCTTCCTCCAGGCGAAACGCCACTGAATTTACAGATTCGCCAGATTGAATGGTGAAGGGCTGTTCCGGGCCATCACCGGCTGGTTTAAGCAATTCATCCTGAGATAAAAGTAACCTGGCACCGTACCATGCCGTATTAATGGTGCCCAACGAACCTACAGGTGGACCAAACAGGTTGCGTGCTTGCCGGGGAATCGTATCCAGAGCCAAAAACATGGCAGTTACAGCAAGGCAAAGTGCCATTAAAGCAAACACCAGCAGCAATGTTGAAAAAGTCGATCGACCTCGTGACAAGATTTCACATCCTTGGCTTAATGGTTTTCCAACTCGTTCTTCGCATCCAAATAGGATTGCAGAATAACAGTGGCAGCAATATCATCCAGGTGCCCTTGCCGCTTGCGCCTCGCCGTGCCCATTGCAATCCGGGCTGATCGGGCTTCTCGAGTACTGCCGAATTCGTCCCATAACACGACTGGAAGTGAGGTTTGCGCGCGCAGCGCTTCAGCAAAACGCGCAGCCCGACGCGAGGAAGGCGTCTCGCCTCCATCCCAATCTAACGCCTGGCCGACAACAATAAGCACTACATCATTTTCTTCTGCGAGGTTTACAACATTGGCAGCATTCACCATTCGAGAAACATGGTCAATCACAGTCAGCGGACGCGCGATCGTTGCGGTCGGATCGCTGATGGCAATACCCAGCCGTTTTTCTCCCGGATCCACAGCCATCACCCTGCCTGAATGCATAATCACAGCCCTTCAATTTGAATGCGGAAATCCAACGATGGTAACCAAAACCACCAGGAAGGGGTGAGCGTTATCCTGGGGGCACGCTCAAGGTTCAGCAGCGATGTAAGCTGGCTGGCAGCTTCTGCCGGGCGTTTCCCAATGACTGCTTTCAATACGGTTTGACGAGACAAATCAGGGATTACTTTTCGTGAAGCAGTTACCTGGCATTCAATACGTCCATTGGAAAGTAATCGAGGTTCACCGTTGAATTCAATAATTAAAGAATCTGGGACAGCCCGCTGTCTGGCAGGCAAATTGGCATTCAGGGCGATCTCTGCAAGTTGCTCCAAATCCTGTTCGGCCACCGAAAAACCGGAATACTCTGCTCGCAGGTTCAGACGCAACACATCTCCCGCCTCCCCCACCTCCGGAAGTGCGGTTTCCTCCAGGATATGGTCCAATTGAAGAGAATTTGATAAAAGCTGTTGGTCATCGCCCAATGATGCAGACAAGTCACTCTCTGCACGCTCTAGGAGCATTGCCATCAATTGCTGCCGTAATTTTTCATAATCCTTCTTTGAGACTGCGGGTAAGTTTAGATCGGTACCTCCAGTAAACGCAGCAGGGTTGGTGATCAACACATTGGGCCCCATTGGCCCTTCAAGCGAAAATAAAGTATCAGCCGGGAGGTTTCCCTGAACACCGCCCCGGATTGCTTTCACCGGTACGATGACCGATTGCCCGCTTCCGGGCAGCAATTCCACCTCGCGTTGAATTGCAAATTGAATTTGGCTTGAACCCTCTGCCAAGAGGGTGGCTCCTGAATGAATAACTAGAACCATATCCGTAAGGTTGGTAATTTGAACTGCGCCGCTGGCTTTTTGATCCGACAGGCGGGTTGTACCGCTGGTTTTTATTTCTCCCTGGACTTCAACAATTGTGCTGACCTTGCGGGCTGGTATTGCACCGCTTAAGCCAGGACTGATTATCAGCGGGTCAGCTATCACGGTCATATTGATTCGCTGGTCACTTTGCACAGGCTCGATCACAATCGTTGCACCTGGAAGCAGATAAATTCCCATCGCCAATACAGCCATAACGCCAGCAGTAAAAACCAACAAGCGCCGCCACCCCAGGAGATAAGCAGGCATCTTACGTTCTCTGAGAGCACTGCGCAACTCTATTGCATCAATTTGATCCTGACGGTTGCGAAATTTTCTCCGCGCGCGGGTACGGTTCCAACGTTGCCTTTGTGATTGTTTTTCGGTTCGAAAAATTGAAATTCCCAGTTCATGGGCAAGCGCGGTTACATCCGGATCTCTTGTGGCCAGCCCCAGTTGCGCCCCCAGGCTGTATGCATGCCGCTGCAAAGATACCAGGTCAAATTTACACCTGAGCATGGGCCGCCCTTCTTCAGGCCAGACCAGCAGGATACGCTGTGATTTGCTCCAGACCATCTTATCGCGGACGGAGATCAAATCATCATGCTCATCAAGATGAATCACAATCGTTTTCATAAATGGCAACCTGAATTATACAACGAGCCACAGACAGCTGGCCTTATTTACAGTCCATTGAAAGAAATCGATTTTGCTTTCTTGATAATTATGACTATAATTACTGCCTGTTGGAGGCTTATCCGATTGAAAAACAAATGGCAATCCATATCACTCATTCTTTTCTTGATTACCCTCAGCGGGTGTAATTTACCACGTCCTGCGCAGCCTTCAGCAACACCGGACCTGGTCGCCACGCAGGTCGCTACCTTGCTCATGGGCATGCCAACCGCTAACCTGGACGCAACAATTACGCCACCACCGCCCACAGCTACCGCACCTTCCGCGTCCTTGACTCCCTTGCCTTCTCAGACTTCCACCATCTCGCCGGATGACCCTGTCACGACCTTGGGTCAACCAACTTATCGAGACACCTTTGCAAAGGCCAGTTTGTGGGGCCTTGAGGACCCATATGACGACGGCCACACCCGTGTTGAGATTCACAATAACAGTCTTATACTGACTAGCCTTAATGCAGAAGGGTGGTTGGGTTGGCGCACAACCTTTCCTGAACCAGGAGATGCGTACATTGAGGCAGTTTTTTCAACCGGTCTATGCAGCGGCGGCGATCAATATGGCCTTGTTTTTCGTTCCAGCGAAGATACAGCCGGTTTTTTTGGCATCACTTGCGACGGCCGTTTTGGCTTGATCTTTAACGAGGAAGGCCAATTCACCCGCCTTTTGAATTGGCAGAACACAACCGCAATTCATACTGGATCCAACCAAACCAATCGCCTTGGTGTTTGGTCAGAAGGCTCAAAAATCCGTCTTTATGCAAACGGCACGCTGCTGACTGAAATTCAGGTTGACCATATTAGCAAGCAGGGTAATTTCGGCGCATTCATTGCAGGCATCAACACATCACCGTTTAGCATTAATGTGACAGAAATTTCTTACTGGGAACGCAAATGACGCACAAACCTGATACCCCCATTCGTCAGCAAATTGCTCGATTCATCCGGCAGAAAATCAGTGAAGGACCAGTTTACATGGATACAGAGACTACCGGGTTGGATCGTGAAGCGGAAATCGTTGAGATTGCGGTTGTGGATACACACGGCCAAATCCTTATACAATCATTCGTTAAGCCCGGCAAGCCCATTCCGCCGGACGCCACAGCCATCCACGGAATCACCAACGAAATGGTGCAAAATGCGCCATCCTGGCCAATCCTCTGGCAATCGCTGCGCAGTCTTCTTGTCGGCCGCCCGATTGGACTGTATAACGCAGAATACGATCTCAGGTTAATGGAACAATCCATGAAAAATTACCGCCTGCCCTGGCGGGAAACTTTCAATGTCATTGATGTAATGAAGGTATATTCTGATTACCGCGGCGAGTGGGATCCTTACCGCCGGGGCAAGAAGATTTTTCGACTTGAAGAAGCAGGCAAATACTTCAATATTGACATTCCAAATGCCCACCGCGCAGCCGCCGACACATTGCTAACCAGAGCAGTATTCCATTGCATGGCTGGTTTAGATTATTAACCTTGCAATAATTCAAATTTAACAATTTTGCCAGTTTCAGTCCTGTTTGTGTGTGATAGACTTGGGGAAATCCTGGGTAACCCCAACAAAATATCATGACCCAACAGGTTGAATGGCGAAGAAAATCCACCTCATCCTTATAGCTGTATTATGCCTGCAATTGATTGCGGCTTCAAACTTGCCCCCAACATCATCTCCAGAGGGTGCAGATGCTTCAAGTACATTCACCACCACAGGTGAGCTTGAAGAGAATTTAGAAGTTGGTAACACAACCTCAAGTTGCAACTCATCCGACCTGCCAATCCAGAATGGGCAATTTGAGCAGGCTGTTGTCGAACTGGTCAATCAGAAACGCGCAGAAGCGGGTCTTCCACCATTAAAACGATACGAGAATCTATCCAATGCAAGCCGCTTTCACGCCCACGACATGCTTGCGGATGTTTACTTCAACCACGACTCCTATGATCGAGTGAATGGCAATCTGCAATTTGCCTGCGCTGTGTGGGATCGGATCACAAATTATTATTCATTCAGCACAGCAGGTGAAAATATTGCCGCGGGTTATACCACACCGGAAAGTGTGATGGCTGCCTGGATGGCCTCGAGCGGTCATCGTGCCAACATCCTCAACCCCAATTTCCGTGAAATTGGCGTGGGGTATTATTTCGGCGACAATCAGTCTTACAGGCATTACTGGGTGCAGGATTTTGGCGCACGCAGCGATGTTTACCCACTCGTCGTAAATCGGGAAAGTAGCTCAACTGAAAACCGCAATATTTCTATCTATCTCTATGGAACGGGCGTATTCACCGAATACCGCATCAAGGATGATTTTTCCGAATGGTCTTCCTGGCGGCCCTTTCAGGCAAATGCCACCTGGACACTCGACGGCCCTGGAAATATGACGCGCACCGTGACAGTAGAATTGCGCAAGCCCAACGGCGATGTGCTTACCAGCAGCGATTCCATTTATCTATCCGGACAACCCGCACTCGGTAATCTGCCCGCCAGTATTAGCTTCCTTTACATCCGGTCAACTGGCATTCTCGCAGCAAGCAACCATATCATCCAACCGCTCAATACTGGCACAAACGACGTGCTCACCTGGTCACTCTCCACCAATGCGGCATGGATCAACACCTCTGTAAGTGAAGGTTCCACGCCCAGTCAACAGGCGATCGTCACCGTAAAAAACCCCGCTGCGCTAAATCTGGGCTCTTACACCGGTTCACTCACCGTGACTGTTACTGCCCCAAGTTACGTCAGTGGCTCTCCAGTAACCATTCCAGTCACCCTGATGGTGGTGGATTCTCTAGATCAATCTGTTTATCTTCCTGCGGTGCAGCGCTAGGCAACATCGACTACAATTGGGGTATCTTACTCAAGGAGTTGATCCTTGGATTCTGGACCCCTTTCGTCACTGCAACAAATCGTTGCTAACCGCGCACCTCAGGGCAGCCTCTACGTTCACGGACCGGCTGGCAGCGGGAAAACCACTGCCGCCATTGCCTGGCTTCGCCAACTCCTCAATTCTGGAATCTCTGCCGATCAGATTCTTATCCTCACGCCGCAACGCACGCTGGCACAGCTGTATGAACTGGCCGTGCACCAGCCCGGAATGCCGCCAGGCAGTCTTCCAACCATATTGACAATCAACGGACTTGCCCAGCGCATGGTAATGCTGTTTTGGCCAATCGCTGCGCGCAATGCCGGATTCCTCCATCCAGAATTGCCGCCAGTGTTCCTTACTGCTGAAACGGCGCAATTTTACATGGCACAGGTTGCGGGCCCATTCATCGAAGAAGGGTTTTTTGGCGATATCACCATCGATCGAAACCGCCTGTACAGCCAGATCCTGGACAACCTGAACAAAGCCGCTTTTGTAGGCTTTGATCACACCAAATTGGCCGAGCGATTGAAAGACGCCTGGGTTGGTAAACCAGCACAACTGAAAATCTATGATCAAGCCCAGGAATGCGCCAATCGGTTTCGTGCATTTTGCCTGGAAAATAACTTGCTGGATTTTTCCCTGCAACTGGAAATGTTTTCCCGCCACCTGTGGCCCTCTTTCCTGGTTCAGAATTACTTAAAGCACACTTACCACTATCTCATTTACGACAACATTGAAGAGGATGTGCCCGCTGCTCACGACATCCTCCGCGAATGGCTGCCTTTCTTCCAATCTGCGCTTCTGCTCTCCGATGATGACGGCGGTTACCGCGCTTTTTTAGGTGCTGATGTTGTAAGTGCCCAGTCATTATCCGAAATTTGTGAGGAAAAAATTACCTTTGAGGGATCGTATATTTCAAATGAAAAACTGACTTTGCTGTCAGATTACCTAACTGCTGCGCTGCTGCGGCACTCCTACAAGCCGTATTCGGTTGTTGAGGACGTGCACCAGATCCATTTTGAACGCTTTTACCCCGCAATGATCGATTGGATTGGTGCGAGGATCGAAACGTTTATTCGCGAGGAAGGCTTGCAACCAGGCAGCATTGCTGTCTTAGCACCGTTTGTTTCTGATTCACTGCGATTTTCACTGATGTCGAATCTTGAAAAACGCGGCATTCCAGCGCGTTCACATCGTCCATCCCGCTCCCTTCGCGATGAGCCGGCTGCACGCTGCCTGCTCACATTGGCAGCCCTGGCTCACCCAAATTGGGAACTTCCCATCAACCGCCAGGAAATTCGTCAAATGCTCATGCTGGTGATAGGTGAAATGGATCTGGTTCGTGCGGATTTAAGTGCGCAAACGCTCTTTTCGCCGAAAAAGGCTGCACAAGGATTGGCATCTTTTGACCAACTCATGCCAACTATGCAGGAACGCATCACTCATCGGATTGGCGCAAAGGTGGAGACCTTGAGAGCCTGGCTGCATAAGTATCAATTGGATACACAACCCTTGGATGTCTTTTTTGCCCGTATTTTCGGCGAGCTCCTCACACAACCTGGCTTTGGATATTACAAAGACCTTGAAGCAGCAGCGGTAACAGCGCGCCTGGTCGAATCTGTCCAGAAATTCCGCCGGGTCACCACCGCGGAAGATCCCGGAAAGCAATACATGGAAATGATCACAAGCGGGGTCATCGCTGCTCAATCACCGCAAGCCTGGGAAGAGATTGCTCGCATGGACGGCGTTCTAATTGCTCCAGCGCATACCTTCCTAATGATTAACCGACCGGTTCAAGTGCAATTTTGGCTGGATGCGGGCAGTCTGAACTGGTGGCAGCGTCTGCATCAGCCGCTCACCCATCCACATGTGCTCAGCCGACGTTGGCCGGAAGGGCGCAAATGGACCGATGCAGATGAATACGAGGCCAATCAAGAATCGCTGGCGCGCCTTTTGCGTGGTCTACTGCGGCGGTGCAGCGGTCAGGTGGTTGTGTGCAGCGTTACGCTAAACGAACGAGGTGATGAGGAACATGGACCGATGTTACAGGCATTCCAATCGTTGCGGCGGCGGCTGAACCTTGCAGAGGAGGCGGCATGAACTTTTTGCGTCATGCACAGGAAGAAATTGTCGCCTATCAGGGTGGAAAAATGGGCGTTTCGGCCGTCCCTGGCAGCGGTAAAACGTTCACACTTTCCTGGTTGGCCGCCAGGCTGATTGAACAGGCCAACCTCTTCGACGATCAGGAAATCTTGATCGTGACTCTGGTGAACTCTGCGGTGGATAACTTCTCCAATCGTATCTCAGCCATTTTGCGTGAAAAGAAACTCATCCCAAACCTTGGGTACAGAATCCGGACGCTGCATGGCCTTGCCCACGACATTGTCCGCGAAAGGCCCGATCTCGTCGGGCTTACAGACCGATTCACGATTGTCGATGAGCGCGAATCGCAGGAAAAGATTGATGCAGCTGTGACAAGTTGGTTGCGGACTCACCCTGAATTCATATCGCAATGGACTGCCCCAGAAGTCGATTTAAGCTCTGATCGATTTATCAATAAGCAGTGGAACGATCTGGCAAGCAGCCTGGCGCGCAGTTTCATTCGGCAATCCAAGGATCTTCAGTTGACCCCTGCAGATTTGCAGCACCGGGTAAAACACCTGAAATCCCCTCATCCCCTCTTACAATTCGGAATCGATGTGTATGCCGATTATCAACGCTCGCTCAATTACAGCAGCGCTGTCGATTTTTCTGACCTGATCCGGCTAGCTTTGCAGGCGCTACAAGCCGATCCAGAATACCAACGCCGGCTGCATTACCGCTGGCCATACATTCTGGAAGACGAAGCCCAGGATAGCAGCAGCCTGCAGGAGCAAATTTTGCGCCTGCTGGTGGGCACAGACGGTAACTGGGTGCGGGTTGGCGACCCAAACCAGGCAATCTATGAAACATTCACCACGGCCAGTCCTCGCTTCCTGCGTGATTTTCTGCGCGAGCCAGGTGTGACCGCCCGAAACCTGCCTAACTCAGGGCGCTCCACGCGCAGCATCATCGAACTTGCCAATATGCTCATCCAATGGACCAATACAGCCCACCCGGTGGTCGAATTGCGCGACGCGCTCACCCGTCCGCTCATCCAACCCACACCACCTGGCGATCCTCAGCCCAATCCTCCAGACGATCCCAATGGTATTTTTCTCGTAGCCCAGGGTTACGAAGCTGACAAGGAAATCGATACTGTTGCCAGGTCAATTCTGCGCTGGTTGCCGGATCACCAAGAGTGGACAATCGCTGTGCTGACCTCCCGAAATGAACGCGGAGCAAAGATCGTCGAAGCGCTTAAGAAGTACGAAATTCCGTATGTCGAGTTACTTCAAAGCAGCCAATCCACACGGCAGACAGCCGATATTCTTGCCGCCTGCCTGCGATGCCTTTCTGATCCGGGATCGCCTGCCAAGCTACAAGAGCTGTTAAAAAAGATGGGGCGGTTCTTCTCCGGAGACCAGAAGGAGCTTAGCGGGTATTTCCGCGCAGCCAGTTCACTTTTGGAACACTGCCTCCGATTGGAAGACTATCTTGCACCACTGCCAGGTGCTGATTGGCTCAATGATTTCCCCTCCGAGCAGGTTGCACCAGAAGTCCGCCAGATCTTAGAAAACTTCCGCGCTCAAATTGTTCGATGGCACAAGGCCACCTTGCTGCCTGTGGATCAACTTCTGTTGACAATCAGTCAAGAGCTTTTTACATCCCAGTCTGACCTGGCATTGGCTCATAAACTGGCGCTGGTTTTGGAGAGAGCAGCCGTTACGCATCCCGAATGGCAGCTTGTTGAATTTGCCGAAGAGCTTTCCAGCGTAGCGCGCAACGAACGGCGTTTGCCCGGTTTCAGCGACGAAGACACTGGCTTTGATCCGGAACGGTACAAAGGCAAAGTGGTTGTTGCCACATTGCACAAAGCAAAAGGCCTCGAATGGGACCGAGTTTACCTGCTCTCAGCCAACAACTATGATTTTCCCTCTGCTCAGCCTTATGACAGCTATATCGCTGAAAAATGGTTCGTGCGCGGTCAATTGAACCTGGAAGCAGAAGCCCTGGAACGGCTCAAGGCACTGGCTCAAGGGGATCTGGAAGGTCTCAACATGGAGGACGGTCCAGCCACCCAGGCAGCTCGATTAGAGTATTCTGCAGAGCGGCTGCGCGTGCTCTACGTGGGCATCACCCGCGCGCGCCGCGAGCTGATTATCACATGGAATACAGGCCGTCGCGGCGAATCCAGCCAGGCGCTGCCCATCATCGCGTTACAATCTCTCTGGAAAGGAAATTCCTGATGCCTCTTCCTGATGACTTTATTTTTAGCCAGCATAACCTTCAGGATTATATTGATTGCCCACGCAGATTTCAACTTCGCTACCTTGAACGCATTGCCTGGCCGGCAGTTCAATCTGAACCTATTTTGGAGCAAGAACGCCATATGCAACTCGGCGAGCAATTTCATCGTCTGGTTCAACAGCACCAGCTTGGGTTGCCGATTGAAGCGCTTGCAGAAATTGCCGGTGGCGACAAGGACCTGCAAACCTGGTGGCAGGCCTATTTGGATTATTCACCAAATGATCTACCACCACAGCGGAAACCCGAATTCACGCTCACCGCGCCCTTTGCCAGTTACCGTTTGCTTGCAAAGTATGACCTGCTGGCTGTTGAGCCCGGCAAATCCGTAGTAATCGTTGATTGGAAAACCAATCGAAAGCGCACACCCGCAAGCAGGTTGCGAGAACGCGTACAAACTCGTTTATATCCTTTCTTGATGGTCCTTGCAGGCGCGCAATTCAATCACGGTGCGCTCTGGAAACCAGATCAGGTTGAAATGATTTACTGGTTCACCTCAGAGCCCGAGAATCCGCAGCACTTTCATTACACCGAAGAGCAGTACCGTTCGGATGAGACTTTACTGCGTGAATGGATCAATGCCATCCAGCGCAGTGCTGATCAGCCCATGTTGATGACCGCAGACCTGGAGCATCAATGTCCCTTGTGTAACTACCGCTCCTTCTGCGAACGCGGCCAACAGGCAGGTACTTGGGAAAACGAGGTAGTGGATGTTGAGGATGCGGTTCCTTCGGTCGATTTCGATTTTAGCCAGATCGAGGAAATAGAATTCTAATCGCTATGAGCCTGCCTGTTGACCTGCTTCAATGGATTGAACCCGCGCCAGTCGAACCGCCCGATTGGGCATTGGAGGTTACCGGCGGTCATAGGTTGATCGCGCAAACACTGGTCCGCCGCGGCCTGACTTCCTACCAGGAAGCGATGGCGTTCCTATCGCCCTCAGCCTACAGCCTTACCGACGGCTTTGAGATGCCAGACATGGAAAAGGCCGTCTTACGGATTGAGCGCGCTCTGGCCCAACACGAGAGAATCGGCGTGTGGGGCGACTTCGATGTTGACGGACAATCAGCCACAGCGCTGCTGGTTTCAGCCCTGCGCCGTTTGAACGCGGATGTGCAATATTACATTCCGATTCGCGCGCATGAATCTCATGGCATCCAGCTCGCCAGCCTGCAAACGTTTTTACGCCGTGGCATCCAACTCTTGCTGACCTGCGATACAGGCATCTCAGCTAACGAATCAATCGACTATGCGCAAAAACACGGCATCGATGTGATCGTAACTGACCACCACACCCTGCCCGAGACACTCCCAGAAGCTTATGCCGTCGTCAACTCGCAGAGAGTCGATCCTGGCCACCCCTTGAACACGCTTTGTGGCGTTGGCGTAGCCTTTAAACTGGTTGAAGCTTTATTCACCCGTGCTGGATTGACCCAGGAGTTGAAGTATTACACTGACCTTGCTGCGCTGGGTTCAGTGGCAGACATGGCGGTATTACGCGGTGAAACCCGCTTCCTGGTGCAGCGAGGTCTGGAACAATTGCGCAATGAAACACGTCCGGCGCTGCGTGCAATGCTGGATCAGGCCGGCGTGGAAGGCGGCTTTCTGACAGAGTCGCATATCGGTTTTATCATCGCCCCCCGGCTTAACGCAGTTGGCCGTCTGGAAGATGCAAATCCGATTGTTGATTTTTTGCTCAGCAGCGATCCAACCCTGCTAAACGTCACTGCAGCCCGCCTGGAAGGATTGAACGCGCGTCGAAAACTGCTCACCGATCAGGTTTTCCAGGCTGCGCGCGCGCAAATCGATCAAAATCCTGACCTGCTGCGCCAGCCAGCAATTGTGCTCGCGCACCCCAAATGGCCGGCTGGAGTAGTTGGCATTGTTGCCAATCGATTGGTCGAACTGTTTCATAGGCCAGCCGTTTTGTTGAGCACACCCGAAGGGCAACAGGCACGCGGTTCTGCACGTTCCATCGAAGGAATTAACATTACTGAGGCAATCGCCGCCTGCAATGACCTGGTTGCCGGTTTTGGTGGCCACCGCATGGCCGCCGGTTTGGGGATCGAACCAGAGAACATCCCCGCCTTTCAACGCCAGCTCAACCGCGCCATTCTGGCCCAGACCGGCGGCGAAACAGTTTACCGCCAGCTCATCGTTGACGCCTTCCTGGATTTGCAGGAGATCGACCTTCCACTGGTCGAAGCCCTCGACAGGCTCGCCCCGTTTGGTCCGGGGAATCCGCCGCTCACTTTTGCAACCCGTAATTTGCATATAGCGAGTGAAGCTGCAGTTGGTCGTAACGGCGAGCATGTCCAATTGATTGTTGAAGCCCCTGACGGCACCACGCGGCGCGTGATTTGGTGGCATGGAGGCGGCTCGCCGCGCCCAGAAGGGACATTTGACCTGGCTTACACGCTCAGCGCCTCAAATTACCGCGGTCAGCCACAAGTGCAAATGGAATGGCAACATGCACGTCCGGTTGAAAACCCAAAACCGATCGAGTTGCAGATTCCAAAAACAACTTACCTCATTGAGGACATGCGTGACACGATGGACCCGATGAAGGCTTTGGAAGGTATCCGTTCAAACGCGGATCCGGTCGTATGGGCTGAAGGTGGCGAATTAAAAGAAATAGGGCTGGGACGCCATCAACTGCACCCCGCGCGTGAACTGGTGATCTTCACCTCTCCAGCATGCTCCAATGACCTTGCGGCTGCTTTGGAAACCGTCAAACCTGAGAAGGTCATCCTAATGGCCTGCATACCTGCAAACGATGAGCCTGAATCATTCTTGCGCCGTTTGGCGGGGCTGGTTGCTTTTGCCATTAACCGTCGGGCTGGCCAGGCTGGATTGACCGCCCTGGCCGCCGCAACAGCACAACGCGTGGCGACCGTGCGCGCAGGGTTAAACTGGCTGGCCGCCCGCGGAGATATCTCCTATCGCCTGACCGCACCTGATCAAATCACATTCACTGCCGGCGGAGGAAACGATCCTGCCGCCCAACGGGATGCCATGCGAGAGATTACCATCCTTCTTGATGAAACAGCGGCATACCGCGCTTATTACCGTCGGGCAAATGCAAACTGGCTGTTGGCACACGCGATACCAGAAGCATCAAAGTCCGGGAAAGCGAGATAAGTATGAAAATTCTTCGATGGGGATTGCTCGGAACAGCCAAAATTAATCGCTCCCTCATTCCACCTCTGCGTGTTTCAAAGCGAAACCGGGTTACAGCGGTTGCCTCACGGTCGGAAGATCGGGCTATGGAGTATGCCCGCGAGTGGAAAATTCCGACCGCATATGGCAATTATCAAGCTTTGCTGGATGATCCAGATATCGACGTCGTTTACAACTCTCTGCCCAATCACCTGCACGCTGAATGGACGCTCAAGGCAGCTGCTGCGGGCAAGCACGTTCTTTGCGAAAAGCCGCTGGCGCTCCTGACCGAAGATGTAGATGCCATTATTGCAGCGTCAAAGCAGTTCAATGTACACATAGCAGAGGCATTTATGTACCGCCATCACGCTCAGACGCTAAAAGTCAAGGAACTGCTTGCATCAGGTGCGGTTGGCGAACTTCAAACTATTCAAGGATGTTATTTTTTTACGCTTATCCGCCCAGAGTCATACCGGTGGAACCCAACAGAAGGCGGCGGCAGCCTTTGGGATGTGGGCTGTTATCCACTTAGCTATGCGATTATGGCAGCCGGAGAGGCCCCCGTTGAAGTGATGGGGTGGAAAAAAACAACCCCGTCAGGTGTCGATCACACCTTTATTGGCCAATTGCGCTTTGCCAACGGTGTGTTAGCGCAAATCCAAAGTTCTTTTACGCTGCCCCTTTATACCCGCATGGAGTTGCACGGCACGGCAGGCTCATTGACCATTCCAGTGCCGTTTAAACCGGGGCAGCATTCTCGGTTAACCCTGCAGCAAGAGAAAGAAAAGACGATTCGGGTTAGAAGCCAGGAATTATACTTAAGCGAGATCGAGAATATGGCGGATGTCATCATTGACAAAGCCGCACCGCACCTCCCGCTGCAGGAGAGCCGATGGATTATTCAAAGTCTGGTGGCACTACACCAGTCGGCTGAATTCAATAAACCTGTTCTCCTGTAAACCCAACAGGCCGCCAGGAATTTTTCACTCCTGGCGGCTCTGCAAGAAATTTCCTGAGTTTCAGGAATTTCCTGAAGATTGTTTCGGAATTTTTGGTAGCAGCCAATCCAGGAATGCTCCCTGGCTGCGGGTTTGGATCAGGATTCGGCCAGGTCCAGTTAAATCGACCACCAGACCTTCGCCGCCAAAGAGGGTGGATTTCATTCCGCCCACCGTCCGCAGGTGGAATCCGATATTGTCGGTGAACGCGACCAAATGACCTGTATCCACCGTATAAGTCTGTCCGGCGGTCAATTCCACTTCATGGATTGCGCCAAAGCTGGATAGCACCAAAGTGCCAGAGCCAGAGCAACGGAGCATGATCAATCCTTCACCGCCGAAGAAGGTTTTTGCCCCCGACCATTTCGTATCGGTTTCGATTCCCTCACTGGAAGCCAGGAAGGATCCCGATTGCACCAGGTACGTCTCGCCGGACAGTTGAATCACAAAAATATCACCAGGAAGCGATGGGGCCAACAGCAATTCACCGCCCGTTGCACCCGCCCTGAAGGTGTTGACAAAAAAAGATTCTCCACCCAGCACAGAACGTGCCAGCGATTTCAATAATCCACCCTGCATCTTGGTTTCAATGGTTACCCCGGCGCTCATTCCCACCATCGAACCTGCCTCGGTGCGAACGGTTTCATTTGCAGCCAGAGTAATTTTCGCAACTGAATAGGATGGCCGGTACAGTATTTCCGATTGCATTCGATCCTCCTGGTTCACAAAGTCAGAAAAGATTTTATCGCAAATTTGCAATGATTCCTGGCTTCCCGAGCAAGTGATGTCTTTTTGCATCTGCGGAGGGTAACCCAATAATTGCGAATAACACAAAACTGTGATAAACTTACCGGGCTTGGTAAGCAATAATTGTTGAATTGTTGCTACCTTTCCGCCCCTGGCACGCTTACAGCGATTGACCGGGGGCTATACCCGAGGAAAGGAGGTTTTCCGAATGCGTACATACGAGGTTATCCTGATTGTCCAACCTGATCTGGACGAGACCGCTCTTAACGGCGTGATCGAAAAGACAAAGAGCTGGATCACCGATGGCGGTGGTGCAGTTGAGAAGGTGGACCTGTGGGGTAAGCGCCGTCTGGCATTTGCCATTCGCAAACAGCGCGAAGGGCAGTATGTGCTAATTCAGGCACAAATGGCGCCATCCTACGCGGCTGAACTGGATCGCAATCTGCGGTTCCTTGAGCCGGTCATGCGGTTCTTGATTGCCAACAAGGAGTAAAGCACCGAGTTTTTCTTAACGGTGCGGGTTGTTCATCAAGGAGCATATTGTATGAGCCGTGGTTTGAATAAGGTCATGATCATTGGCCACCTTGGGCGCGATCCCGAGATGCGCTACACCCCATCGGGCCGGCCAGTCACAACTTTCACCGTGGCCACCAGCCGAACCTGGAATACTACCGATGGAGAGCGCCACACAGAGACCGAATGGTTCAATGTGGTCACGTGGGGCAACCTTGCAGAAATATGCAAGCAATATCTCACCAAAGGCCAACAGGTGTACATCGAGGGCCGACTTCAAACCCGTCGTTGGGAAGATACTGAAGGTGTCAAGCACACCAGCGTTGAAATCGTTGCCAGCGAGATGATGATCCTTGGTGATCGCCGTGACTCCACTCAAGCTCAAGGCGGTGAAACGCCAGTGAGCGATGAGATGGAAGACGAATATCCATTCTAGGAGTAAGTAAGATGACTGAAGAACGTTCGGTTGAGAACGAACAGCCGATGGGCGGCGGACCACGCCGTTTTACACCCCGTCCCAAAATCTGCCAGTTCTGCGCTGACAAAAACGCCACGATTGATTACAAAGCGGTCGACATGCTGCGCCGCTTCGTGACCGAAGAAGGCAAAATCCGCCCTCGCCGCCAGACAGGCACCTGTGCCCTGCACCAACGCGCCCTGGCCCGCGCCATCAAACGCGCTCGCTACATCGCGTTGCTCTCGTATGTCGGCGAATCGTGGAACGATCGCTAATTAGCTAAATTTCGTATTTGGGGCATCAGGCATCTGCCTTTTGCCCCATATTTTAAATCCAAAGGTCGTCCTTATGGCCAAAACTGAAACGCCTAAGATTGTCACGAAAAAACATCAAGCCCGAATAGACCGTGAGAAAATTCAACGCCGGAACATTCTCATTGGTGTTTACACGGTCGCCGCTCTGGTCATCCTTGTCCTTGGTTACGGCATACTGGATACGCTCTACCTGAAACAGATCCGGCCAGTTGCCATGGTTGATGGGCAAAAGATCACCGTCCGCGATTTTGAGAGCCAGGTCCGTTACCAACGCTACAACCTGGTTAACCAAATTGTCCAATTCAGCCAATACGGTGAATACTTCGCCAGCTATGTCGAACAATATCAGTCCTACCTCGACAACCCTGAATATCTCGGGCAGCAGGTCTTGGACAAGATGGTAAATGATCTGGTTATTGCTCAAGAAGCGAAGGCCCTCAATATCACTGTAAGCGATGCCGAGGTAGAGGAAAAATTACAGGAAGACTTTGGCTATTTTGCCAACGGAACACCAACGCCTACCCTGACGGCAACAACCTTCGCCACAGGCACGCCTGGTCCCACACAAATGGCCTTGGTTCCACCGACAAAGACACCTGGCCCCACCGACACTCCCACAGCCCCAGCTGAAACGGCCACCCCCACCGTAGCCCCGACTGCCACTACTGCGCCGACTGAAGGGCCAACACCCACCATCGCGCCGACCTGGACGCCGCTACCCACCGCAACCCCGATCACGCTGGATGGCTACAAGAAGTTGTATAACGATTATGTAACCGGCCTGGCAGACTATGACATCGATAAGAATATCCTTTGGGATCTTTACCGTGCTGACCTGCTGCAGAAGAAGATGTTCGAACACATCACCGCAGATGTTTCTGTGATTCAGGAGCAAGTCTGGGCACGCCACATCCTTGTCGCAACAGAAGAGGAAGCCAAGACGGTCTTGGAACGGCTGAACAACGGCGTGGAATGGGATATCGTTGCCGCTGAATTGTCCACCGACACCTCCAACAGCGCCAATGGCGGCGATCTGGGGTGGTTCCCGCGCAATTACATGGTCAAGGAATTTGAAGATGCGGCCTTCGCCATGGAAGTCGGTGAAATTAGCCAACCGGTCAAGACCGAATTTGGCTATCATATCATTCAGGTCGTTGCTCATGATCAAGAGCGTCCATTAACCGCCGACGTCCTGGATAAGGTTAAACAAAGTATTTGGAACAAATGGTTGGAAGGCGTCAAAGCCAATAAGAAGATTGAAACTTTCGATCTGTGGAAAGAAGTCAATCCAACCGAACCGACGGTTCCAGCCTTGTAACAACTGGTACATGATCCAATAAGAGCCTGCGCATGCGCAGGCTCTTTATTATTCAAAATTCCCGGATTATCGAACCATATCCTCGCCAATTTCATCCAGGCGCAGGCTGATCATTTGACTGGCTGAATCGCGCCCCATGGTAATACCGTAAATCACGTCTGCGGTTTGGACAGTGTTGCGGTTGTGTGTAATGACGATAAACTGTGTCGTTTCACTCAACTCACGTAATAGATCGCAAAAACGGCCCACATTCGCCTCATCAAGCATGGCGTCCACCTCATCCATCACGCAGAACGGCGTAGGCGACACCTTGAGCAGCGAGAATATCAGAGCTACAGCAGTCAGGCTTCGTTCGCCGCCTGAAAGCAGAGAAAGTCCCTGTTCACGGCGACCCGGCAGGCGCGCTTCGATGTCGATGCCTGTCTCAGCAACATTTTCTGCATCCGTCAGGATCAATTTTGCCGAGCCTCCGCCAAACAAACGCGTGAACATATCGCGGAATTCAACTGCAACTGCGTCAAACGTCTTCCGGAATTCGCGCTTCATTAATTCATCCAGCTCGGCAATCACTTCGCGCAAATCCTGGTCGGCTTTTTTCAGATCCGCCACCTGGCTGGTTAAGAATTCATGACGCTCCTTAACGGATCGGTATTCAGTCTGTGCCTCGGGGTTAATCGCACCGAGCCGGCGCAATTGCGCACGCTGCCGGCTGATGGCATCTTCAATTTCCGGTAAAAGTTCTCGCACTTTGGGCAATTCCTGCACCATTCCATCCAGCGGCAGTGGATTTGGGCCAACGTTATCTGCCGAATATTCCAACGCCACCAGGCCAAAATCCTCTTCAATGCGCCGCCGCAGGTTCTCAATTGATTCGGCGATCCGTGTCATCTCCAGTTGAGATTGCGTTGTATAACGGTCAGCCACCGAAACGCTCTGCTGGGCTGCCATCTGGTCGCCCTGCAACTCGTTATACTGTTTATCCAACTCATTCAGCGCCTTTTCCGCTGGTTCGATTTGTTTTTGTAAGACCTCGATCGCTGCATTGATGCGGCTTTCATCCTGGCGGTAGCGTTCCTTCTCAACATCCAATTGTTCCAGAGCAGTTTTTTGTTCAATTCTGCGCTGTAACAACGCCTTCTGCTTCATTCGGCTGGCATCTAAAGCTTGTTGATATTCCTCCAGCCGTCGCGAGGTGTCGCGCAAAGCGCGTTCAACCACAGCCGAGTTGGTTGCCCAATGGGATACCTGTCCTTGCAATTCATCAATGGGTAAACCAGCAAGAACCCGGTTCTGCTCGCGAACCTGTTCAGAAAATGTTTCAATTTCTCCGAGAACCTTCTTCAGATTTGCGGCCGAACCCTTCAGCTCTTCCTCCGAGCGGCGAATTTGATCTTCCAGCGAACTTACCTGACCTCGTTGGAAGTCGCGCCGTTGTCGAGCCTGCTCCACCTCCAAAGTGGCTTGTTGGTAGGCCTGGTTGACCTGGTTCAGCGCCTGCGCAGCCTGGCGCACTGCTTTTTCCATCTCCTGCAACAAGGCACGGTCTCGCGCCAGGGTTTCATCAAATTGCTGCAGGGCATTTTTAACTTCTGCTAATTGCCTCTCGACGCCCACCAGGGCATCCTGAAACTCACGTTTTTGGCGCGGGCGGCCAATGACATTGGCGCGCGGCTCGCGCCCGGCGATGATGCTTCCGCTTCCTGTAAAAACCTCTCCGCGTAAAGTGACTGCACGTCCGTGAGGAGGCAGCTTGGCAGCAATGCGGCGGGCGCCGGCGCGACTGCGCACCACCAATACTTGCCCTAGCAGGAACTGGATGACCGGTTGCATTTCTGCGGGTGCATTCACCAGGCTGCTTGCATTCCCAATCAAATCCTCGTCCTGGATGCCAGAAAGGGCTTTGGCGGATTTTAGCCAGTCCACCGGCAGCAGGATTGCGCGCCCATTTTCGTTTCTTTCCAGATAATCCAATGCCGCTTCAGGATCTGTACCCGCTTCAACCAGGATCGCATCCAGATGTTCGCCCAGCGCGCCTGCAATCGCAGCTTCATACTCAGATGACACGTCCAAAAGTCCGCTCAGCGCGCGCAAATTGCCATTCAATTTCTTCTGGCCGACTGCCTGAAGCAACAATTTTGCGCCCTGGTTCAAACCAGCCATTGATTTTTCAGCCTGATCGAGCACTTCAACTTGCGCAGCGAAGCGTACACGTTCCGCCTCGAAATGGGCTCGTTGATCCTGATAAGATTTACGCTTGCTTTCCAGGTCGCTGACCCGTTCCTGCTGCCGGCGAAGATTTTCCTCAACCTCGCGCAGGTGTTCTTCTGCACGTTCTTTCTCACCTTTGGCCTGAGCGTGTTTCACCTGCGCCTGTTGCAGACTGTTTTCGCCATTTTCGGCGGTTTTAATGAGCGCATCGCGGTTGCGCTGCAAATTAGCGATCCGGTTCATCAATTCATCCTGATGAGCTTTAAGCTGAACCTGGCGAGTTTCTGCCCCAGCCAATTGCCGGCGTGATTCGCGCAGTTTCTGCTCAACACTTTCGCGCTCGCGTTGGCGTGCCAGCAATGCTTTTCGTGCTTCTTCCATCTGAGCACGCGCATCTGCCAGCTCAGCCTTCAACCGTTCCTCTTCCAGAATCAATCCATCCAGCCGGTTCTGGCGGCTCTTTTCTTCCTCTTCCAGTACAGCCAGGTCTGCCTCGATCGTCCCGCCTTGCTCCACAAGCGCTCGTTTCCGTTCGTCCAAAACCGCCAAACCTCGGCTCACCTGTTCGCGCTGACGATGCAGCTCAGCAGATTGACCGTGCCAGCCATTCAATTGACCGCGCAAATCCTGAACCTGAACGCGAACTGCGTTTAATTTTTTCTCCACATCTTCCAGTTTTTCGCGTGCTTGAGTCAACCGGGCTTCTTGAGATCGCACAGTCTCACGCGCCTGCGAAAGATCGCGCTGCGCGCGGTGCCAGTGGTAGCCATACCACTCTCGCAGCGATACACGCAAGTCTGCCATGATCCGATCATATTCAATGGCACGCTGCGCCTGTTTTTCCAGGCTTTTCAAGCGCGGCTCAAGCTCGCTGAGAATATCCAGGACGCGCTCCAGATTGCGGCGGGTCTGATCCAAACGGTTCAACGCCTCTTCGCGACGGCTGCGGTACAGGCCAATGCCAGCCGCTTCTTCAAAGAACCGCCTGCGTTCATCCGGCTTAAGCGAAAGCGCTGCATCAACCAAACCCTGCCCGATAATTGTGTAGGTTCGCTCGGCCAGACCAGATTGGGCCAATAATTCTGAGATTTCCTTTAAGCGCACGCGCTGGCCGTTGAGCAAGTACTCATTGTTTCCATCTCGATATGCCCGCCGAGTGATTTCCACCTCGGCAAAATCGATGGGTAACCAGCCATCCTCGTTATCGAAAACAATCGCCGCCGAAGCCATCCCTGCCCTGGGCCGGAACTCCGACCCAGCGAAAATCATGTCCTCTGTTTTTCGCCCGCGCAACAAGCTGTAAGATTGTTCGCCTAAAACCCAGCGCAGAGAATCAGCAATATTCGATTTTCCAGATCCATTTGGCCCGACAATCGCGGTGATGCGGCCGGGAAACTGCAACTGTGTCCGGCTGGCAAATGTTTTATACCCGTGCAATTCGAGTTGTTTAAGCCGAGATGCCATAAAGCTCCTGCTGAATTGGATTTCCCGGCCTAATCGACCAGTCCTAGCTGTTGAAGCGCATTTTGAGCCGCTGCTTTTGCCGCTGCCTGCTTGCTATGTCCCATCCCGCTACCTTTTACCTCCCCCATGATAAGCACATCAACTGCAAACATCTTGGAGTGATCCGGTCCAGTTGCTCCGCGCGTGACGTATTGTGGAGCCTGGAACCCCTGCGACTGCGCCCACTCCTGCAACATGCTCTTCGAATCCTCATTCTTATGGTTCGCAAGGATGTCATCAGCAGAAGATTCGAGCAACGGACCAATAAATTTCATCACGCCGTCTATACCTGCATCCAGATAAATGGCTCCAACGACCGCTTCAAAAGTATCGCAAAGCAAGGCTGGCCGCAAACGTCCACCCGCAGCCGTTTCCCCCCGGCCCAGGCGCATTGCACCGCCCAAGTCAATCTGCCGGGCAAATTCGGCCAGTGCTTCGGTGTGAACCAACGCCGAACGCATGCGCGTCAGGTCACCCTCATGCATTTCTGGGTAGCGATTGTACAGCCAGGCGCCTACCGTGAAATCCAGCACCGCATCGCCAAGAAATTCGAGCCGCTCATTATCCTCGAGTGCTTCTGGGTGTTCGTTTAAATATGAGCGATGGGTCAAGGCACGGCTCAAAAGCAGCCAATCTTTAAATTCCAGGCCCAAACGGGAAGCGAGTTCCTGCGGCGATTCGCGCAAACCTGTTCCATTGTTTGTAAGGTCCACAAGTTCCTCCCGGAACTCAGGGGTCGCCAGCCACCTCAACCCCTCAGGTTCAGGTAGCTTGCGATCCATCAGTTCCCAATGTTAATATGTGAAGGATTGAGCTTTGAAACCAGATCCTGTTAATACTAGGATCGCTGGTTCAGGTATTTTACCCGATAATTGCCGAAATGCGGCCCAAACCAGCGCAGAAGTTGGCTCAACATATAATCCGCGCTGAGCCAGCTCACGTGCCGCCGGGAGAATTTCCTCCTCCTGGATTCCCAGAAAAGTTCCATCACCTGGGTGAATAGCATTCAGCAACGCTGCGCCACGTATTGGTTTCTTCACCCTTACGCCCTCAGCTACTGTCGAGCCTTCGCCAGCCTGATCCATCGCAGACAGCCCCTGCGCAAAAGCAAGCACCATGGGGGCGCAGGCAGCCGCCTGAACGCCGACCAGGTACGGAATTTTTTGGACATGTCCTCCATGCAACAGTGCAGCGTACCCCCGCAAAATACCTAACAGAAGCCCGCCGTGCCCAACCGGCGCAATGACTGTGCCAATCTCACCTGCCTGTTGCCAGATTTCATAGGCGATCGTGGCGATACCTTCCAAACCAAAGGGCAGGTAGGCATGACTGGCATAAGGAACACCCCGCCGGGCTTCTTCCAGCACAGCATGTGCCGCGGCCGAACGCGGTCCAGGGATGGGCTTCAGGTCCGCACCGTACCGTTCGATCTGTATGCGTTTTGGACCCGAGGCGGACTCAGGCACATACACGCGAGCGCGCATACCAGCCCGGGCTGCATACGCTGCAAAAGATGCACCGGCATTCCCTGACGAATCTTCCACCGCTTCTCTCACACCGCGCGCCGCCAATTGACTGACCAGGACTGCACTACCACGGTCTTTGTAGGAGCCGGTCGGGTTCAAATATTCCAGCTTGAAGCCCACCAGCCGGCCATTCAATTGATCCCAGACCAAAGGCGTCATTCCCTCACCCAGGCTGATGGTTGGTGCATTTTCCGGGAGTGAAAATGCGCTGCGGAAGCGCCATAATCCAGGCAGGCTGGTGTCAACGCGCGCTGGATCAAAATCTGAGGCTGAGTCAAAATCAAATATCCCTCCGCATTCCGGGCAGCAGAAAGGCGTTCCGTTCGCAGGATATATGTGCTGGCAGGTTGTGCAGCGGATGATACTCATGGAAATCAATCACCTTTCTCAGGGTGATAATGACCTTCCACCCACGCCTCACCGTCTGGACCAATTTCCTTCTTCCATACCGGAACAATTTCCTTCAGGCGGTCGATACCGTAACGGGCTGCCTCAAAGCAACCTGTATCCCGGTGCGCTGCCGAGCAAGCAATCAACACCGTTGGCGTTCCCGGATCGAGCAGGCCAATCCGCTGGACAATGGCAATGCCTTCCACAGCCGGCCAACGTTCTCGGATTTCATCTGCCACCTGTGCCATTTTTCCCTCTGCCATGGGGGCATAAGCCTCATATTCCAGGCGGATGGTTTCATGTGGGTCGCTGCGACTTGTGATGCCGCGCACGACACCGGTGAAAACCGCCACTGCGCCTGTGGTCGGGAGGGTTACCTCTTTGACGAGCTCATTCAGGTTCAGCACGTCTTGAGTGATTCGAAGCACCGTTGGAAATTTGCCACCTCCCGATACCGGTGGAAAGATTCCCACCTCTGCACCTTCAGGGAGAATATCTTCATCGAAGGCAAATTCCCGGTTAACAGAAACAACCGAGGTAATGAGAAGAGGTTCAATGGCTTGGATTTGTTCACCAAGGATTTGTTTCAAGGTAGAAACCGTTGCACCAGCAGGGAGTTCGACCATCAGTTTCGATGTGCCGGCTTTTTCTTTAAAATGGGCAAATAATAACACCTGAATTCGCATACCTGCCGCTCCACAAACAATCAATAATTATTCATTAACCACGTCGCCGCTGGTGCCGCCGTGTTTTTCAACCAATCGGATGTTCTGAATGCGCCCCGTTTTTTCCACCGCTTTAATCATGTCATAAACCGTCAAAGCAGCCACCGATACAGCCGTCAGGGCTTCCATTTCTACGCCAGTCTTGCCAACCGTCACAACCCGCGCACTGATCTGAACGCCTGGCAGCTGATCATCCACCTCCAGGTCCACGCTCACCTGGTGAATGGGTATAGGATGGCAAAGCGGGATCAATTCTGAAGTGCGTTTGGCTGCGGCGATCCCTGCAATCTGCGCCACGGTGAGTACATCACCTTTTTTCATCAAGCCTTGCCGGATCAGAGCAACTGTTTCTGGCTTGAGCGCCACCTCACCACGGGCAACGGCGATCCGCTCGGTTTCTGGCTTGGCAGCCACATTCACCATGTGTGCCCTGCCGCTTTCATCGATATGGGATAATTGGTTTTCTTGTTTTGCCATGCTCGTATTATACAGGCACTTTGCCTGTAAACGAACCGCGCAGGCCCGCAGGTGATTGAAATCACAGAGTTGGAACGAGAAAAGCATCGATCTCTGCTATAATAGCCAGCGTGAGTCTCCAGGTAGCCGGACACCAAACTGAAGGGTATACGATTTCAACAGAGGTCTATGCAGGCCCGATGGATCTGTTGTTGGAATTGATTGAGCATGCGGAATTGGACATCACCCGTCTGGCCCTGGCACAGGTGACAGACCAATACCTGGCCTACTTGCATAACCTGGAAGACCGCAGTGCAGCCGAGGTATCAGCCTTCCTGGTCATTGCTGCACGGTTGGTTCAGATCAAATCTGCAGCGCTGCTGCCAAGGCCCAGTCTGGATTTAAGTGGGCCTTCTCCCGAAGACGATGCTGAAGCCCTCGCTCGCCAGCTAATTCTATACAAACGCTTCAAGGAACTGGGCCAGTATCTTGACCAACAGGATATTGCAGGCCTGCACACTTATCTCCGCATTGCACCGCCACCCAGGACAAATCTGCCCGTGCATCTCGATTTGACGGGTGTAACTTTGCAGGATTTGGTTCAGGCAGCCCGTGATGTTTTTCACAGCCAGCGCCAGCTTGCCCCGCTCAGTCAGGTTGTCAATATGCCTCGCGTAACCATTCGCGAAAAGATAAACCGATTGATTGACACGCTGCGAAAAGTCGGACAGGCAACATTTCGCTCGATCGTTTCGGCCGAAACATCGCGCGTGGATATCGTTGTAACCTTCCTGGCTATGCTTGAACTGATCAAGCGCCACCTGGTGGAAGCCCGGCAGACCAATTTGTTTGGTGATATCGAGATCCTGCCAAAAGGTGATTTGAGCCAGGAACTCGACGTGGAAATTGAATTTACTGAATAAACCGCGCAGGCGAAATCCTACGCGGTTTATTTCTGTTGATCACTCAGCCGGAGCTTCGTCGTCCGGCACCTCTACCAGCTCGTAGGGCAGGCGCGTGCTGAGCCACACCACCATCAGGCTGATGTCATCTTTGCTGTGGGTTGTTTCTGGATGAATAGCCCGGAATGCTTCATCCAACACATCGAATTGCTCAGCTTTTGGCCAGCGGGTTAGAAAACCTGGCAGCTTGGATCGATCAGCCTCCACAGGCAGCAGTTTCCAGCCGCGTTGAATGAGGAAATCATACACCTGCTGGCGTAAGTCCGCGTTCAACTCGCTCCAGGCTGAAAGCACGCTTGCAGCGAACTGTGGGCTGCGTTCAAACGCCTGCACCGACCCGCGCGCCTTAACGGCCGCCGGTGCCGCAGCGCTATTGCGAAATCCAGGCACTTTCACAAGCTGGCGGATCTGCGTACTCAATTGCGCCCGCAGGCCGGCTGGTAGCAAATCCAGGTTCGTGATAACCTGGTTCAACACTTGCTGGCGAAAATCCGGCAGCATAAATTCGTTGATCGTGTGGAAATGAAAAAATTGGGTTTTATTGTCGCTCATGCAGTCTATTATAAAGAAGGGGCTGTCCAAAAAGTAAACGGGCAGCCCTTCCCTTTTTTAAAGAACCATGATTCAATGGAGGAATGAGAAGAAAACCCGCAGCTCCCGTCTTCAAACCGTACGTGATGCACCAACAATATCTGCT
>Ga0208695_1000284_pt1 | contig 60840 bp, 49 predicted proteins | sample AD_UKC111_MetaG_FD_184449 | JGI IMG/M metagenome (GOLD analysis project Ga0208695, IMG submission 184449) | Active sludge microbial communities of municipal wastewater-treating anaerobic digesters from Hong Kong - AD_UKC111_MetaG (SPAdes)... | ecosystem: Engineered > Bioreactor > Anaerobic >... | reverse complement strand
GAAGATTATCGTTTTCATTTTGAATTACTTTTATTTCCATATCAACGATGACTTTTTGCATTTCATTTAGTCTGTTTATCTCTTCGGCTCTTTTAAGTCGAGTTTTTTCATAATCTCTGTTTTTTGAAATGTAGAAGTATACAATTATTGCAACTAAAAGAAACAGAACTGTAACTATTGAAAAAGTTGTAATATCGAGACTTTGCTTACTGCTATCTGCAATAACTGTCCTTAGTGTTAAATTTGTAAGAAGGAAAGAGAATGCAGGTAAAAGAACAATTGAGAGAGCAGATTTTATCATTTCTCCCTTATTTAAGTCTATACTCTTATGAATTAATCCGATTCCTATTATAGAGGCGAGAGAAACATGAACTGGAGAGACAGGCGTAGCTGCCAGTCCAATCGCCGAACAGACAGAATTACTTGAGAAAAGAAGCATTACAAGTGATACCGACGCCATGATTATAACACTAGTTTCCGTGTTAATGTCAAAAAGCTTAATTGAAAGAGTTGATGCTTTTTCTTTGATAGATATAAAATATAGAGCCAGCACAACAATTATAAATATGGCCCAGACAATATATTGACTATTAATAAATATACCTGCAAGGTTAATATTCAACATAAGGTCTATTGGTTGTGTAAGCGCAATTATTATAGAACCATTGTTAATTGAGAATGAAAATATTGCCAAAATCAGAAAAACAATAAGCGATATTCTTAAAATTCTGTTTAATACTATTAGATGTAAGTCAATTTTTTTAATAAGGTATTTAACGGTGAAAAACAGTATAATAGATATTATGCAACTTATGACAGGAGATATTATCCATATTGTAACACTTTGCCATAAGTATGTCAAATCAAATTCATCTTTCCTTAAAACCATGTAGGCCATAATAGCTCCAAACAGAGAATATACATAAGAGTTCCATTTGGAGAATAACGAAAAGATCCACATTGCAATGGCAGAAGACAGCGTAATTAAAAGAATTATCAGGGGTGTTGTGATATGGAAAGAATCATTGAAATTGTTTGATATGTCCTTTGTAAACGGAAAAGAAAGCAGAATAGAAAAAACAATTACAAGAGGAAGATACTTTAATTTAAGAATGCCGGATGAAAAAGAATGCCCGATTATAATTGGGAATTCTCTTAGGCTAAGCCACAGTCCCGTTACAATTACTATGATTAAAACTTCTATGATCATTTCCTTAAGCTAATTGGTCTATTGCTCAGAAGCTGCGTTTAATGGCCATAATAGAAAGCAGATCTGCAGCCTTTTCGGCGGATTCTGAAAGAGTTTCGATGTGAAGGGCAAAATATCTAAGATGAAATTTTTCACTAAGTTTCAATTGAGGCATCTCATGAAATACTTTTCTTTTTAGAGTTTTTGATTGTCGTTCGGTCTCTTCTTCGTAAAAATAAACCCTGTTAATTTTTTCCTGAATAGAGTCGGGATTTCTGAAATAAGCCCTTGCTGCTGGAATGACGCATTCCACAGCCATAGTTGAAAGTTCGGTGAGCTTGATAAAATCAGCATCTAATTCTGACGGGATATGTGGAATTTCAATGTCGAGCTGTGAAAGGCTGTTATTTAACAAATCGACGATGTTATCCATTCTTTCTAGCAACTTGAGGATATCACCTCTCATTTGCGACATAAATGACATGGTAAGAACTGAAGCCACAATCTCTCGTCTGAGATAATTAGCCTCACTTTCAAGTTTTGCCATCTCAGATAGATTTTCTTCAAAAAGAGTTATATTACCGTATAAGTAGTTCCTTATACCTTCTTTGAAAACCAACAACCCTTTATCGATTATATCGAAAAATTTGTCAACATTTTTAATTGTCTGGCTTGTTTGTTTTATTTTAAAAATACTCATTGCTTGTCTAAAAAGTATCTTTTTCAAAGATATATAAAAAAGGTTTGTGTGTGTTTATCATATTTTAAACAAAGTGTTTAGGATAATTTGTGAGAGTTATATAATAAATTAAATATTTAAGAAACAAATAGATAAATATTTTTTGTTGTGAACACCAATTTACGATAGTTAATTGTGTAGTGTTTTTTTAGAATTTTATTTAATAATATTTTAAGATTTAAAGAGCTATTTCTAACACTACATATGTGGAAAATTATTTTAAACATTAAATTTGAACTTGAATTCAATAATATAATAATGATTGTTGGTATTGATATCGGCAGTACAACCACAAAAGCTGTAGGAGTGCAGAATGGCGTGATTGTTCAGACTGTAAAGACACGAGCTTTTGATGCTGTCACTTCTGCAACAGGTGCTTTTGGAAAAATGATTATGGAGAGTAGAGCTAAAATATCAGATGTTGAGAAAATAATAGTCACTGGAGCCGGTTCGTTGAAGATTAATTCTGAAATTTTTGGTATTCCTACTTCAAAAATAGATGAGATAGAAGCAATTGGTATAGGAGGTATGTTTTTATCCAAAAGGGATAATATTATAATCACTAATATAGGGACAGGAACCTCAGTAATCGAGGCAACAAAAGAGAAGATTACACATCTTGGCGGAACAGGAGTCGGAGGGGGTACTATCATTGGGCTTGCCAAAGAGTTGATTAAGACACAGACTTTTGATAATATTCTTAATCTGGCTGACAAGGGAGATCTTACTCAAGTTGATTTACTTATTGAAGATATCTCTGATCTAGAAATTAGCTTTCTTGACAGAAAAGCTACTGCTGCCAATTTTGGGAAAATGCTTGATACTGCTCGTAAGGAAGATATTGCACTTGCTATAATCAATTTGGTTTATCAAGTAATAGGCGTAATTTCAATGTTTGCAGCAAAAAGCCGAGGTCATGATATTGTTTTGATTACGGGAAATGGAAGTAAGAACAGAATTGGCAGGAAAATTTTAGAGGAAGTGTCAAGGATGTATGGTATAAATTTTATTTTCCCTATTGAAGCTGAATTTGCAACAGCTATTGGGGCGGCATTGACCCAATCTTAGAATATTTATTTAGGCAACATGCTGAAAATTTAGTATATTGCAACGTTCTCAATATTGAGATATGATTATCTAACAAGTAGTTATTATGTCACAGGAAAAGGAACACAGAGAGAAACTAACTAAGAAGGAGCCTAAATTGACTCTTAAAGAAAAGCGTGCTGCAAAAGAGGCAAAACGCAAGGAAAAAAGCAATGAATAATCGGATGCTTTGAAGATTGAGAAAAGGAGCTGACTAAATAGAGATACTTTTTAGGTAAGCTCCTTTTTATTTAATCGTCAACATTTAGTATTTCTCCCAGAAAATAATCAATGCACATTGCAGGGTATTCCTGCCCCTTTTCAACTTTATAGATCTGATCTTCGTTTTCGTCCATCAAACATACAACTTCTGCTTCTTTAACTTTAAAACACAATTTTGAAAACTCTTTACCACCGGCAGACTTTGAAGGTTTGATAATTATATAGTCATATTTAATGGGTTGTATATAAATATCTTGCGTTCCATTTGGAATTGCTTTCCAATCGGTATACTTGGTGTGTGAGAGTAAATCTTCAAAACCTATATACTTGTGGGAGTTTGAAGGTTTGATGTCGAGGGTTACAATTCTTTTTTTTCCTGAAGCAACCTCCTCAAATTCAGTCTGCTTGATGCTAAGAGTGAGCGTTTTCATAATTTTTATTTATTATAAAATTATATCAAGATGTTGAGACTAAATATAATGAAAAGTTCAACAACTTCCAAATTCTATATAAATAAATTATTCAGAGAGTGTAAAGTAGCGAGTAGCAACATGACGTCTTTCTCCAGTGTCTCTATTAATAATATAATAATCAATTTTCCATTTGCCAATCAATTTTATGCTTGGATTAATTATTAACATACTGAAACCTGGTTCAAAGAAGCCAAAAGGACCAAACTTCTCATTACTTTTATCAGGATATGTTATGACGTATTCGCAAAGCAATGCAGGCAGTCCCTTTTCATTAATAAAATCTTTAATGGGTGGACCAACAATCCATGTTGCAAATATTTTTTCTGTGTCATTTAGCAGTTTGAAATTGTAAATATCATTTTTTGACCAGAAATTGCTCCTTTTAACAATTTTCAGTTCATTGCTATATTCAGACATGTCAAGAATACCAATTCCAATATCCTTTACATACCAGTTCTGTGTATAAGAAGAAAAATTTAATAATAAGAATAGGGTAAAAAAAACCAGGCGGTTCATATCAAAATGGCATCCAATTCCACAATTGCAAATTTACTTATAAAATATTGTCAAGCATCAACTCCAAGAACAAATTTTAGAATGTAGCCAACAAAAAATGAGAATGCCGCTACACCAAGACTGATTAATGCCATTTCGAGAAAACGTGATTTGAAATTAAGATCTTTAGCTACAGATATATAATAATTAAAGCAAAAGATAATTATTACAGCGGTTGCCAGAGTAATTCCGAGTGCTAAAAATTTAGAAGGCAAAAGCAGGAAAGGCAAGATCAGTAGAATAACAGTTATTAAATATGCAACCCCTGTATAAATTGCTGATTTTGCAGCCGTAGGATCACCATCTGCTTTAGTGGAGAGATAATCGGAAGCAGCCATGGAAAGAGCTGCTGATATGCCTGTTACAAGACCAGCCAGACTTATAAGATTAGTTTCCCCAAGTGCAAGAGTAAAGCCTGCCAAAGCGCCTGTCAATTCAACAAGTGCATCGTTAAGACCAAGGACTATTGAGCCGACATATTGTAATTTCTCTTCATGAATCATATTCAAAATTTGCTGTTCATGGATTCTCTCTTCTTCGGCAAATTGAGCAGTCTCAGGATATATTGAACAAAGGCGATCATAATTTTTGGAACCTGTTCCCTCTCTTTTTTCCATTTGTTTAAGTACAAATGTGGGGCCGAGAATTGTTGCCAAAAATATTCTTTTGTTTATGATCCAGCTATTTGGTTTTACTTCAACACCTGTTTTCTTTTGCCAATAGGCTGCATGCACTTTCTCCTGCTGTCCTATTCTTCGTAATACATCTGCATTATTTTGATCTCTGCTTCGTTCTGCGAGTCGCATGTATATATAATGTTCTGTGAGTTCGACTCTTTGCAGATTGATCATTGTTTTATAAAGTCGTTTGTCCATAAATAATAGAAATATTGTTTTTGACCTGATGATGTGTTATTATGCAAAAATAACATAATTACTATGTACGAATATTTTTTTGTTAGTTTTGGATAAATATCTATTTTTGCAGAAATGAAAGCGATTTTTACACAGAATTGGTGGTGGCACGGCACTTTTAGGGCTGTGAGCTGCGCTTTTCTGGTATAATTCGACATTGTCATACAATTGATATATACAAGCCCGATGCTCACGCGTCGGGCTTTTTTATTTTATTAACACATTAATCTTATCATCGATGAAAGCTAAAAAAATCATCATGCTACCGGAAAACGAAATGCCACGACAATGGTATAACATTATGCCAGACATGCCAGTTCAACCGAAACCAATGTTGAATCTTCAAACAAGAAAGCCTCTTCTGCCTGAAGAGATGGAGAGCCTTTTTGCAAAAGCCCTGGTTGAACAAGAGTTTTCACAGAAGCGATGGCATGATATTCCTGATGAGGTTTTTGATATGTATAAAAATTACAGACCTACTCCACTCGTTAGAGCCTCTTTATTGGAAAAAGCGCTTGATACTCCTGCAAAAATTTATTTCAAGAACGAGAGTGTGAGCCCTGTAGGATCTCATAAACTTAATTCAGCATTACCACAGGCATATTATAACCATATTCAGGGTATTACCGCTATTACCACAGAGACAGGAGCTGGCCAGTGGGGATCTGCTATGAGTCTTGCCTGCAAACATTTTGGCCTTAAGCTTGAGGTGTTTATGGTAAAGAACAGTTACAAGGCAAAGCCGTATCGAAAGGTTGTTATGAAAACTTATGGGGCTGATATTTATGCATCTCCATCAAATATTACACAATATGGACAGAAAATATTGGCGGAGGATCCAAAGAATGGTGGAACTTTGGGAATTGCTATATCAGAAGCTGTTGAAAGAGCTGTTACAAGACCTGATACAAGATATACGCTTGGAAGTGTTTTGAGTCATGTGCTTATGCATCAAACCATTATTGGACTGGAGGCAGAGAAACAAATGGAAATGGCAGGAGAGTATCCTGATAAAATTATTGCATGCTTTGGAGGAGGGTCCAATTTCTCGGGAATTTCATTTCCATTTTTAAGACATAAATTAACAGAAGGCCGGAACATAAAACTGATTGCAGCAGAACCGGCAGCCTGCCCCAAACTTACTACAGGCAAGCTGGATTATGATTTTGGGGATACAGCAGGTTTGACTCCATTAATTCCCATGTATACTCTTGGGCATGATTTCCAGCCAGAACAAATTCATGCTGCAGGTCTTCGCTATCATGGTGGTGGCAGAATAGTAAGTCAACTTAAGCACGATGGCTTTGTGGAGAGTTGTGCTATAGATCAAAAGGAGGCTTTTGCTGCTGGAATATTATTTGCACAAGCAGAGGGAATTATTCCTGCTCCGGAGTCTACTCATGCAATTGCAGCAACTATTAGAGAGGCCGTGAAATGTAAAGAGAGTGGCAAGCGAGAAGTCATCTTGTTCAATCTTTCAGGGCATGGGTTTCTTGACCTCGGGGCTTATGAACAGTATGTTTAAGTGAAGGGCTGATCTCTGACAATTAATTAGTAGCTTTGCCAAAAATTGGCGATGGTTGTCATATGCTAAGAGATAGGAAAGTAATTATTGGCATAGTCATAATAGTTGTACTGATCAGCCTTTTGCTTTTAAGAGGAGTTTTTGTCAGAGGGCTTGTATCTAAGAAAATTGACAGTGTAGAAAGACGATACTCATTGAGCATTGACTATCAAAAACTTAACATACATGGTCTTGCGGGCATATCATTGAAAGGTCTTTCTGTAAAGCCTTTGGATAATGATACTCTCTTTATGGCAAAAGAGATAGATTTAAAAGTTAATCCATTTAAATTATTAATATTCAGGCTTGATATAAAAAGTCTTAATGCAGATAATATTAAATTTAATTTTGTTAAAAGAGACTCTTCTTCAAATTATGACTTTTTTTTCAAAGTTGCCAATCATTCAACATCAAGCACTGCTGGAACATCTAAAAATTTCAAACAAAATTATTTGAGGAATTTCGATAATCTTCTTGCAATGATTTTTGGTTTTATACCTAAAAATGCACAAATAATAAATTTCCTTATTAATTATAATTACGATGAATATTATTTAAAAGTCTCAACACCTGAAATTAAAGTAGCCAAGAATTTTTTTTCAGCAACTGTTTTTACAGATGAGTGCGGACACTTAGAACAGCTATTATTAAAAGGCTATCTTAACGAGAATGAGAGAAAAGTATCTGCAAAGATATGTAGCACAGGTAATAAGGAAAAATTTTCTGTGCCTTTTATTAATTTCAAATGGGGTGCAGCCTTGCAGTTTAATTCTCTTGCTTTTGATTTTGTAAGTTCTCAAAGAAAGAATGGTGTTGTAGATATTGAGGGTCTTGCATCGATAGAAGGGCTTTCACTTTTTCATGAAAAAATTTCCCCTGAATATGTCCGACTGGAGGAGGGGAATTTAGATTTTAAGATGAAAATAGGCGAGAACTATATAGAATTAGATTCCTCTTCTGTGGTTAAAATTAATGAGTTGACATTTTCTCCTTTTCTTAAGGCAGTTAAGCATGAAAGATGGCATATCACGGCATCAGTTGATAAGCGCAGCTTTCCTGCGCAGCAGCTGTTTGCTTCTCTTCCTAAAGGGTTATTTCATAATTTAGAAGGCATGGAAGTGACCGGTAATTTGGATTACCATTTTTTGCTCGACCTTGATTTTGCAAATATTGATAGTTTGAAACTGGAATCAAACCTTATTCCACATAATTTTAAAATTTTAAAATTCGGCAAGACGGATTTGAGGCATATGAATGGTGAATTTGAATACATTGCATACGAGCAAGGTATGCCAGTAAGAAAATTCATGGTGGGGCCTTCCAATCCCAATTTTCGCCGGCTTGACCAAATATCTCCAATTCTTCAAATGGCTGTATTGCAATCTGAAGATGGTGGCTTCTTTTATCATAATGGATTTTTGCCGGAAGCAATTCGTGGAGCCCTTGTAACTAATATAAAAGATAAAAAATTTAGACGAGGGGGAAGTACTATCAGTATGCAACTTGTCAAAAATGTTTTTTTGAGCAGAAATAAAACTCTGGCAAGAAAAGCTGAGGAGATGCTGATTGTATGGTTGATTGAAAACAACAGACTTACAACTAAAGAGAGAATGTTTGAGGTCTATCTGAATATTATTGAATGGGGACCTATGGTTTATGGAGCCAATGAAGCCTCTCGATTCTATTTCAACAAAGATGTAGGCGATCTAAATATAAATGAAGCCATTTTTCTTGCTGGAATTATTCCTTCACCTAAGAGATCTCTGAATAATTTTACAGCCGATGGGGTTTTGATTTCTGAGAAAATGGATGGCTATTTCAGACTGCTTGCTGAAAGACTTAGAGTAAAAGGTGTTATTTCTGAGAGTGAAGAGGTGTCTGTTAAGCCTGAGATCAAACTTGCAGGAGAGTCTTTTAAAATTGTTAGACAAAGGGAGATGGATAAAGATAGTAGTTATGTTTTCCAATAAAAATTGTAAATTTGATTCTAATCAATACAAGAGCCATGAAAAAAATATATGTTGCTATTTTCATCTCTATTGTGCCGTTAATGCATATGGAGGCTCAGAGTAAGATCTCCAAAGTGAAATGGGAGGAGACCTATACTTTTGACAAATGCAATACCTTCAGGATTGATTTTTATGCTAAAAACAACGAACTGATGCGTACTGCGGACTGTAAGACTTACTTTCAGAGTCAGGGAAAAGATTTTGCTGCTTTTATTGATTATCATGGCAAGGGGAATAATATGATAACTGTTTTTGATCTGAAAAATGAAGTTGCTATTCAAGTTATCGGGAAGGACGTGCCTAATCCGATTTACAATGCCGGAAAGTTTAAATATCCTTCTCCCGAAGAGACTAAAAGACTGGAATTGAAACCTGTAGATGAAGTTAAAATTATTGCCGGTTATAAATGCCATAGGTATGATTATACTTATAAAAAAATTTTTGGCTCTGTATGGATTACTCAGGATGTTACACTGCCAAATGATTATGGCATTTTTCGTGCTGCTAAGATGACAGCTCTTCATAATACACTCTCTGTAGATGGCTTTGTGATTGAGATGACCACAGAAGATGCCAAAGGGGGGAAGACTGTCATGACTACAGTATCTATTGGGCAAGATGTAAATTATATTGTTAATTTTAAAAATGTAGATATGGGAGTTGCGGTTAATACTTTGAGCTATTATTCTTTCTAAAATTTTAGCACAATTTTTGCATAAACGGTGACGTTTTTAGGGGAAATAGCATGTCATTTCTTATTTCAGAACAATCTACATTAAAACAAATATTTTCTTCACTCAGATCAAAAAATTACAGACTCTATTTTTATGGCCAGGGAGTGTCGCTCATTGGCACATGGATTCAAAATATAGCTTTGAGCTGGCTTGTATACAGACTTACCGGTTCTGTTTTTTTGCTTGGTTTGATAGGATTTACGACGCAAATTCCTACGTTCATTCTTACTCCTTTTACAGGTGTAATTATTGACAGACATGATCGCCTTAAAATAATGAGAGGCGCTCAGGTGCTGTTTATGATTCATGCTTTTGTCATGGCATTTCTTGTTCTATCTGGACTTATAGAAGTGTGGCATATAATAGTTTTAAGTATAATTTTTGGAGTGATTAATGCATTTGACGCACCTTCGCGTCAGTCACTTGTAATTGATTTAATTGATGATCCGGCAAATCTGAGCAATGCCATAGCTCTTAATTCTGCAATTTTTAATGGGGCAAGACTTGTAGGTCCGGCTATAGCAGGAATGGTAATAGCTGTAGTTGGAGAAGGAATCTGTTTTCTGATAAATGCTCTCAGTTTTGTTTTTGTTATTATTGCTCTTTATAACATTAAAGTTTCCAAGAGAAAAAATGTGCTTTCTGAGGATGATTTTAAAAAGAGCTTTATGGAGGGTCTTAATTATACTTTTGGAAATAAGAATATAAGGAATTTAATTCTATTACTTGGCACTATGAGCCTTTCTGTTTTTCCTGCTATTGTTTTACTTCCAGCTTATGCAAAGGGTATTTTGGGCGGTGATGCAGGTACTCTCGGTTTTTTGATGTCTGCACTTGGTGCCGGAGCACTTGCAGGGGCCTTATATATGGCTTCAAGAAAAAGTACAAAAGGTTTAGACAAAATTATATCGTTTGCTTCTGTTATTTTAGCTGTTATGATCGCTTTAACAGGTTTTACCGGATATTTTTACCTATCACTCTTTACTCTGACAGTTGCCGGCCTTACTATGATTCTTACGCTATCTTCTATTAATACACTGATCCAGACCTCAACAGATGAGAGAATGAGAGGAAGAGTAATGAGTTTTTATGCCATGGCTCTTATGGGAACCCAGCCGATTGGGAATCTTATTTTAGGTGCTGTGGCAAGTGGAATAGGTGTGTCTTTTACGATGCTGCTGGGTGGAGCTGTGACACTTATCGGAGGGATAATCTGGAGGTATCTTTCTCTTAAAGAAAATTAAATCTTTATAGGAAATATTCATTTGATTTATTATATTTGAATATAATGTTCAAAAAATGAAGAAACTGGATATATACCTCGCCATTGTGGTTGTCCTGATTCTGCTGCTTATATTGCTCACAGATCCACAGAATCTGTTGAGGATTGTAATTTACCTTGCAATTGTTTTTGGTCTTTGTTTTTTCCCCTATTTTAAAAAGCTGAGAGAAAGAAGAAAAGATTGGGATATTTCCAATCGTGGACTCATCTTTTTAATCTGTGGTCATGTTTTCATCACTATGCTGTTTATTGCATCAAGGGGGCTCGACAAAACTGATGACTGGATAGTCTCTGTAGGAGAATTCATACTTTATATATCTCTAATGATTGTCTTTTCAATGTTGGTCATCTGCAAATGTGTTGAACGTCATTATTGCAATGAGAGCAAAAATAATAGTGATGAAAGTATTCAAAGTAGTGAGAAAGATCCTAAATAATTGCTAATAATTTACAATCTACAGAGGGACAGAAATTCGGACTTTACCTGATTGCTTAAGTCATTTTACTGACTTAATAAATTCATTATGGCAGTAATTTAACCCAATTGCGTCATATATTTTGATCATTATTTTCATTCGGTTCATAAATGAGGTATAGTCTCTGGATTCTTTTGGTGACCAGAGAACTTCTGCCAATGCTGCTGCTCTGGGGTATGCCATATATTCAACGTGTTCAGGTGTAGCGATATATTCTGTCCAGACATTCCCTTGAGCACCGAGAATAAACTTGATATTTTCGGGTTTTATGGAAGAAGGTACAGGCTCAAATTCATAAACTTTTTTAAGAGACACATATCCTCCGATTGCAATAGGCTCTGTGGCTCTATCTCCCTGGTAATAATCCAGGTAACAACAACTTGTTGGGGACATGACTACATAGTGTTGCTGGTTTGCAGCAGCTATACCACCCTCTTCTCCTCTCCATGACATTACTGCGGCATTGGGAGCAAGTCCTCCTTCAAGAATTTCATCCCAACCTATTATTTTTCTCCCCTTGCTGTTTATGTATTTTTCAATTCGCTGGGTGAAATAACTTTGCAGTTGATGTTCGTTCAGAAGTCCTTCATCTTTGATGCGCTGTTGACATAAAGGACATTTTTGCCATTTTGTTTTCGGGCATTCATCACCACCTATATGAATATAACTTGAAGGGAAAAGCTCTATAACCTCTTCAAGTACCCCTTCAAGAAACTTAAAAGTACTATCCTTGCCGGCACACATGACATCATCAAAAATTCCCCATGTTGTCGCAGTTTTATATGGGCCTCCGGTACAACCCAAATATGGGTAAGCTGAGAGTGCTGCCAAAGCGTGACCTGGCATTTCAATTTCAGGGACAACTGTAATATATCTATCTGCGGCATATTTGACGATTTCTCTAATATCATCTTGTGTGAAATATCCAGAATGCGGAATTCCATCGTAATTATTATTATCTTTAGAATATCGTCCGATAAGAGTTTCGCTTCTTTTTGAACCAATTTCAGTAAGAAGAGGATATTGTTTTATCTCTATTCTCCAGCCTTGATCGTCAGTAAGGTGAAAATGAAAAGTATTTAACTTATGCATTGCCATATAGTCCAGGTACTTGAATATAAATTCTTTTGGCATGAAGTGTCGACAAACGTCAAGATGAAGACCTCTCCAGGAAAATCTAGGAAAATCGTTTATTTCTAAGCATGGAACCTTAATTTTTGATATTTTTCTTTTTTCAGGAGGCATCATCTGAAATAATGACTGTATTCCATAAAAAATGCCAGCATAATTTGAAGCACTAATTTCAATAAAATTTTTGTTAACTATCAATTTGTAACCTTCAGGATTGGCTGTTGAATTTTCTTCAATTTTGAGGAATACAGAACCCTTTGCCGCTGTGTTTCCGATATTATGAGAAAGAGGTGGCAGTTTGTAGAAATCTGAAATATGGCTGTTGAACTGAGATATAATTTTTTCAATAGTGTCATTATTACAATTTGTTAGAATTGTACTTTTTGGTGATAAAATGAAGTGTCCCTTTTGCAATGTCATAGAGACTGGTACAGGCACAATTGAAACAATGTTCTTAGCTTCCAAAAATGAGGAAGTAACTAACAATGCAGATAAAAGAAGAGGTTTAAAAGATTTCATGTTTTTGCTTTTCTGTGTTAATGGAACCAAATTAAAAAATTTTTTAATTCTTTCAATTTTTTATTTTCATTTTCTATAGAAATATTACATTTACATTACTTTTTTAAAATTATTAATAAGGAGGTGAATCATGAAAAAGATTCTGATAGTTTTATCATTGCTCCTTTTTGTTTCTCAAACACTTATGGCTCAAGAAGAGGATCAGTTCAGGCAAAAGAATCTGTTCAAAATTAATCTTGTTCCTATTGCCATAAATAATTATTCTATACAATATGAACGTGTCTTGAAAAAGTCAATTTCAGCATTGGTTGCTTACAGATTTATGCCTGAAGGGAATATTCCCATGAAGGATAATATTATTGATCTTGCTAATATTGACGATCAGGATGTAATTGACATACTTAACGGAGCTAAACTGAGCAGTTTTGCCATAACTCCTGAAGTTCGCTTTTATCTTGGGAAGAAAGGCTTTGGAAGAGGCTTTTATATTTCTGTTTTTTATCGTTATTCCAATTTTGACGGGAAAAACATAGTTGCAAATTTTGAAGAGGAAGATATATCTGTTACTGTAAACATGTCCGGTAATATAAAATCTCATACTGCAGGCTTTGTACTTGGCTCACAATGGGCATTGAGCAAGCACTTATGTCTTGATTTTTGGTTTTTAGGTCCCCATTATGGCACAGGAAAGGGAGATTTTTCAGGGGTGACTTCGCAGCCAATGACTTTAGATGAGCAGAAAACTGTTAGAGATAAACTGAATGATCTTGATCTTGGACCTTATGATAAGACTGTTGATGTTACTTCTAATAAAGCTGCCATAAATGTTAAAGGACCATTTGGAGGGTTTCGTGCCGGATTGTCACTTGGTATAAAGTTCTAGCATTTTTTTTTGAGGTAGTGTCTTGAATCACCCCACTCATCATACCCTACTTCATTGCCAATAGATTTTATTCTGTTTTCCAGACAGGAAACACATTGTTCTGCTTCTTCATCTATACATGGTTTATTATCATACAGTTGATAATTTTCTCTGTATTTAACAGGAGTAATGTTTGGCATAATGACGTTTGCACCAACAGCCAATGCCTGTTCTCTTCCATCAGGAGCAAGTGTCTGCATGGCAGTTGTAGCAGCTATGTTTATATCTTTCATTAAAATTCTTAGAACAGCTATCATTTTAAGACTCAATGCAAGTCTCTCCTCCTTGCTCATGAGAAGGTGCCTGTAGTTATAAAGAGGGGTGCCTTCATGTTCAATATAGGGTCCCATACCGTTCATGTCGATATCGATTTCCTTGAAAAACAGTAGATCCTGTACAAGATCGTCTATTGTTTGAAAAGGCAGGCCAATCATAATGCCAGAACCTACCTGATAGCCAAGTTTTTTAAGATATTCGAGTGCTTGCATTCTTCTGGAATAGCTGTGCAACTCATCATCAGGATGCAGTTTTTTATATAGCTCTTCATTTGAAGTTTCAATTCTGAGCAGATATCTCTGTACTCCATTTTCTTTCCAAATGCGATACGTCTCTTCACTTTGCTCACCTAGAGAGAGTGTGATGTGAAGTTGATTATTGGTCTCTCGGTTTATTCTTTGAAGCAGTCGTGTAATATTGGCGACATGACCCGGGTCTGAACGTTCACCTCCCTGGATGACTATACTTCCATATCTTTTTTGAAGTGCAAACTTTGCAGCTTCCAAAACTTCATCATCCGTCAGTTTGTATCGGTGCAGTTGTTTCATGCCGGCTCTTATTCCGCAGTAAAAACAATTTTTAACACAACTGTTAGAATACTCTATCAACCCCCTGAAATACACCTTATTGCCAACATACTCATTTTTTACTGAAGAGGATATCTCAAACAGTCTTTTCATATCATCGCCTGATAGAGTGAGGAGGTATCTTAGATCTTGAGCTTCAAGTTTGCTTTTACCGGTAATAACTTTAATGCGGTCAATGTTCATGTTGCAACTTTCAATTCTAATTTGAGCGACAAAGTTATTCTTTTTATGGATAAACAGGCAAAATTGCTACTTTAGCATAAATTTAATTTTCTATGATTTACAGAAAAGCTTTTATTTTCATAAACATCGTAATATTTTTCTTTTCTTCGGCTTGGGCTCAGGAATTGCCTTCTAACAATTTGCGGAAGGAGGAAGATCTAAAAATATATCCTGTGCTTTGGCATCAGCTTTCTGGAGAATACATGGCACTTTGTTATCAGGCATTTAATATTGCACGATCAACTCTTGAAATTGAGCTTGCAAAGAATAGGCTTGGAGAAAGGTTGGCAATAGTAACTGATATAGATGAAACGATTCTCGATAACAGTTATTCAGAAGCAAGAAATATTGTCGAAGGTAAGTCTTATAATTTTGAAGATTGGACAAAATGGATAGATGAAGCCTCAGCTACAGCAATACCGGGATCTGTTGATTTTTTGTGTTTTGCAGCTTCAATGGGCGTTGAGATTTTTTATATAAGTAATAGAACTCCCAGAGATATTCCTGCAACAATTTCTAATTTGAAAAAGCTTAATTTCCCTTTTGCAGATAAAGAACATATGCTTTTTTTGGCAGACGGTTCCTCAAAAGAATCGAGACGTAATGTTGTGGCAGGAAATTATAAAATTATCCTTTTACTTGGGGATAATCTAAATGATTTTGCCGATTGCTTTGAGGTTAAAGATAATATCAACAGATCGGGAGCTGTAGAAAAATTTCGTCAGGAGTGGGGAAGAAGATTTATTGTTATTCCGAATGCTATCTATGGAGAGTGGGAGAAGGGTATTTATGACTATAAGGAAAACCTTTCACCGGAAGAGAGAGCTAAAGCCAGAAAAGCAAAACTCAAAACTACTGGGTGCCCAGAACAGGACTCGAACCTGCACAGCTTTTCAGCCACTGGTCCCTGAAACCAGCGTGTCTACCAATTCCACCATCTGGGCTTGGGGAGTGCAAAAGTAATTATTTTTTGTTTAAATATTAACTTTATAAAAAATTAATTAAAAAATGTTTGATTTTCTGGATGTATACCCATGGCTATTGCCTATTATAATTTTTTTTGGGCGAATAGTAGACGTATCACTTGGCACTCTCAGAATTATTTTTGTTTCGAAGGGAGAGAAATATAAAGCTCCTTTTATCGGTTTTTTTGAGGTATTTATTTGGATTGTGGTCATATCTGAGATCTTTTCCAGAGCCAACTCAATGCTTTCGTATGTTTCTTATGCGGCAGGTTACGCAACAGGCAACTTTGTGGGGATAATAATAGAACAGAAAATAGCTTTTGGAGTTCTTCTTGTGAGGATTTTTACTCAGAAAGGAGGCTCGCCTCTTGTTTATATACTCAGTAGCGAAGGGTATGGTGGTACAACTATATCAGGAAGAGGATCTCAGGCTCAGGTAGATATTGTAGAAACCGTAATTGATAGGAAATCAATGAAGAAGGTGGAAAATTTAATTAATCGTTATGATCCCCAGGCCTTTTTTGTTGTGGAAGATGTTCGTTCTAAAAGAAAAGGGATTTTTCCTAAAAGCGTATCACTTTTTAATAGATGGAGACAAGGTAAATAATAATAATTAATATTTTTTATGGATAGATTATTTATAGGATTCTTAACTGTTTTTTCTTTTATCAATATCAATTTTGTATTTGGTCAAGCTAAGGGCGTTTCGCTTGAACGTGCAATAGAACTGGCTCTTTTGAACAATGTTGAATACAATGCATACAAACTTAAGGTAGAGCAGAGCAAGGCATTAATTCCGACCGCTCTTACTATTGACAAGGCTACTATATCATATTCATATGATTCGAATAATCTTGCAGAGAACAATCATCCTTTAAACGTTTATGGGATCGAACAGAGTTTTAGTTTTCCGACTCTTTATTCTGCCCAATTTAAAGTTACCCGCTCTGAGAGTGAGCTGGCTAAGAGAGAGTTGGAAATTATTGAAAAGCAATTAATAAAGAATGTTGCACACTCATACTATGAGATTCAATATAACATGAATAAATTAATACGTTACCGTTTATTGGATACTATTTACGATAAATTTATACAAAATGTTGAGGATAGATTTAATAGAGGAGAAGCTAAGAGTCTTGATATTTTTAATGCAAGAGCCAAACATGAACAGATTGAGATACTTTTGAATGATATTACTTATGCTACAAGGCTTGCCTATAAAAGGCTTAGACTTCTAGTTAATGCTGACACTCTTATTGTAGTGCCACTGAGGGATTTGAAGGAACTTGCTATATTAAGTGAGGATATTGACTCTAATCCGGGACTAAGGTATGTTAAGCAGGAAGTAAATTTGCAGTCAGATATGTTAAGGGTAGAGAGAAACAAACTTTTACCAGACATTACTCTGGGTTATTATAATGGCTCAAATCGTTTTGTGGGTGCAAAAAATTATCCTTCTTATGAAGTTGGTATAACAATTCCAATTTTTTTTATTGAGCAGAAGGCAAGAATCAATGGGGCAAAGATAGGAATTGATGCTTCCAAAAAATATGAAGAGCATTATAAATTGTCTCTTTTACTGAAGATTGACGAGCTGAAGAGTGAATTGCAAAAATACAGAGATCATTTGGAATACTACTACAGTACAGGAAAACAAATGAGCAGGGAGATTGAAAAAGAGGCAAGAGATGGTTATGAAAAGGGAGCTATCGACTACTACAGTTTTGTAGAAAGTATTCAAAATGCCACATTAATTGAATTGGAATATCTGGATTGGCTATTTCAGTATAATAGTACAGTGCTGGAAATAAATTACTTGATACTTGAAAGTAAATAACAAAAATCTCTCCCTGTATCATACAGAGAGAGATTTATTTACAGAATACAAGTAAATACTATCCTAAATAGGTTCAAAAATGAAGGTCATTCTGTTTTTATCTTTATTAAGATCTTTTGCAAATTTCTGAACACTTTTAACAGTAATCTTGTCGAGAAGTGCTTCTTCCTGATCTTCAAAAGCAGGGAACCCCATCAAGGCATTAGAGATGGTTGATATCCAGGAATATTCAGCAGGGTTTTTTGCGGCATATTTCTTTTGAAGGTATAGCTTATATGCTGCAATTTCCTGCTCTGTAGGCCCGTTCTTTATAATGCTATCCATCTCATCCTGTACAACTTTAAGCAGATCATCTACCAATTTGGGATCTGTATCGAAATTAACAGAGCACTCTGCTATTTGCGATGGATATTTTTCAAGAGTTGTACTGCATCCTACATGATATGTGCCTCCTCTTTCTTCTCTGATTGACGCCATGTATCTATCACTCATAATTGTGGAGAAGAATTTAGAATTAAGGTTATTTAATGCATTATAGTCCATTGAGGAGTAATAGTATCTTGTTATAGATGCTTTAGTACTCTTTTGATTTTTGGCTTTATATCTAAGAGAAACTTCACCTGTTGCTCTCTCATCATAACGCGAAACGTTTGTGGCCGGCATTTTTTTGTTTTCAGGTACATTTGAAAGGTATTTCTCAAGGTATGGTTTTGCCTCTTGTGCACTCATTGGACCTGAAAATACAAATATATAACCATTTATTCCCTTGTAAAGTGCTTCATGAAGAGCTACAAGCTTTTCAGGCGTTACACTTTGCAAATAATCTTTTGTGAAGTCATCTCCTCTTTTGCGTGTCTTAAATCTGAGTTTGGCAACTGAATCAATGAAGATATTGGATTCTGATTTGCCTTGCTCGATATTCTTGATAGCATTGCTTACAGATCTTTTAAGATCATCTTTGTGTACAGTGCACTCTGAAAGTGATGTGTAAAGCAACTTAAAGAAATCATCAATATTTTTAGGGTCAAAATCACCGGACAATATACTGTATCTCATTGTTGGGGAAAATCTCAGAGAGATGTTTCTGCGGAAAGACCATTTTGAAAGCTCATCTTTTGATAGAGAATCTACAGATAAAAGGGTACCATATCTATCAGCAAATGTGATGTCCATAACATCTATATTGGTAAAGTAACCTCCTTCTCTCAAAGCTCTCATTTGCACTGATTTTGAACTGCCCTTGTGCTCATTCCAGATCACTTTGGTTCCATTGGAAAGGATAATTTCCACAGTTGAGTCGAGTTGCTTGTAAATAGGTGTCTTAAAGTCTTTGTTGGTCATCTGCTTAATAGACGTAATATTTTTTGGTGTCAGGGTTATATTAAAATTAAGACCTCTCTCACTTGCAGGTTTAAATCTGGCAAGATCTTTACCATTGATCTCTTCGCACAATTTGAGAATCTCTTCTTTTGCAGGCAGATACTGCTTTTCGCTTTCAGGTGTGAACAATACAATAACTCTGTTTTCTTTGGTCAGCATATTCCTAATGCTGTTGTTCAAGTCTTCCAAAGTTATATTATCAAGACATCTGATAGCGCTTTTGTAAAATGTTTCAGGTGTTATAAGCGGATAATCACGAGTATAGTTTTCGACAATAAGGTTTACCCAATCTTGGTTTTTAGGATTTTTGCTCTGTTGATAATTTTTTGTAAAATTAATTCTAGCATTTTGAATTGCTTTATCGAGCTCCTCTTGCTCTGCTCCATAGTATGTAAGTCTTTCAACCTCGCTTAATATTCCTTTTGTCGCCTTTAACATGTCTGCAGGAGAGTGAGGCATGGCAGTCATGATGAAAGTTGTTTTGGCATAGTTTATTTGACTGAATACCGGTACGCAATTTCTGAAAGGTGCATCTTTGCTTTGAGAAGCAACAGCTGTCCGCTCTTTCATGATATCAGCAATTAATGTTTTCATTACTTCTCTGTAAATAAGCTCATTTGTAGCTTTTTCTTCTGGAGTTAGATTTGGTATTTTAATAATTAATCTTGCAGAATAAGATTTACTTTCAGGGTCTGTAAGCAAGCCAACAATTGGTTCTTTGTTGTCAGGAACTGTGTAAACTTCTCTCTTAGCAGGATTTTCTGCTGCGGGAATTGTGGAAAATAATTTTATGATTCTCTGCTCAATGTCGTTGACATCAATATCTCCAACAACAACTACAGCTTGCAAGTCTGGTCTGTACCACTTATGATAATAATCGATAAGAGTCTGTGGTGTGAAGTTGTTTACAACATCCATCAGACCAATAACATCTCTTTCAGCAAATCGTGAACCTGTCTGTTCAATTTTGGAGATTCCTTTCATCATTCTACTTCTGGCATCATCTCCTCGTCTCCACTCTTCACGTATTACCCCTCTCTCTGCATCAATCTCTGCAGGTTCACAAGATATGTAGTGTGACCAGTCGTGAAGTACGAGTAATGCTGTATCAATAATAGTTGATCGATACGTAGGGACTGCAGAAATATTATATACAGTCCTGTCCATGGAGGTGTATGCATTTATATTGTAACCAAACTGAACTCCAATGCGGTTAAAATACTCAAGTAAACTTTTTTTGGGAAAGTTTTTTGTTCCATTGAAAGCCATGTGTTCCAGAAAATGTGCAAGACCTCTTTGATCATCATTTTCCTGAAGTGATCCCACGTTGTGTATTATAAAGAATTCAGCCTGTCCGGCCGGTTTTACATTTTTTCTGATATAATATGTCAAGCCATTGTCCAGTTTGCCGATTTTGATTTCAGGATCAACTGGAAGTTTCTCACTTCTGTTAAATGGTTTCTTGTCATTTGCCACATTTTGGGAGTAAGAAGAAGATATACCCATACAAATAATAAAAAGGGTACATAGTATTTTATTAAAAATTTTCATCTTGAAATATGTTCTTAATTCCATTTATTTTATAATATGCATTTCATCAATAAGATATCCGGCACCGGCATATTTATCTATTATCCATAAAACATATCTGATATCTACATTGACGCACTTGTTCATCTGAGGATGAAAATATGCATCTGAAGCAAGAGATTCTTTATTACCGTCAAATGCTAGTCCTATTATTTCACCCTTGGAATTCATAACAGGACTTCCGGAATTTCCACCTGTTATGTCATTATCAGTGAGAAAATCGATAAACATTTTCCCTTTTTCACAATAATTCCCCCAATCTTGACTCTCCAGAAAACCAAGCATGCGAGGTTTAATGTTGAAATCGTAGCTATCTGGATTGTACTTGTCCCATAATCCCTGAGTTGTCGTTTGTGACTTACAGTGAATGCCGTCTGATGGGTCAATTGGCCCAACTTTACCATATGTGAGTCTCATAGTAGAATTTGCATCCGGATACTGATTTCTGCCTTTATCAAGGTTCATCTGGTACATGGCTCTGACATACTCAGATTCGAGTTCATCAATACTTTCTCCTTTGCATATTTTTGATATTGCTTCATTAAAGGGTCTTACTCCTATTGATTTACTCATAAGATTGAGTGGATCTTCTCCAAAAACAGAAACCGGCTGATTATTTTTTACTATTTGTCTGAATTTTTCGGGATTCGTGAAAATAGAGTTGTTAAATATATAATCGGCCATTGCTTCACCATCATTGTTGAACCGCTTTGCAAGAGTATTAATGTAATCTCCCCTGTAGGAAGGAGGCACATTGTCTACAAATGTTTTGAGTGTATACTTGAGCAGTTCGTGTTCAGCTCTCATATCACATTCTTGATAGATCTCTTCAATGTCTTTTATGAAATTGGTATATTCGCGTTGACCGACTTTGAGTGTATCAAGCTTATCTTTGTCTAAAGAATTTTTCAGAGAGCCAGCCTTGTTTGCAATTGCTATAAGGCCATAACCTCCCACCAAAGTGTTTTGATAATATTTTTTAATTTGTGTTATCCCTTCAGTCTCCTTGTACCTTGTTGATATTTTTTGAAGAAGATCTCCCCATTTTGCCTTCCTTTGAGGGTCACTGTCTATCCATTGTTGAAGTTCTTTCTCCCTTCCCTGGAAAATCTTTTCCACTCCAAAACGTCGGAAGTTAATAACTTCTCCTTCGAGCAATTCTTGTACATTTGATATTCCAAAATAATAATCAGCATATTTTAGCCTTATATTTGGATCACTTTTCATCCACTTGTTGAGAATATCCAGCTTTTCTCTCATAATTTTTACAGATATGGGATTTGTAATTTTTTCCTTTTCGTGGATACTGAAAGAGCTGCTGTATCTGTTAGTCCTTCCTGGAAAGCCAAGAATCATTGTGAAGTCACCATCCTTAATCCCCTTAGTGGAAATTGGAAGTACTTTTTTAGGGGTAATGGGGACATTGTCAACTGAATATGGGGCAGGTCTGCCATCTTTATTCCCATAAACTCTGTACAGGGCAAAGTCTCCCTTATGCTGAGGCCATTCCCAGTTATCTGTTTCACCGCCAAAAGCAGCCACAGATATGGGTGGTGCACCTACAAAACGGATATCGGTATAAACTTCATAGTAGAACATATAGTATTTCGAACCTCTCCACATTGAATTGCAGGAAGTTTCCATACCGGAAAGTTTTGAATGTTTTGTTTCAATGATACTGGTTATTTTTCTCATACCCCCTGGTATGTTGTTATTCCTGAGTGAGTCAGTAATTTGTTTGATTTCATCTGTTACATCTGTAACTTTTCTTAAAAAAAAGACTGACTTCCCTTTTATGGGAATTTCCTGACTCCGGTTCATAGCCCAGTATCCGTCTTCGAGATAGTTTTTTTCAGGAGTGCTTAGCGCATGAATATCGGAGTAGGCACAATGGTGATTGGTTATTAAAAGACCCTCATCGGAAATAATACTTCCTGTACATCCAAAATCAAGGGCAACAACAGCATTGCTTATGGCTGAACCGCTTTCATCATAAATTAGTTTGGGATCCAGTTTAAGGCCGGTTTTTATCATTTGCTGTGTCAAATTCTTGTCGAGTAGATTGACAAGCCACATACCCTCATCAGCTCTTGATATGCTGGATAAAGGAAGTAGGAAAAGTATTACAAGAAATCTTGTAATTATATTATGTTTCATTATTTACTTTTTAAATTCTTTTATTTTTCAGATTCTACATCATTTGGCTTAATGATAATAGTATTACCCTTTGTTTCGAATGAGAACTTAGGATCAGTCTCGCTAATCTCGCCATCTTTTGATTTAACTTTCCATTTAGATTGTGTAAGAGCAGCCCAGATTTTGTCATCATTAAGTACAGATTTTGAGTAAGTAATTCTGAATGCGTAGTCCTCATTGTCATTAAGAACGACTGCTAAACCCAAGAATCCGTCTATCATTGACAGATGACTTGCAAGGTACGGAATGTACCTGGTAACAATTGGCTTATCGAGATTTTCATATACAATTTCATATACAGCCTCATCCTTTCCGCCCCACTTTTCAGAATTATCCTTGAAAGTCTTGTCAAATTTATACATCTGTCTTTCAAGAAATTCCCGCCTTGAAATTGTGTCTATCTGATCAGACATTCCTACATACTTGTAGTCAAGCTTTATAATATTTGTCTTTCCATCAGCAGCGGGCATTGCAAGTTCTTTCATCTCAACTATTGACTTTATAAAGGATTCGTCGACAGGCTCGTTGATATCCATATAAAGCCTGACTGTGAGTGGGCAAGAATATTCTGTTTCCAAACCATAGTAACCTTTTTTTGTTAGACGGAACTGCATTCCGAGATAGTTTGGATCCATTTTGTCATACATCTTCTCAGTGTAAATTGTTACAACTTTGATCTGAGCTCCAACAGGAGGGGTTGCTATTTTAAATCTACCAGGTGTATAAATTGCCTCTTTTATTTTATCAGGATTAGTTTCTGAAGGGTCGTAGAGAATAACAGCTAAGTGTTTTTTTACATAAGTGGCTACTCCATATACACCCGGTACTTTCTCAAGTTGAGCCTTGAATGCCATAGAACTTCCATAACATTTCACAGAATGCAAGCCGTCGATTTCAGTTTTTTGAAGCTGTTCTATTTTTGATTGATCAGCCCATGTGACATCAATTGTCGGAAGTTCCCACATTTTACCCAGGAAAAATGCTGCAGCAAGTAAAACGACAGTCAATATTGCCGGAAGCCACCTGAAGCTTTTCTTTCTTCCAAAAGTCAACGAACCTTGGTTGCATGAAGATACACACTCTCCACAAAGTGTACAGTCTATATGTTTTACAGTTTCAACCTTGTCAACATCAATGCTGTAAGGACATTTTTTTGCACACAACCCGCAATTATTACAGGTTTCTGTGTTGCGGTGAACCTTGAGTAATGGAAATACCTTTGATTCAAGATAGAATGATTCCCATATGTAACCTATCAAACATGTGGCAGCGAGAAGATAGATCCATGATATTGAAAGGCCACTAATCCCCAGAATGGCATAAATACCTACCAGTATTACAAAAGTTATTGTAAACTTAAAAATGTTACTTATTGCTCCAAGTGGACAGATGTATTTACACCAGAACATTTTTATGAAAAAACTTCCAAGTACCAAAACGGTAATCGCTGCAATTGCCATCCATAAAGTAATTTCACCTTTAAAGCCTGTTGCAATTGCATAATAAGGATCAAGATTCTTGCAAAAGAGCTCAGAGTTTGTAATGGTAAAATAGAAGAGAATGAAGAGAAGTACATATTTAACGAGTCTCAATACTCTGTCCAACACTGAACCGTTTTTAATAACAATCTCCTTAATCTTCATTTTTGAGCGAAGTTTTCCAAGATACTCTGTACCCCAGCCGAGAGGGCAGAGATATCCGCAAAAGAGTTTACTGAACAGTATTACAGTAAGAGCCAGTACAATACCCATCATTATTTGGGCCATTGACATACTGCATGCTAATGACCCGGAGACAAGATATGTACTTAAGGATTCGAGACCGCCCATTGGGCAGTATGACTCAGGGTCTGCGGTTTTATTTCCGAAGACTTTAGTCAAAAAGATAATAATTGCAAGAAGGGTTCCCCATTGAAGTACATGGCGAAGCCAATTTTTCTTGAATTTTTTCATAAACTGTAAGAATTTTTGGGTTAATATAAATTTTACATTAAATAAATATACAAAATTAGCTAAATTTGTATATCAAATAAATCATTCTATTATTAGACTTCTTTAAAGCAAAAAGTTAAAAACAAAAGTAGTTTTTAATTACTAATGTGTAAGCTTGATAGTTACGTAAATTTAATTAACCCAAAGTTCAATGAAAAAGAAATTATTATTAATCATTCTGTCATTATGTATACTGCAACAGTATGCACAGGCAGACGAAGGAATGTGGCTTATTAATGCTGTGGATAAGCAATTGGCCACAAAAATGAAAAGCAAGGGACTTAAACTTGCTCCAAATGAAATTTATAATGAAAATGGTGGTGCACTTACAGATGCGATAGTTGCACTTGACGGAGGTAGTTGTACTGCAAGCATTATCTCTCCCGAAGGTCTCCTCATTACTAATCATCACTGTGCCTATGGTGATATTCAAGCATTAAGCACATCTGAGAATAATTATCTTGAAAATGGCTTCTGGGCAATGAGTCGTGATAAAGAGATACCTATAAAGGGAAAAACAGTTACATTCCTTAGAAAGGTAATTGATGTTACTGATGAAACTAACAGAGTGATAGATTCTCTTGATAAAATAGGACCAAGAGGTATATTTTTTATGAGAAAAGTATCCGGAGTATTAGAAGAAAAGTACAAATCAGACTATGAAGTTTCATTAGCGTCCATGTGGCGTGGAAGCAAGTACTATCTATATTTTTACCAAACTTATTCGGATATCAGACTTGTGGGAGCTCCTCCTGTTTCTGTCGGTGCATTCGGAGGTGAGACTGATAATTGGGGTTGGCCCCAACATAAAGGAGACTTTGCTATTTATCGTGTTTATGCGACGAAAGACGGGAAACCTGCAGAATATTCTGAAGAGAATGTTCCTCTCAAGTCAACCCGTTATCTAAAGATTTCTGCTAAAGGTTATCAACCGGATGATTTTACAATGATTATCGGTTATCCTGGTTCTACAAACAGATATATGTCTTCATTTGAGCTTAAGCAAAAGCAAGAAGTGCTCAATCCTGCAATATACACTGTCAGAAGAGCTAAACTTGACGTTTGGGAGAAATATATGGAAAAAGATCCTGCTATCAGACTCATGTACTCAGACAAGTATTTTTCCATAAGCAATTATACAGACTATGCTAAATGGGAAAACAAGTGTCTTGATAGATTTAATGTACAACAGGTACTTGAAGAAAGGGAAAAAGAACTTGCTGCGTGGATTGCAGCTAATCCCGAACGACAAAAAAAATACGGGAATGTTCTTTCAGATTTAAAAAAAGGTTATGAAATTACTTCAGATATTGTCAGAACAACTGAATATTTTCGCGAATCCATGATTAGAGGATCGGAGATTGTGGGGATAGGACAGAGATTCAGTTCATTGATTAACAGCATGACCAGAGCAAAGCAAGATTCTATCGTTCCTGGCAGCAAAGAGTTGATATCATTTATGCAGTCAAGTGATAAAATTTTCTCTCAATGTAATATTGAAGCAGACAAAGAACTCTTCAAGGTTATGTTGGGTTATTATCTGAAGGAGGTGCCAAAGAGTTTTTATGATAAAGATTTTATAAAACTTGCAGATTCACTTGGTTGGGATGCTTCCAAGATAGCTGATTTTATTTTTGACAAAAGCGTTGTCACTAATCCCGACAGACTAAAGGAATTTTTCTCAAAGAAGGTCAGCATAAAGGAGATGGAAGCAGATCCAATATTGATAATTGTAAATACCAGCAGGATAGTTGAGTATAATAGGACTGAAAGTAAAATACTTGAAGATGCTGGGCTAGATATGCCATCTTTGAGGACTGCCTATGTACATGCCTTGTATGAGATGGAGCGTGAAAAGGGAGTTGCAATTTATCCTGATGCAAATTCAACTATGAGACTTACTTATGGCGAGGTTGGTTCATTAAGGCCTGCAGACGCTGTTTATTATCATTATCAGACAGAGGCAAAAGGAATTCTTGAAAAATATAACCCCAAGGAATACGATTTCAAGCTCGATCCTAAAGCTAAAGGAATGATTGAGCAGAGAGACTGGGGTATATGGGGAGAAAAAGGTAATCTATACATTGATTTTCTTACAGATAATGATATTACAGGTGGTAATTCCGGCAGTCCTATAATGAATGGCAAGGGCGAACTGATAGGCCTTGCTTTTGATGGAAATAGAGAATCAATGGCGGGTGATGTATATTTCAAAGAGGGATACAACAAGTGTGTAAATGTAGATATCCGTTATATACTTTGGATAATTGATAAGTATGCCGGCGCAAGCTACCTTATCAATGAGATGGATATTGTAAAATAGAGATTGTATATTTTGAAAAAATTAAAGCCGCTTCGTTTTGAGCGGCTTTTTAATAATTATTAGTGACTATTTCTTTTTAATGGCAGCCCATATTTTAGCCTCAGGAAGTTTTTTTGTGCAGAAGAACCAGTCATAGCAATGCATTTCATCTTTACTTTCCATACGCTCTTTTGCAACTCCGCATGAACCGGCTGTAGGAACAATTACATCATCCCCGGGCCTCCAGTCAGCAGGAAGGGCAACTCCAAATTCATCTGCGGCTTGAAGTGCTACGATTACACGATACAGTTCATCAAAGTTACGACCCAGACTGAGAGGGTAATAAATTACAGCTCTGATAATACCTTTCGGATCTATGAAAAAGACAGCTCTCACCGCTTTCGTGTTACTCTCTCCGGGTTGTATCATGCCATATTTTTTCGCAACCTCCATGGTTATATCCTCAATTAAAGGGAATTTAACCTCAATGTTTTGCATCCCCTTATACTCAATCTTCTCCTTGATTGTACGAAGCCATGCAATATGGCTGTATAGCCCGTCAACAGACAATCCTACAAGTTTGCAGTTTACTTCGGAGAACTTTTGCTCCAGACTTGCGAATGTCATGAATTCTGATGTGCAAACAGGCGTAAAGTCTGCAGGGTGGCTGAAAAGAATTACCCAGCTACCTTTGTAGTCACCGGGAAAATTTATGTTCCCTTGAGTTGTTACTGCTTTGAATTCAGGGGCATTGTCGCCGATTCGAGGCATAGAAAACACCTCTTGTTCTTGTCTTGTTTCCATAATTTTTGTTTTTTTAATTAAAGAGATAACAAATCTTATCGCAAAAAGTTGAAATTTTTGAACAAAATAAACAAATGTTCATTATATTTATAGTGAACAAATGTTCAATAAAAATTCGTTGTTATGCCAAGATTTAATGGATCAGGTCCCAATGGTGAGGGGCCAAAGACCGGCAGGGGACAAGGCCGGTGCAATTCTGCCAACAGAGGTGGAATGGGGAATGTTCAGAATCAAGATCTTTCAAAAGATACCCAGGGTGGTTTTGCGGGAAGATCCGGTGGAAGAGGTATGGGCTTCAAATGTGGCTATGGTTTGCGCAGAGGTATGGGTATGCGATTCAGGGGGAATGGCTGATTAAATATAAGTGAAATGTATATTAAGAGCTGGTTTAAGTCATTTTCGGAAAATAAAGATGATTTTAATGGGTGTTGTATTTGTCCAATCTGTAATTATTCAATTCCTCATAGAGTTGGGAGACCGTGCAGAGGACAAATGTGCCCGAATTGCAATGTCCCACTAATAAGGTCAGACACTATGAAAAAAAATGATGACAGGGATAAGTATCAAGATGTGCAAAAACAGAATCAAAATGTTTTCCCGAAAGTAGATCGAGATTTATGTATTGGCTGTGGCTCTTGTATTGATATGTGTCCCAGGCAGGCAATTACTCTTGAGGAAGATAAGGCTTTCATTCATGAGGATCAGTGTGCTAATTGCAGGGCCTGTGTTACTCTCTGTCCGGTAGGTGCTATAAATTAATTACAATGGTTTGTTATGGACCCGTACCATCCCGGCGCTTAGGTAGGAGCTTGGGAATAAATAATATTCCTTTTGAAAAGGTTTGTTCGTACTCTTGTGTGTATTGTCAGGTTGGTGTGACAAAATATTTAAGGGGTATAAGAGAAACTTTTCTTGAGCCTGAAAAAATATATTCTGATGTAGTAACGCTTTTAGGTAAACTGCAAGCTGTTGACAGGCCTGATTATTTGACGTTTGTGGCAAATGGTGAGCCAACTTTGGATATTAATCTGGGAAAATCAATAAAATTGTTAAAGGGGTTGGGGATACCAATTGCAGTTATTACAAATGCATCTTTGTTGTATGACAAAGATGTAAGAGATGGATTATGCCAGGCAGACTGGGTCTCGGTCAAGGTTGATTCTGCAATCCCTAATGTGAGAAAGAAAATCAACAGACCTTTTCCCGGATTGTCTTATGGCGATTATTATGAGGGACTTAATCTGTTTTCGAGTGCGTTTAAAGGGTCACTTGTCACAGAGACCATGTTGGTTCAAGGGTTAAATGATGTGCAGGAAGGTTTGGAGAAAACTGCATCTTTGATTAAGGAGTTGAATCCTGAAATCTCCTACATCTCTATTCCTATTCGTCCTCCGGCATTACATACTGTGAAATTGCCAGATGAGAAAACTATAAATATGGCTTATCAGATTTATCTTGAAAAGGGTTTGAATGTTGAATTGCTTGTGGCTTTTGAAGGGGTTAATACCGGTTGTACCGGTAATGCAAAAGAAGACATTCTTAATATGTGTGTCGTGCATCCTATCAGAGAGGAGACGATGTGTGAGATTCTTAAAAAGGATCAATCGGATCATGACTTAGTTGACCGATTAATCAGTTCAGGTCAAATAAAAAGAGTTGAATATAAGAGTAATATGTTCTATTTAAGAAATTTTTCCAAATAGCGGTCTTGTAAAAATGCCATAACTTATAACTAAACCATAACATTTATGAAAACAAATCGTGTAGTAGTGATCGGAGGATCTGCCGCCGGTCCAAAAGCCGCGTCAAGGGCCAGAAGGCTTGATGAGAATGCGGAAATCACCATTATTCAAAAATCCCCGGATCTCTCAATGGCTTCTTGTGGGTATCCATATTACATAGGGGGCTTTTTCGATGACAGGAGCCAGTTGTTGTGTTCTCCTGCAGGAGTTGTGAGAGATACAAATTTTTTCTGGAAAGCTAAAAGGATAGTTACGAGGGTAAATACAGAGGTTACTTCAATTAACAGGGCTGATAAAAAGGTTTCATTCAGGAACTTGTTGACCGGTGAAGCCAGTGAGTTGGAATATGATAAACTTATAATTGCAACAGGAGCCACTCCAAGGAAACCACAGTTGCCGGGTATAGATTTAGATGGTGTTACTACATTGCAATCAATGCAGGATGCAGATTTTTTGAGAAAGGTAAGGGATGAGGGTAAAATTAAAAAGGCAGTTGTAATAGGTGGAGGATTAATCGGGATAGAGACATGCGAGGCCTTGCATCTTGCCGGGGTTGATATAACTCTGGTTGAGCAATTGCCTCAGTTACTATCTTTTTTAGATCCTCAGATGGCGAGATTGGTGGAGAGATATATAAAAAGTAAGGCTAATCTCATTCTTAACAACGGAGTTTCGGAATTTATCGGTGAAAACGGAAAGCTTACAGCAGTAAAACTAAGGGACGGAATTGTAATTCCATGTGAACTTGCTGTGGTTGCGATAGGAGTTGTCCCTAATACAAAATTGGCAAAGGATGCCGGTCTTGAAACCGGAGCGCGAGGAGGAATAATTGTAAATCCTTATATGCAGACTGTGGACAGCAATATTTACGCTGTGGGTGACTGTGTGGAGATACCAAACCTAATAACCGGATCAAATGTTCACGCTCCATATGGCGACCTGGCTAACCTTCAGGGAAGGGTTGCAGGTGAGAATGTTATTTTAGGTAATGTCGCAACTTTCCCGGGAACTATACAAACTGGTATCTGCAAGGTGTTTGAATATGGAGTAGGTTCAACAGGCTTGAATGAGCAAAATGCCTTGAATAATGGTATAGATGATGTGGAGGTAGTTGTAAATGCAAGTCTTGACAAGCCGGGATTTATGAAAGGTGCCCTGCTTATAACAAAGTTGGTTGTAAGAAAATCCAACGGGTCAATAATTGGTGCACAAGTGCTTGGTCTGGGGGATGTCAGCAAGCAGTTGGCTATATGGGCAATGGCTATAAAAGGGAAGCTTACAGTAGAGGATATGGTGAATGCAGATCTTCCTTATGCACCTCCTTATTCACTTGCTATTGATCATAGTATAGCTACGGCGCATATTATGCAAAATAAACTTAGACATTTATTTAAAGGGATTTCTGCAGAACATCTAAAAGAAAAAATTGACGAAAATGAGAAGCCATTTTTCCTGGATGTCAGAAATCCGGCAGAATACGAGCAAATGAGGATAGGAATTGGAGAAACGCTCATCCCATTAGGTCAGTTGAGGGACAGATTATCTGAATTGCCGGTGGATAAAAATACAGAAATAGTTACATGGTGCAAGATATCTCTGCGCGGTTACGAGGCAGCATTGATCTTGCAGGCAAACGGTTATACGAATGTCCGGGTTCTTGAAGGAGGTATTATGGCATGGCCATATAAACGAGAGAAGTAGTGCTTTACAAGGAGAGATAATTCAACTCCAATACTACGCTGTTGTACTTTGAGAGCCAGTCGAGATACTCTATTTCAATGGTAATGGCATTTTCAATGCTCTGTACGTATTGGAACAGGTCGATTTTTTCTGCCCTGTAATCTTCTTTGGCATTGACTGAAATCTCTTCACTCAATTTTATTCCTGTTGATGTGAAATAATTAAGAGACTCTCTTAACTTTTTAATTTCGTTCATCAGCTCCTCCCTTTTAAATTTGAGTTTCCTATGGAGATCTTCTTTATCATTTTCAGAAATAGATATCGCAATTTTTTCTGATTTGATTTTTGCTTTTTGTCCGGAAAAAAGAATTGGTATAGAGAAGCCAATCTCATAACCAAGATAGTTCTTTGAATTTGTGTACCTGTTTGTTCCATTATATATGGATAGGGTTATGTCCGGCAAAAGGAGACTCTTTTCAATATTTAGCTGATCTTCATGAATCTGTGTCACGAGCTCCTTGTACTGAACACCGGGATTCATCCTCAGCGGTTGATTGGAAATCATGAGTTCTACACACTCCATTTGCGGTATAGTGAATGGAGTGTTGTCATTCATGAGCAGCATCAGCTTTTTAGTTGCAGTGGCTGCATCATATCTAAGATGGTCTATGGCAATGAGAATTTGTTGATGTGCAGCCCTGAAGTTTAAGACTTCCAGGGCAGAGGTCTTGCCGGACTTGTTGTTCTTTTCAACTTCGATCTTCAGGTTGGAGTATATGCTGTCCAGGTGACTGTAATATTTTTCTTTGTTTGCAATGTAATTGATATTATAGTATGCAAGGGAGACCTCCTTAATAAGCCGCAGGCGTTGATTGTCGCGCTCTTTTTCTGCCAGTGACACAGATTTCTTGTTGAGTTTGTTCTGATTTATGTAAACAGATGGGAAATTGAAGCTTTGCTCTATTCCAAATATATTCAGTGGATATCCGTTGTCTGCAACATTGTTTTTATCCTGGCCAATGAAGAATTGGGTTTTTTCGAATGTGTAGGCGGTTTTTTTTAGAACCTTGCTTTGTTCTACGGCCAGATTATAATTGTTGTATTCGATGTTGTTTTTCAATGCAGTTTCAACTGCATCTATCAGGGTTAGTTTTTTTACAGGATCTTCTGCTATTGCATGTTTAGGAAGGCATGCAAATGCCAAAAAGAGAGTTGTGTAAACAGCTTTCATAAGTGGTGGAGTCAATTGATTTTACAAGTACAAAAATATAAAACATTTGATAATGAGCAAATGTTTATTATATTTGTAACGAACAAATGCTCATAATATGCCAAGACAAAAATTGATGAGGAAAATAGATAAGCTGCCTACATTCAAGGGGTTTAAACCTATGGGTAAGATTGATGATATGGCTCCTGTTGTTATGAACTTGGAGGAGTATGAGTCAATCCGGCTTAGTGATTATGCGAACTTAAGCCAGGTAGAGGCTTCTATTGTCATGGGAGTGTCAAGACCCACGTATACTAGAATATATGACATAGCCAGAAAAAAAATTGCCCAAGCTTTCGTTGAGGGAAGAACTGTCGTTTTTGAGGGTGGAAAGGTCTATTTTGATAGTGACTGGTATCATTGCAATAGTTGCGATTGTTATTTTGATCACCTTAGAAAAGAGCTCTTAGTAGAAAAATGTGCACTATGTGGTTCGTCGAATATAGAGCAGTTTGTAGACACAAAGAAAGAGGAGGATTCTTTCGAAGTTGTATGTGAAATGAGAGTTCGGAGTAGGACTGCTGGTTGTAGAAGAGGTAATACATTTAATAATATTTAAATAAAATGAGAGTTGCTATAACATCAACAGGGAATAGTCTGGAATCCAAAGTGGATAATCGGTTTGGACGTTGTTCATATTTTGTGTTTTATGATACCGAATCTGAGTCGGTGGAGTTTCTTCCAAATGCTAATAGGGAGAGCGTAGAAGGGGCTGGTCCTGCCTCCGTACAGACAGTAGCATCCAGGGATGTTCGGAAAGTTGTGTCTGGGGAGTTTGGTGCTAAGGTAAAGGCTATTTTTGATCAGTTGCAGATTCAGCTTATAATGGTTCCTGATTCTAATCATACTGTGGCGCAGATAATAGAAATGTTAAAAAATAATAATTAATTATGAAGTATGTTTTTGCAATCCCTTTAGAGGATGGTAAGCTTTGCTCTCATTTCGGGCATTGTCAACAATTTGCAATAATTAATGTGGAAGATAAGTCAATAAAGGCAAATAAATTAGTCACACCTCCGCCACATGAGCCTGGGCTTTTACCGAGATGGCTTGCGGATATGGGTGTGACAAATGTAATTACAGGAGGAATAGGACAGAAAGCCTTAGATTTGTTTGAGCAAAACAAAATAGATGTAAACTATGGCGCACAGAGCAAGACTCCTAAGGAACTTGTTCAGGATTGGCTTGATAATACCCTGCAGTTAGGAGATAATTCTTGTGACCATTAATGTCATGGAAACAAAAAAAATTGGAATTATTATTTGCGACAGATATAAGAGCTGTGCCGGCGGTAAGTGTTTCAAATCCGCAAGGAACAGGGAGGGTGCTTTCTCTGAATATAAAAATGAGGAAATAGAGATTGTTGCATATACATCTTGTGGTGGTTGTCCCGGTGGTAATATTGAGAGCGTACAGGAGGAGATGAGGAAAAACGGAGTACAGGTGATTCACTTTGCTACCGGTTTTCTTGTTGGTTATCCTCCATGTCCTTATATGGAGCATTTCAAAAAGTTGATTGAGACGAAACATGGAATCAAGGTTGTTATGGGCACACACCCAATTCCTCAAAAGTATTTTTTAGTGCACGATAAACTAGGTACATGGAACAGCGGTTTTCTAAAGGAGGCCGTAAAACCAACCTTAGTAGATGAGCAAATCAGACTCTCTTATGATTAAGGATAAGAAACTGAAAATAGCAGTAGCTAGTGGTAAGGGTGGAACAGGAAAAACTTTTGTATCAATAAATTTCTTTAATTCACTCTATTTGTCAGGCCGGAATGTCGTAATTGTAGATTGTGATGCAGAGGAGCCTAATGTAATGGAGTTTATTAAAGGAACACAGATTGAACGTGCCGATATTTCACAAAAAGTCCCTTACATATTACAGAATAATTGTGTTTTTTGTGGTAAGTGCTTTGAGTATTGCAATTATAATGCAATAATTTTTCTTCCTGAATCTAACTATATAAAAGTCCTGGATGATTTATGCCATAGTTGCGGAGCTTGTATTGAGGCTTGTTCTTATAGTGCAATCTCAGAATCAGACAGGCACTTAGGAAGCGTTGTCAGATATCTTGTTCATGATTCATCAGAAGTGATAGAGGCTTGTTCGGATGTGGGAATCTATTCTCCAGTTCCTGTAATAAAGAAAGCTTTGGAAAATACTGATAATGGAGGTGTGGTAATTATTGACTCTCCTCCGGGAATTTCATGTCCTTTTATTGCAGCAGTGAATAAGGCTGATTATGCAATTTTAGTTACAGAGCCAACTCCTTTTGGGTTAAATGATTTAAAGCTGGCTGCCGAGACATTGAAAAAAATGTCAAAACCTTTTGGGGTTATAGTCAACAAGTCTGGACTAGGGAATGACGATGTCTATGAGTGGCTTGAGGAAAATAATGTCAGATTGTTGATGGAAATACCTTTTGACAGGGAGATTGCAAAGGTATACTCAGAGGGTAGAATGTTGACAGATATTAATGAGAAGTATAAAGGAGAGTTTTTAGCTCTGTACGACAGGATAAAGGAGGATCTGGAAAAATATGACTGAAATTGCGATACTCAGTGGAAAAGGTGGTACTGGAAAATCAACTCTATGTGCCTCTTTTGCAACAATGGGGCATGATATTGTTGTCGCAGACTGTGACGTTGATGCAGCTGACATGTATCTGGTATTGTCCCCTGAAGATTATATAGAGAATAATTTTATAACTGGTTATAAAGCCAGGCTGGATCAGACAACTTGCACAAAATGCGGATTGTGTATTGAAAAATGTAGATTTAGGGCAATATCCCTGGTAGATGGTGATGTTACAATATCGGATACTTCATGCGATGGGTGTAAACTTTGTTCAAGGATTTGCCCTGCACAATCCATAACAATGATCCCAAGCGACAAAAGTTGCTGGTATATAGGAAATTACAGGAACGGAAAGTTAGTGCATGCCAGATTGGACCCTGGTGAGGAAAATTCGGGGAAATTGGTAAGCATAGTCAGAGAGAAGGCTCGAAAGTTGATTGATGAGAATAACTGGAATTATGTAATAATTGATGGGCCTCCGGGTACAGGCTGTCCTGTTATTGCATCCATTACCGGCGTGGATAAAGTAGTTGTTGTAACAGAACCTACAAATAGCGGGTTTCACGATTTGAAAAGGATAATGGAATTGATTAGTAATTATAGAATCAAACCTTATGTCGTTATTAATAAATCAGATCTTAATATTGAGATAAGTAGAGAGATTATGAGCTGGTGCGATAGTAATGGTATATGTTTGGCCGGGACCATTTCCTTTGACGAGCTCGTTGTCCAGGCCATGGTCAACTGTAAGAGTGTTGTTGAATGGAGTCCTGATAGCGAAGTGAGTTTGATTATTAAATCGATATGGAAAATAATTATTAAAGATTAATAAAAATAGTAATGGAAAAAAACAAACCTTTTGAAAAATTTGAATTGGCAAATATTAAGAATATAATTGTAGTGGCATCCGGCAAAGGGGGAGTGGGAAAATCAACCGTGGCAACTGGACTTGCCCTTTCGCTGGCGCTTGAGGGGCATGCTGTGGGACTCCTTGATGCCGACATCTATGGTCCGTCAATACCTACAATTTTTAATTTACACAATGAAATGCCTGAAGTTAAGGTAGAAAATGATAGAAATACAATGGAGCCAATTGTTCGTTATGGTATCAAGATAATGTCATTAGGCTTTTTTATAGATATAAGCCAGCCCATGTTGTGGAGAGGTCCCTTAGCAGCAAATGGCCTGAAACAGCTTATGAATGATACTGAATGGGGCGAGTTGGATTACCTTATTATTGATACTCCTCCAGGAACAGGGGATATTCATATAACGCTGTTACAGCAATACAATATTAATGGAGTTATTATTGTAACTACTCCACAGCTGGTTGCCTTGTCAGATGTCCAGAAAGCAATTTCCATGTTTAGGGACCCTAATGTCGGCGTACCTGTTTTTGGAGTGGTGGAAAATATGTCTTGGTTTACACCTGTAGCCCATCCGGATGAGAAATACTTCTTGTTTGGAAAAAGTGGTGGAGAGAAATTGGCAAAGAAATTTAATATCCCGCTCCTTGCTCAGATACCTATAAATGAGAAACTTTGTGAAAGCTGCGATTGGGGAGAACTTGACCAATTATTTAATGATTCTATAATAAAAAGTGGTTTTGATGATATAATTAAAGCCATACAAAATTAGGTTTATGAAATGGAACTTCTGAAGGAACTTAAAAAAGACTTTCGTTTTATCGAAGGATTAAAGGCTTGTATAAGTTGCGGCACATGTACTGCAATTTGCCCTGCTGCCGAGTTCCGGGACTATGATCCGAGATTGATAGTTGAGACTGTTCAAAACGGCAACGAAATTGAAATTGAAAAACTTCTCAAGAGCGACACCATTTGGTATTGCGGTGAATGTCTCTCTTGCAAGACCAGATGCCCGCGCGGGAATACTCCGGGTTATATTGTTCAGGCTTTGAGGGCCCTCTCAATAAAGACCGGTTTTTTCATTTATAGTGAACAGGGCAGGAAGCAATTGGCAATTAAAAGGACTGTGGGAGACCATATTCTTAAATACGGCTACTGTGTCTATATTGACGAAATAGATACTAATATGTACCCGGAACAGGGGCCTGTGTGGGATTGGCTCAGGGAGAACAGGACAGAGATTCTTGAAAAATTAAGCACACAATACAATAAGAGTGGAAGTGGAACTTTACGACAGACTTCAGAGGAGTCTTTGAGTGATTTGAAGAAGATTTTCGATGAGACAGGGGGTACTGAGAGGATGAATCTTATTGAAGAGTTCAGCCGTGAGGCTGCCAGTAAGTTGGGAATTGAATTCAGTGAGGGGAGAGATGACTATTTTATGGAGGTATATGAAAAATAACAACTATGCAATCAAATACTAAAGATTCGGCATGGGAGTCATATCAAAAGCATATAGCTGAGGACAATTACTATTTTGCCAGAAGCTGTATCAGACAGAATTTCTTTCCTGCCGCAGAGGGTCTTTTTCTCGATATCTTGAAAAATAACCTGAAAAAGGATATATATGATGATGCCCGTCAGACAACCTGCACCGGGATTGCGTACCATTCCGGAGTAATCCCGTTTGAGACTACAATGGGTGTCATTGCACGTCAATTTTCGCTTATGACAGAAGCAGGGTATGAGAACTTTGTCGTATCCTGTGTGACATCTTTTGGCTTATATACAGAGACCTTGGAGACATGGAAAGAGTTTCCCGAAAAGGAGAAGGAGATAAGAGATGCTCTGAAGAGAGCTACCGGAAGAACGTTTGAATTGCCAAAAAACCTTGTCCATGCAAGTGACCTGATATATAAATTCAGGAAAGAGATATCATCCCAGCTAAAGTATCGTCTTGTAAACAACAAGACCGGTCAGCCATTGAATGTGGTTGATCATATCGGTTGTCACTACGCAAAGATTTTTCCTAAAGAGGGAATAGGTGGAGCGGAGTTTCCATATGTGCTTGCCGGGCTGATTGATGAATGGGGCGGAGCTCAGGTTGATTATCCCGAAAGACGACATTGTTGCGGATTTGGATTTAGACAATATCTATTGAAATCAAACAGAAGTTACTCAGTTTCTAATACCAAGAAAAAGCTAGACTCGATGGAACCTTTTCATCCGGATCTAATTATTGCGAACTGTCCAGGATGCACTTTCTTTTTAGACAGGTGGCAGTATGTCATATCTGAAATCGAAGGTAAGATATATGGAGATAATGGATATGGAATTCCTGTTCTGACTTATGAAGAGTTGGCAGGATTGCTTCTGGGATATGACCCTTGGGAGATAGGCCTGCAGCTTCATCAGGTGGCTGTGGAGCCATTGTTGGACAAACTTGGTGTTAAATATAATTCGGATGACAAGTATAAAGGACTGAATGGAAAGATCTTGAAATTTCCGCAACCATCATTATTGAAGATGTATTGAATATAAGAGAAGAGGCTGTCTGATTTTAGACAGCCTCTTTTGTGTATCTTAAGGAAGATTATTTCATCCCCATCTTTTCCAGAAGAGCTTCAGGTCTTGGATCCCTGCCTCTGAAGTTGCGATATAAAATATCTGCATCCATAAGATTTCCTTTTGAAAGGATGTTTTTGCGGAAAGATGCAGCAACCTCTTTGTTGAATATTCCTTTTTCTTTGAAAAGAGAAAACGCATCAGCTTCAAGAACTTCTGCCCACTTATAGCTATAATATCCAGCAGAATATCCGCCTGAAAAAATATGACTGAAAGATGTGGACATGCAAGTGGAATCAATAAGTGGCATCAATTGAGCTTTCTGTGTGGCTTCACGTTCGAATTCCATAACTCCTGTTTCAGGAGCCGCTGTGAGTGTGTGCCATGCCATATCATTCATCCCAAATGATAACTGTCGTACACAATTATAACCGCTTAAGAAGTTCTTAGAATCAACAATCTTTTGAATCATGTCTTTTGGAATAATTTCTCCAGTTTCGTAATGCTTAGCAAAAGATGAAAGAAAAGCCGGCTCTGTTGCCCAATTCTCCATAATCTGCGAAGGTAATTCAACAAAGTCCCGTTTGACATTTGTCCCGGTAAGGCTGGCATAATTTCCTTCTGCAAACATGCCGTGAAGAGCATGCCCGAATTCATGAAGCATTGTGGTTACTTCGTAGAATGTGAGAAGAGATGGTTTATTCTCGGTAGGTTTTGTAAAGTTGAAAACTAATGTAACGAATGGTCTATATTCAACTCCCTTCATAATATACTCCTCTCTGAAATTTGTCATCCATGCTCCACTGTTTTTGCCTTCACGTGGGAAGTAATCGACATATAGTAACGACAGAAATTTTCCGTCAGCATCAAAAACTTCAAATACTTTTACGTCAGGATGGTAAACGGGGAGAGATTTGTTTTGGACAAATTTCAGTCCGTAAAGAGAATCGGCTAGACCGAAAACCGCTTTTTCAACATTCTCAAGTTTAAAATATGGTTTTAAAAGTTCATCATTGATTGAGTACTTTTCATGTTTATATTTTTCAGAATAGTAGCTGAAATCCCAAGGCATTAACTTTCCTTTGAACCCATTGGCGTTAGCATAGGCTTGAATACTGGCCAGATCTTTCTTGGCATAAGGGAGTGACTTTTCCAGCAGATCAGAAAGGAATTTATTGACTGTTTCAGGATTCTTGGCCATGTTGTCAGATAGAACATATTCTGCATGGTTTTTAAAACCAAGCAATTTTGCTCGTTTTGCTCTCAGATCTATAATTTTCTTTATTATCTTTTGATTGTCAAATTCACCACCAAAAGCTTTTCTGTTGGATTCTTTCCATAATTTTTCCTTAAGTTCCCTATTCTCACTATATTGAAGAAATGGACCGCAACTTGGATACTGGAGTGTATAAACCCAACCTTCCAAAGAACGATTTTTAGCTTCTGCAGCACCCATTTCTTTAACGAAATCAGGTAAGCCTGCAAGTTGAGAGCTGTCAGTAATATGGAGGAAAAACTTATTTGTTGCTCCAAGAACATTTTGATCGAATTTTTGACTTAACTGTGCAAGTTCATTATCAATTTTTTTGAGTTCTGATTTCTGGTCAGGGTTCAGATTTGCTCCATTTCTTGTGAAACTCTTGTATGTCTCCTCAAGTAATCGTTTCTGTTCCTCATTGAGTTGCACAGAATCCTTAGCTGCATATACACTTTTTATTCTATTAAAAAGTTTTTCATTCAGCATTACATCATTGCTAAAGTCAGACAGCATAGGAGAGACCTCGATTGCTACCTGTTGCATTGATGAATCTGTATTTGAGCTGTTTAGAGCGAAGAAAATTGATGCAATATTATTAAGGTCACGACTTGCAAATTCGAGTGCCTCAACAGTATTTTCAAATGTTGGAGCATCAGAATTGTTAATAATTGAATCTATCCTCGCCTTTGAAGCCGCAATAGCAGTTTCAAAAGCAGGTTTGAAATGATCTGTTTTAATTTTATCGAACGCTGGCGCGCCATATTGATTGTTAGATGGTAACAACAATGGATTTTCTGTCATTTTACGGTTACATGATTGAAAAGCAATAAGAGAGATTCCAACGATTATTATTCCAAGTTTGTTCATACTATTATTGAATTTGAATTACCAGATATTTAGTCTGTTCCCAGAAAGCCTTTGGATCTGTAATTTTAAGAACAAGCATTCCTGCTTCATCCTCTTCAATAGAATATGTTCCTGTCGGGTGTAATGACATAACTTTTGCCTTGGTTGCATTTAGTTTAATCTCCCTGAGTTCCCGGATGTCGATTTTCACAAAAGCTGATTGCTCTGCTTGATAAGAAATCTTGGCCGATCTGAACAAACCACCTTTTGACATTACATTGGCTGCAATAAGATCTGCCTTTGTACCAACAATATAATATCCGGTGTTTATTTGAGCCTCTTGTGATGAAATGGTCTCTTTCTGAGAGGAACTTTCTGCACTCAGGCTGGAGACGTCGTTTTTGAGTGTTTCAACAGTCTCTTCGAGTGAAGAAATTTGTTGTGTCTTGACTTTTATCTGATTTTCCTTTTCTTCCAGCTGTCTTCCGAGATCAGCAATAAGTTCTGATTTAGCATTAAGTTCGGCTTCAAGAGCATTAAGCCTTTTCATAAATTGAGCAGACTGGATTCTGCTGTCATTTTTCAGCTTTTCAATTTGTTTTTTGTAATTCTTGATTGCTTCTCCTATGGCTGTGACATCTGACATCAAGCGGTCTCTGGAACTTGCATTAACTTCAGCTCCTCCTTTTTGAGACTGCAATACAAGTATGTTTTCAGCTTCCCGGATAGATTTAAGCCCATTTTCTACCTCATTGAGAGTGGAAAATACTTCTTCGAACTCGGCACTTTTAGTGGCAGTTAATGTGGATAATGAATCCATTTGAGCCTGAAGGGATTTATACTTTTTGGAGTTCTCCACGCATGATGACAGGGAGATGGCAAAAAAAGTTATTAATAAGACTGCGAGTAATTTTTTCATGGCTTTATTTATTAAAGTAATTATCAAATAATGTTAAATAATTATAACATCAAAAATAGCTATAATTTTGATAGTTTGTTAACTATTGGAGATTTTTGTGATCTTGATAATATTAAGTGATTTTATTACAAAGCCTGTGTCATAACACACAAAACATGTCTCTCCTGAAGGGTTTGTTTGAATTGATGTGAAATGCGTTAAATCTACTCCTTCATCAATAGCTTGATTAATATCGATAAAGGCTTCGTTTTCGGAAAGGAATTTGTTGAATATGCGATTATTACGGAGAAGAATTTTGTTTACTTCAGCTATTTTGATAAATTCAGTTTTCCTTTTTTTATTGTGAAAAGCATTTCTACACATATCGGAACAAAATTTCTTATCGCTTCTCCCGCGTAACTCTTTTCCACATTCCTTACAAATTCCCATAACATTTAATCATAATTGTGAAGTGTTCAAATGTATTGATAATAAAACATTAAAAAGGATATAATCGTCAATAATTACGGTTATCTTAAAAATTTGTTTGATTTTAAAAATTGATACAAATAATATAATTGATGAAGTAGTTAAATTAAACGTATATAAACGTTTATAAGTCAATTATGATATTTTTTCTGCTTTTATTTGTCTTAATTTTAATCTATAAAAATCACAAGATGGAAAACTGGGTAAATAAAGTGGAGCTAAAAGGAAATGTCGGGTTTGACCCCAAGCTGATTTCACTTGAGGATGGTGGAACATTTATAAGATTTTCACTGGCAACTAATGAGACATTTAAGAACAGAAAAGGTGAGTTGCAGGAGGAGACAGTCTGGCACAATATTGTTGCATGGAATGGTAAAAATGTGCCTGATTTTTCACAAATTAAAAAAGGCAGTTACTTGCATGTTACCGGAAGAATTAAGCCGGTTCAGTACCAGACAAAAAGCGGTGCCGAGAAACATACCTATGAAATTATAGCAGTAAGTATCAAGCTTCTTGACAGGGAGAACCGGGAATAAAAATATTATTGTAATTTTACGGCTTTAATCGACCGTAAAATGAGGGATTTTACTATTTATAACACACTTTCCAGAAAAAAAGAAAAGTTTGAGACTATTCATCCTCAAATGGTAGGCATATATGTTTGTGGTCCTACTGTATATGGAGATGCACATCTTGGACATGCAAGGCCTGCTGTAACGTATGATGTTCTGGTTAGACTTTTCAGGCATCTCGGTTACAAGGTCAGATATGTTAGGAACATTACAGATGTTGGTCATCTTGAGAACGATGCCGATGAAGGAGATGATAAAATTTTAAAAAAAGCAAAGCTGGAACAACTGGAGCCAATGGAGATAGTGCAGAGGTACACAAATCGCTACCATGAATGTATGAGATTACTAAATACACTTCCTCCTGATATTGAACCGAGAGCTTCAGGACATATTATCGAACAGATTGCTCTTGTGAAAACTATTCTTAATAATGGCTTTGCATACGAGAGTCATGGCTCGGTCTATTTCGACGTTGAGAAATATAATAAGAAATTTAGATATGGAGTATTATCCGGTAGACAGCTTGATGACCTTCAATCCAATTCAAGAACTCTCGACGGACAGGATGATAAAAGGTATCCATATGATTTTGCTTTATGGAAAAAGGCTTCACCTGAGCATATAATGAGATGGCCATCACCTTGGGGCGAAGGATTTCCAGGGTGGCATCTTGAATGTTCTGCAATGAGTGCAAAATATCTTGGTGAAGAGTTTGATATTCATGGAGGAGGAATAGATCTTCTTTTCCCTCATCATGAATGTGAACTTGCACAGAATACTGCATCAAGAGGAATTGGTGGAGTTCGTTACTGGATGCATAATAATATGATTACCATTAATGGACAGAAAATGGGCAAATCTCTTGGCAACTTTATTACCCTTGAGGAGCTTTTTGAGGGCAAGCATCAGATGCTGTCACAACCTTTTTCTCCAATGACAGTAAGATTTTTTATTCTTCAGGCTCATTACCGAAGTACTCTCGATTTTAGTGATGAAGCTTTGGTAGCATCAGAAAAAGGTTTGAAAAAATTGATGCAGGCTTCAAAAGATGCCGTAAAATTACCAGTTGTGGCAGAAACCTCAGAGCTTGGAATTGATTCATTGATTGACAAGATATATGACGCACTTTGTGATGATTTAAATACGCCTGTCGCAATATCTCATATTTTTGATGCAGTAAAGATTGTTAATCAAGTTAAGGAAAAACAGTTAGCATTGTCTCAATCGGAGAAGGAAAGTCTCGTCTACATTTTTAATACTTTGTTAACGGAAATACTCGGACTTAAGGACGATAAGGTTGAAGGAAGTGATATTGAGATTTTAGATGATGTAATAAAATTATTGCTTGACATAAGATCAGAGGCTAAAAGAAAAGGGGATTTTACGACAAGTGACAAAATTAGAAGTAATTTAAAAGCTCTTGGCATTGAAATAAGAGATACTAAAGACGGTACGGAGTGGAGCTATTAAAGGATATAATTACATTTATCATCTTTTTTTGTATTTTTGCCTAACTTTAAAGAGGCCTTTAATTGCGTTCGCGTTTTGTTATATTAACAATTGTAATTTCCTCCATGTATCTTGTTGCCATCATGGGTATTGGCAGGTATTCTTGTTTTTGTAGCCATTCATCACATTTAGCTTTTTGGGGGATAAGCTCCAAATGTCCTTGTACTCGGTCTGATCACCTTTGCGATGATCCAAAAAATTGTTGCCCTTGTTGCGGCAGACATCTCATTTCGCATAGTGTCAAAAAAAATGATTGCTGCAGAGTAAGGTACAATTTTTTAGGGATAGATCAAAGTCAGTCCGCAGTTAATTTGATTTCAGATATTGAATCAACATTGGAGGCAATAATTCCTGTTCAGAGAATAATAATCACTAAGGAGCCCACTACAAATTTGGTAAAGAACTTTCAGGCTTTGTTCCGAGGTGTCACGGACCATTTATATGAAAAACACAGCCAACTGATTTTATGATGAGAGTGAACTTTGATTCACATCTCTGTATTTCTATTGTTTTTTATTACATAACATTTAAATAAAATATGAAGTTTTTTCCCACAAAAATTGTTCTTGTGGCACTTTTGATTATAACAGCAGTAAGTTATGCAAGTGCCAAATCTCAACCTCGTTCTTTTGCAATTGTGGTTGACAAAAATACTTATGAAAACTGTCGCGTATCAATCGATAAATATTCCACAGCTGTGAAGCTTGATGGTCTTAATACTTTTGTGATAGTCGATAAATGGAATATTCCTGATTCTATTAGAATGGAATTGAAAAGGCTATATCTGAATAACAATCTTGAGGGAGCAGTTTTAATAGGTGATATTCCTGTTCCTATGATTCGCGATGCGCAACATCTTACAACTGCTTTTAAAATGGATCAGCGGAGACCATGGAATCTTTCATCAGTGCCTTCTGACAGATTTTATGATGATTTTGATCTTAAGTTTAAATTTTTAAAAAGGGACTCTACAAATAATCTCTATTTTTATTACAGTTTATCATCTGACAGTCCACATCATATCACATGTGATATATATAGTGCCAGAATTAAACCTCCTGCAGTCAAGGGTAAGGACAAGTTTCAACTCATTAATGAGTATCTTGAGAAGGCTGTACGGGAAAAAGGTACTCCTCGATCTTTAGGTGCAGTTACTTATTTTGCAGGTCACGGCTATAATTCAGACTGTATGGTTGCCCGTGCTGATGAACGCCTCAGCCTTACTGAGCAGTTTCCTTTTTTAGGAGCCGGTTACAACAGGCTGAACTATATTGATCACACCTATGATAATTATGTCAAATATCGTTTGATGGCAGAGCTTGCAAGGGAGGATCTTGGACTTGCAATACTTCATCACCACGGTGCTGAAGATAGACAATTTTTGAATGGAACTCCATATGCTACTTCTGCATCAGACTGGATTGAACTTGCTAAAAAGTTTTTCCGTAGCAAAATTAGGAATTCAGATGATACTACAACAAGTAAGAATTATTATATACGGGAGTATGGAATACCGGAAAGTTGGGTAAATAATGTTTTTAATCCTGAAATTGTTAAAAAGGACAGCCTTAGTGATGAGGCAATAGATATAACTCTTCATGATATGGAGGGATATGTTTCAAATGCAAAAGTTGTAATTCTTGACGCTTGTTTTAATGGTTCTTTTCATCTTGACGATTATATAGCAGGGCACTATATTTTTAATCCCGGCAATACTATGGTAGTCAAGGGCAATTCTGTCAATACTTTGCAGGATACTTGGACAAATCAGTTAATGGGGCTTCTTGATCTGGGCGTTTGCATTGGGAATTGGGCAAAAGGACAGATGACTCTTGAGTCACATCTTTTTGGAGATCCCACATTTCATTTTACTTCCAGCAGGCCGGATCTAAATAACATAAATGAAGCAATTGTAAATCGTAAGAAAGACGAAAAATATTGGAGAAAGGCCATGAAAGACACGAATGCTGATTACAAGGCACTTGCAATGAAAATGCTTTATCAGGCAAATCAAATTTCCACAGACGAACTGTTGAGGATTCAAAAGGAAGATACTCGAAGTGTTGTCAGACTTGAAGCATTCACACTTATTAACAAAAGTTACGACAAAAACTTGGTACCTTCGATTAAATTAGGATTAAATGACAGTTATGAGCTCCAGAGAAGACTTGCCGCAATTTCGGCAGCTAACAATAGTTCACCAGAACTTTTAGAACAGATTGTAAATATTTATATGCAACCTGGAGTCAGCAAAAGAGTTGAATTTCAGTTGAAGAGGGCTATAGAAAATTATCCTGAGGATTTAGCTCTTGATGGCATTGACAAACTAATTGACAATCAAAATTATCAGTGGTATAGGGACAAGAAAAAAGAGAAAAAAAGGTTTGAATATTCATTTTCAAGTCAGAAGAAAGATTTTAATGCCCTATTAGATAAATCGATCAGTTCCAAGGAGAAAAAATTTACAATAACTTCCTTACGTAACTCAACTAATCCAACATATTTAGACACACTTTTCCGTTTCATGAAAGAGTCGACTGATAATGATCTCAAGCTTTTACTTGCTGAAGCTCTTGGCTGGTATACTCAGTCCTGGAGAAGAGATGATATTATCAAATTCTGTCAGGAGCAGTTGAATGTAGAGCAAAATGAACAGGTTAAAAGTGAACTTATCAGAACAATAAATAGATTAAAAAATTAACCCACAAATATTTTCTGAACTATGATTAAACGCAAAAAACAAGTGTCAGGGAGGAGGGATGGAATTCTTTCCTTTACTGTCTTAGTTTTGTTTTTGACAATGGGATTCTGTACAGACATGTCTGCACAGACAACTCAAGGTGGAAAAGCAACTCTAAGAGGGATTGTGATCGAGAAGGGTACAAATAATCCTATCGAATTTGCCACAATTCAGGTACTTCCTCAAGGGTCTGTTGCCACAACAGACAAAAAGGGGGAGTTTGTTATTGAAAAATTATCACCTGGCAAGGTGAATGTAAAGATTTTTTTCCTGGGCATGGAACCTGTAGATACTACGTTCTTAATGCCAGCGGGTATGATACAAATGAAGTTTGAAATGCAGTACAGTTCTTTCAGACTGAATGAAGTTTCTGTTGTTGCCAAGGAGAGTAAGGCCGGTCAGGCTACTGCTTCCAATATATCGAGACAAGCTATGGACCACCTGCAAACCAGTTCTCTTTCTGATATTATGCAGCTTTTACCTGGAGGCGTAATAGCAAATCCGAGTCTTACGACTGCCAAAACTTTTACTATTAGAACGATAGATAATTCTACTACTGGAGCAAACATGAACAGTCTCGGTACTGCGATCTATGTAGACGGATCTCCTCTTTCAAACAATGCCAATTTACAGGCTTTAACACCTACTATAACTGGTTCTGCCGGTGCTGTGGCTGGTGGGGCCAGCCCTAATTCAGGATTTGATATAAGGTCTATTTCTACTGATAATATTGAATCTGTTGAGGTAATAAGGGGTATTCCATCTGTAGAATATGGAGATTTGACTTCTGGAGCTGTTATAATAAGATCAAAAGCGGGTCGTGAGCCTTTTACCGTAAGGTTCAAAACAGACCCCCATATTTATCAGGCGTCAGTAAGCAAGGGAATATTTTTGGGCGAGAAAAAAGGGAATTTAAATATCAGTGGTGATTATGCATATAGTACTGCCAACCTTACAGAATCCTATGTATATTATCAAAGGGTTACAGCTAAGGCTCTATATTCCAACGTTTTTCATAATTTAGTATCAAATACTTCTCTGGACTTTACAATGGGTAAGGATACTCGAGAATTAAATCCTAATGATGCGAGGAGTCAACTGACTTCAGGAGCTCGAGAATATGGATTTCGATTTAATACTAACGGAACATGGAATATTAACAAAGGATGGTTGAATAATATAAAGTATGCTTTATCAGCCAATTATACAGACAAACATTCATATAGAAGTGAACTTTTGGGTAATGCATTTGCTGCTTATTCAATGTCGAACACAGATGGGGCTGTATTGAGTAACAAACCTGGTCAGAAAGTTTATGACATAAATGGACATGAGCTCACAAATATCCCTTCAGGTGAGAGTAATTATTATGCTACAATCTTGCCAAATGAATATAAAAGTAAATATGATATTTATGGAGATGAACTGAATATTTTTGCCAAGGTGAATGGAACCTTTACAAAAACTGTCGGTAATATCTTAAACAGAATAGTGATAGGTGCCGATTTTAAGTCTGATGGTAATCTTGGTGATGGGAAGGTTTACGATTTGGCGAATCCTCCTTACAGAAATCTGAGCAGTGAAAACTCTTCTCCAAGGCCAAGAAAATATTCGGATATTCCTTTTGTAAATCAGTTTGGAATATATGCTGAGGAAAATATGGTATGGTCTTTTGGAAAGAGGGAGTTGTCCATACAGGCAGGTGGCAGGTATGATAATATACAGGGGAAAAATTTTATAGCACCTCGTGTAAATGCTTCAATTGAAGTAATACCCGATAAATTTTTTGTTCGTGGGGGGTATGGTGTTAACGCCAAGGCTCCAACTATTCTCTATCTTTATCCTGAAAATGCATATTTTGATTTTGTTCATTTTAATACTCTTAATAGCTCTATAGTGCCGACCAATGAACAGCTGCTTTTAATTTCAACCAGATCTTTCAATACAAAAAATCCTGATCTGAAGATTGCATCAAACAGAAAAAGTGAAATAGGTTTTGATTTGAGGGTAGAAAAAATGAGATTTTCTGTCACAGCTTATGATGAAAAACTCAAAAATGGTTACAATCTTGGATACTCTGTTGACAACTTCAAGCTAATCAACTATATTCAATATGAAGTAGGGCAGGCTAATCCAGGTGCAATACCTCTATTGAAAGAGAAGAGCAGAAGTAATATTTTTGTAAGCTATGCTACTCCTATGAATAATACAAGGAGTCACAACAGAGGCGTTGAATTTGATTTCGATCTTGGAAGATTTGACCAGATTAGAACATCCTTTGTTTTAAATGGTGCTTACATGAGGACAACAGACTGGAATGCAGGTAATACTTTTGGAACTAATAAGAAGGGTAATAGTTTGGAAAAGAATATAGCAATATATGAACCAGCCAATTTCAAGGACGAGAGAGAGCGCTTTACTACAACTTTACGTGCAACACACAATATTCCATCTATAGGATTTGTTCTTACTGCTACTGCCCAGGTTAATTGGATCAATAAAACCTGGACAACCTATGGAAATGATTCAGTATTTGTTGCATATATTTCATATGAAGATGGCTTAGTCCATAATCTTACTGAAACACAAATAAGGGAGCTTACAAATAAACAAGGCTCTACTTATGACCAACTGGAGTATATGCTTAATGTAAAGAGTGCAGTCAGACATATTGCAGAATCATATTTTCCGACTTTAACTATCAATCTTAACTTGACAAAGGAGATAGGAGAACTCATGAAAGCCTCATTTTATGTGAACAATATGTTCAATACGCGTCCTAAATATGAGAGTAAGCGATATCCGGGTTCATTTACCAGGTTGAATGTGCCGATCTATTTCGGCTTTGAATTTACTGTAACTATCAAATAGTCTAAAATGATTTGGTATGAAAAATAAAAAAAAGATATTTATGGTATTTATAGTGGCAATTGCAGGATTGGTTGCTTGTGAGCAATTCGATGACAATGCCAATACCAAGAAGGTTGAACCTGTAAGATCTGTCATAGTATTGGATCTTCAACTTGGAGAAGCTCCAACTCCTTCTGAATTTAATGTTAAGCTGATCAATTATAATGAGAGGTATGAAATAAACAAGACCATGTCTTCTAGTGGTACTTTGACAGTTGATGATGTAATCCCTGGTATATATACAATTACAGTTTCTGCAGAATTAAATGAAAGTGGCTTTACTTATAATTATAGCGGAAGCGTAGTAAATACAGAGATTATCAGATCAGGTGTACGTCAAGTGGTAAAAGTTGAATCTTCAAAGGCAGGCAATCTTGTTTTAAAAGAGGTATTTTATTGTGGTTCTAAGACCCCTTCAGGAGGTTCATATTTCAGGGACCAATTTTATGAAATTTATAATAACAGTGAAACAGTCCAAAATGTTAAAGGCTTATGTATTGCTATTCTTAATCCTTTAACTGCCACCCCCAATCTTCCGGTGTGGTCTGGGGAGGATGCAGACAAATATGTATATGCACTTCAGATATGGCAAGTACCTACAAACCAGGACTATCCGTTAAACCCTGGTGAATCGATAATAATTGCTCAGATGGCGGACAATCATCAAAAATCGACCTTGAATCCAAACAGCCCTGTAAATCTAATTACAGCCGAATTTGAAACACTTGTAAATACAAGTTCAATTATTAGTGATAATCCGGCTATAAATATGATTATGGCATTTTGGCCGTCTCCTACTCCTCAATGGCTGACAACAGTCTTTGGAGGGGCTTTCGTAATCTATTTCCCATCACAGCCAATAGTGCCTGCAAATTATGTAACGCCGGTAGGTTCGACAACAAAATGTTACAAGATTCCAATTTCGGAAGTTGTGGATGCTCTTGAGTTAGTAGGTAATGTTAACCAGATGAATCTTAAGAGGATGCCAACAGTTCTTGATGCAGGTGCAGCTACAGTCGGAGGAACTTATTTAGGTAAAAGTGTTGCCAGAAGAGTTAAGGAAACTGTAAATGGCAGAGTTATTCTTTATGACACAAATAACAGTACCAATGATTTTGAAGTCATGGATACTCCTATGATCAGACGATATGGTGCAAAAGCTCCTTCATGGAATACTTGGGATTAGTGTTTAACAAAAGCAACGATATGACAATGAAAAAATTTAAATACATATATTGGGCGGGAGTCTTGGTAATTACACTTCTTACTGCTAATGTGGTAACAGCCCAGGATGCTGCGGTTAAACCTACATCTCCGGCATCCATTGAACGACTTAAAGCCGGATCGCTTTGGATGGATTCATATAATGGAGCAGGTCTGGTTTTGGATAATCTTTCTTATTACAGTGACCTTAAGCTTTCTTATGGTTATAGAAATGGGGATTATAAAATGAATAGTGATGGAGAGAGAGAGAGAGCTATAACCGTTTCTTCAGAAGGCGGTCTTAAATTCGGAGGTGGTTATATTTGGGGTAGCTTCTCATATGTCAATGAAGCGCAGAGGAACACACTGTTTAATACTACAATGCTCGATTTTGACAGAAGGATGCCATATTATACAATTGACAAAAATTTGAGTGACTTTCTTAAACAGTCCTATAATCTGGCAATGAAAGTCGCCAGTAAACCATTGTGGGATAAGGTTATACTTGGCGCACAGGCAGAATACAGTACAAAAGTGGGTGCCAAACAGATGGATCCACGTTCTGAAACCTACGTTTATTCTATAAATGTCAAGCCTTCTGCAGTAGTTCTTATGGGCAATCATCGAATTGGAATTAATTTAGAATATCAAAATCTTATTCAGGAATCGTCAACTACAAACAGTGATACCCAAGTCAATCAGGATGTATTTGTTCTTAAAGGATTGGGTAATGGTTATGAAGCTACTGTGGGCGGGCTTCAATCTCTTGGAATGTTTGTATATAAGGGTAATCAAGTTGGTGGAGGTCTCCAGTACTCATATTTGATGGATGATTACAAGTTTTTACTCTCTGGAAATTATATTTATGGTATGGAGGATGTAATCAGTTCTCCATCAAAACCCAAAAAGGAAGGTACAGTTAAAAACCAGGAGTTGGAAGCGAAACTCGTTGCGATCAAGGACGGTGACAATCTTCAGAGGCTTGAACTGTCTTATGTCGACAACAAGTTAGATGGGATTGAATATGTTCAGAAACTGGATAATACTTATGAAGTTCAGCGCTGGGTAGTTCTTTACAAAAGCATTCGTTCTGAGTACAAAGAACAGCGATTTTCTTTGAAATATGACTTTTTCAGAGGTGCTGATAAAAACTACAAGTGGAGAGCTGGTGTTATAGCTCAGTACAAAAAGAACGATGATATTTACTATATTCCAAGATCTACAGAGATGGTGGAAAATCTCTTTATGGGCGTTAATGGCAAATATAGTTTTAATCTTGGGAAGAAATCTAATCTTTTTGTAGGTGCCAACTTTGTATACAAGGACAATTTGGATGGTTATTATAATTATGGAGGTGCAAAACCTGATTCATATATCATTACAGATTTTATGACACCTGATTTTGAATACATGACCAATAGTTATTCTATGTTTGGCGGTGATGTCAGTTATGTAACATCCATAAGTAAAAATGGAAGGACAAGTCTGTTTGTTAAAGCAGCTGTTGATTATTACAAACCTGTCGATTTGGATAATGACAGGCTTCAGTCAACATTCACTCTTGGCTTTACATTCTGACAGGATAATGAGAAAATTTATTCTTTCCGTATTGCTTGTCTCTCTCTTCTCCTTTTCCTGGGCTGGAGAGAGAGGCTTTGCAATTTTTGTGGACAAAGGAACTTTCAATGCGTGCCAAGCCGAACTGAAAGCATATGAATCAATGTTAAAAACTGAAGGTTTTACCACATTTCTTTTACCTGCCGATTGGGTAACTCCAGAACAGGTTAAGGCTCAGATTGTCAATCTTTATGAAAATGAAAATCTGGAAGGGGCTATTTTTATAGGCCAGATTCCTATACCTATGATAAGAGATGCTCAACACTTTACTTCTGCATTTAAGATGGATCAAAAAAAGTTTCCGATGTTTGACTCTTCTGTACCTTCGGATCGTTTCTATGATGATTTAGACTTGAAATTTGACTTTATTACAAAAGACTCATTAAAAAGTCTTTTCTATTATTATTCTCTTAGATGGGATTCACCACAAAGAATAAGCAGTGATATCTATACTGGAAGATTAAAACCGACCAGAAGCGGTGAGGAAGGTTACAGACAAATTAGGAACTATTTTAATAAACTTTTGACAGAAAGGAGATCCTCCAATGAGATGAATATACTTGTATCCTATACCGGTGAAGGCTCTTTTTCCAATAGTCTGACTGCCTGGAAAGAGGAAGGAGTGACATTGAGAGAACAATTTCCTCAAGCATTTCATGACAGAAACTCTGCCAAGTCTTTGCTTTTCTATATGTATCCATATATGAAGGATATTTTGGTTGATGAGATGCAGAGAGATGATGTGGATCTTATGTTTTTTCATGAGCATGGAACTCCTGACAGACAATATATCACAGCAATTCCTAAGGCAGATGATTTTGATTTATACCCCGAAGCTGCCAAATATCTTTTTAGAGAAAGATTGAGAAGATTGCAGAAAGAAAATAAAAACATTACTGAGATCAAAAGAAAATGGATGAGGTATTATAATATCGATTCTACCTGGTTTGCAGGAACGTTTGATCCAAAGCAGATTATTGAGGATTCTTTAAAGGATATTCGTACAGGCATAGTACTCGAGGATGTCCCGGAAATTAAGCCCAATCCAAGAGTGGTAATATTTGATGCTTGCTATAATGGAGATTTTCGTGAGGACGACTATATCGCAGGAGAATATATTTTCGCTCCCGGTAAGACAGTTGTATGCATTGGTAATACTGTAAATGTTTTGCAAGACAAATCCTCCAGTGATCTTTTAGGTCTATTGGGACTTGGCTACAGTATTGGAGAATGGGCTCAGCTAACAAATATTCTTGAGTCTCATATTATTGGAGATCCAACATTTATTTTTAAAAGATCAGAACTTGCTATTAAGGAACCTTTTTCTGGAAAGACAGACTTGAAATCAAAAGATACTCTTTACTGGCTTAACTTTTTCAACAATGCAAGTCATCCTGACCTTAAAGGACTTGCTCTTCATAAACTTTTTAAGCTTAATTACAGACAAATGTCTGATTTGTTGTTGAAAACATATCAAACATCGCCATATTACATGCTAAGGTTGCAGGTGTATCATTTATTGCAATTCTATAATGATGGCAATTTTGAAAAAATGTTGAAGCAGGCAGTAAACGATCCATATGAGTTTATAAGAAGAAAGGCAGTTTACTCAATGGGAAGAATAGGGAAGGATGAGTTGATCCCTTATATAGCTTCGGCGTATATAAATGATTTTCTCGATGAAAGGGTTGAGTTTAATGCAATTTCCTGTTTTAATCTCATGAATCTGGACAAGATGGAAAATGAAGTTTTGAAGCAATTAAACGAATCAAACTGGTTGTTGGATAAAGAAAAGCGGACAAAAGATTTTAAAAATATAATGGCTTCGAGACGTAGAATGGCAGAATACAGTCTTGATCTGGCAAACAAGAATCTTAAACTCAAGTCCCGTCAGATGGGTGTCAGTATGTTGAGGAACAATCCATATCATCAATTGGTGGACGATTATTTGAGGATACTTTCTGACAAAAGTGAACCTGCAGAACTGAGGATTGATCTTGCTGAGGCCTTAGGTTGGTTTACACTTTCATGTAGAAGAAGTGACATCATCTCAACTTGCAGAATTTTGGCGTCGGAGACTGATATTAATCCTGTTATGAGAGCGGAACTGCTCAAAACTGCAAATAGATTGGAAGTTTATATGCGTTAGAATTGTAAATGATGAAAATTAAATATATAAAAATAGCGATACTTACTATTCTGTTTTTTAGTGTAACGGATTCCTTTTCAAAAAGTTTGTTTATTCCGGCAAAAGGAAGATTTGACAGTAGATTTTTAATAGTAATTGATCAAAAGAGTTTTACTGCTGTAAGAGCAGATGTTTTGGCATATAAATCACAGCTTGAAAGCGAAGGTCTTGGTGCAATGATTCTGGCAGGAGAGTGGGACGATCCAATGAAACTCAGGAAAGAGATAGAGGTGATATACAAGAAGAAACCAGTGATGGAAGGGGCAGTGTTTATTGGGGATATACCTATTGTCAGAATTAGAAATTTTCAACATGCTACTACTGCTTTTAAAATGGATGAGGAGAAATTCCCAATATTTGAATCTTCAGTGACATCTGACAGATTTTACGATGATCTTGACCTTGAATTTGAATTTTTAAGCAGGGATGAAAAATTCCCAAATCTATACTATTACAAGCTTAAAGAGAGCTCTCCTCAAGTTGTGGAAAGCGATTTTTATTCTGCCCGTATGCTGCCGCCTTCTGATATGAGATTAGGTAGATATTACCTTCTTTCGAGATATCTAAAAAAAGTTGTTGCAGCTCACAAAGAAAATAATTCACTTGACAAGTTTGTGGTTTTCAACGGTCACGGATATAATTCCGATTGCCTTACTGCATGGCAAAATGAACAGTTTTACATGAGGGAAGCAGTTCCATTGGCCTTTTTAAACTCTGCAAATAATGGTTTTTATAACTATCGTCAGGACCTCTTTATGAAATTTAAACTTTTTGAAAAATTGCAACAGCGGGGAACAGACCTTTTTATATTTCATGAGCATGGAGACTTTGATACTCAGTATATTAACGGAGAATATCCGGCTGATAATATCATTGATTTTTCAGATGAAGACAACACAGTTCAATTTTATTTTTATTATACAGATTCCGGATTTGACAGAGTCGGGCCATTAAATGTTCTATCTATAGAATTAAGAAATATGTATCGCAAATATAAAGGCGACAAACGGGAGAACTTTAAGAAAGAGGTTATTGAGACTATGGGTTTTACAGAGTCCTTTTTTGACCCTGAGGTTTTAGAGAAAAGCAGAGCGAGTGACTCAACTTTTTCGGCCAATTTTAATATTCACCTTAAGGATCTTTCAGCTATTAAAACAGAACCAAGATTTGTAATTTTTGATGCTTGCTATAATGGTTCGTTTCATATGCCTGGATATGTTGCGGGATATTATGTTTTTGGAGAAGGTGGTACTGTAGTTGCACAGGGCAATACTGTCAATGTCCTGCAAGATAAGTGGTCACTGGAACTACTTGGAATTCTCAGTGAAGGAGCAAGGGTAGGTTTTTGGCAAAAAGAATTCCAATTTCTTGAATCTCATTTAATAGGTGACCCGACTTATATGTTTAGAACAGAAGGGAGCAAGAATCTTAATTGTAATCTTGCTGTAAATCAAAAGGATCCAAAGGTGTGGGAAGAGTATCTGAAATCCTCATCTCCGGCCATTAATGCCATAGCCCTAAAAAAGCTGTCACGGATATATGGTGACTCTTTCTCGGACAGACTTCTCTCGGTACTCAAGAGCAGCCCGTATTATAGTGTTCGTATGGAGGCGCTTAAGAGGCTGGTTGAGATTAGTGACAAGAATATTGTGGAGGCACTCAAAATAGGTCTCGACGATCCTTATGAGCTGATTCGCAGGAATGCCGCAAGATATGCCGGATATACAGGAGATAATGCTCTGATTGCCTCTCTTGTAAATACAGTTTTGTTTGCCCACGAGAGTCAAAGGGTGCAGTATGTAGCCCAAAATTCCCTTTTGGTGATGGAACCTAAGGTTGTCATAGCTGAGATTGAGAAGCAGGCCAATACAGATCTTGTAAAGAGAAATGCGGAGCAAATCGTTAAGGGTTTTAAGGATAGTTACAAGAAACAGGATAAATTCCTTAATGCCATAATGGACAAAAACGCTTCGGATGACTCGAGGATTTTTGCGATAAGAAACTTGAGAAACAATAATATACATCGCCAGGTAGATGGCTTGTTGAAAGTCCTTTCAGACCCTCAGGAGAAGCCGCTTATCAGGACAACCCTTGCCGAGGCTCTCGGATGGTTTGAAATGAGCTATCGTAAAGCTGAGATTGTGGATACAATGACTTCCCTGTTGAAGGATTCATCCTTACCGTCTGAGTTCAGATCCGAGTTGGAACAAAGTCTGATAAGACTCACACTTAAGTAGTTATTTGACAAATATATAAAATTAATTACAAGCCTTACGCAGCGTTATTGAATTGTTTTGCCGGTGTTTCATAATCAAGACTTGAATGTTCACGGTGATTGTTGTAAAAGTCAATAAATTCACTGCAACATTTATGTAGTTCTGTTCCATTTTCAGGAAGCTCCAGGTAGATTTTGAACCGCTTCATTAATTGTGCTTACAACCCGGTCGTCATTCATTGTGTTAGATATACTCCAGCCCACAATATAACGGCTAAACATATCAATAATGGCGAAAAGGTACATAAATCCCTTTTTTAATGGGATGTAGGAGATATCGACAGCCCATTCCTGATTGGCTTCGGTAAATGGAAATTAGATTGGTGTAGTTCAAACTGTTCCGCAAGTTCACTTAGTGATTTTTGCTCCTTTATTGCCTCAAGGGCTACCTTGGCTTTGAATTAGGCTGTGAATTTTCTTCGTGATCTTTTCATAGTGACAGAAATTTAATTGTTTATTAATTCCTGTCCAAATTTTTTAGACCACTACAGTTGTATAAAGTCACTATCTTTGTACATAGCATCTATTGAAATAGCGATATCTAACCAAAGTATGACAAAAAGTTTTATTACTCCTCAGGAAAGGGCAGCAATAGGCAAGGCAGCTAAGAATGATAAGGTAGCTATGTCGTATGGGGATAGGCTTTTGGCACTGCAACTGGTGGGCCTTCTGGAGGAGTATTGGGTGCAATAGGAGCAATTATTTGGAAACTTATGTAATCTAATATCAATGAAAAATATTACATACTTTTTTATAATAAGAATAATAATAGCCTATATTTTCTTTATTTTTGGATGTTATGTTCTTGATAAACAAGCTTTGTTTGAAGTATTATTGCCTAATTTTAATAAGGCCCCGGAGTCATCATTCTTATTTTTTCTACTGTTATTATACATGTCTGTAAGGTTTATTTATAAATTGCATAAAATAAAGAGTATGAAATAAGTCTCTCTTATAGAGAAATAAAGTATCACATTTTAACCAACTTATGAAATTGACTTTAAACGAGTCCAGATAAATATAAATTCCATCTCCAAGAGCGACCGTTGATTTAAAAGAGGCACAACCGAAGGTTTTCTCTATCTTACAAGTGTGTTGGATCTTTTTGACAGGAATGCTATCGGTTGGTCAATGAGTAATGGACTGAGCTGTCAGGAAACTGTGATACCTGCCTTGAATATGGCATTAAAACGCAGGAAAAAATGCAAAGACCTTTAAAACATTAAAGACTGAACTGATTTACGGAAGTAAAAGATTAAACAAGGAACAGACAAGAATTGCAATCTTTGAATACATCACAATAGATGAATTCTGGGACAATTTTTATAAAACAAAAACTAATTTATTAAATGTTTCTTAACTCTTTGTCCAAAAAAAGTTTGCAATTCCACTGATGTAGTAGTAAGGAAGGATGGTGTTGTTGGTGTTAACGAACCTTCCCCCACCAAATGCAGCACTCTCAAGAGTCCTTACAGAGCCGCTCCTGCTGTATATCAAAGAACCGAAGTAATCGTACCCGTTGGTGGTGTTGTCAACAACAGCACACTTTGTGCCGTCTGAGAGCCATGTGTAGGATGCCACTGTCATACTATTCTGATTGAGAGACTGCTGCAAGTTAAGAAGATTGTAGGTAATTGCCAAAGATTATTCTGTAGCAAGAGGAACAATCTATGCCTTTTTAGAAAAACAAATAGAGGAACAGAAACAGTGTTCTAATTTTTTCACAGTTTGGTTGTATATTTCAGAACGGGACATATTAAAAGAATAAGAGGCCAGCTTAACAGCTCGCCTCTTATGTGTAATTTAAATCAGAAATTTATTTTATATAATGAATATTGATAAAAAGCGTTTGAAAAAACTGCAGTAGTTCAGTGAGTTGGTAAACAATCATAGTAAATTATTTCTCCAACTCCAACCCCCAGTCTATTCCCTTCAGGGTTGCGGGTACGCCTTTACTCATCCATACAGGCATAGGAGCTCCTTTAAGGAAGTGGTCGAAAAATTGTGACAGTCTCACAGAGAGATCTTTTGCATTAACCCTGTCCGACAGATTATGAGTTTCTTTGTTATATTGGAGCATCCATGCCGGTTTGCCAAGTCTCTTCAGGGCAGTAAAATATTCAATGCCTTGTGTCCATGGGACTGCCTCATCATTGTCGTTTGACATTATCAACAGAGGTGTTTCTATCTTATCGGCAAAGAAGATTGGAGAGTTTTCGAGGTAAAGATCCAGACCATCCCATAAATTTTTGCCAATTCGGCTTTGGGTATGCTCATATTGGAACTGCCGTACAACACCTGTACCCCAGCGAATTCCGCCATATGCGCTAGTCATGTTGGAAACAGGTGCGCCTGCACCGGCAGCTTTCCATTTGAATACTTGAGGTTGTGTAACCATATATGCAACTTGGTATCCGCCCCAACTTTGACCCTGAATGGCAACATTATCTCTATCAGCCCATGAATTTTCGCAGATTTTTTCAACACCCGGAACAATACAGTTTAAGGCACTTTTACCAGGATGACCAATTTCGTAAGTTATATCCGGAATAAATACGAGGTATCCGTTACTGACAAAATATGTGACATTGATTGTAGAGCGGCTTGGGGCAGGGGCGCGGTATACATTAAGATTTTGTGAGTTTCTCTCGTAGAAGTAGACAACCATTGGATATTTTTTAGCAGGGTCAAAATCTTCTGGTTTGTATAACAGTCCTTCAAGATCAACTCCTGTTTTTGACTTCCATTTTATCAGTTCAACTGTTCCCCAGTTATAATCTTTCTGCTGAGGGTTTATATCTGTAATTTTTGTCTCTGTTTTGAAGTTATCTTTTGTTATCCAAAGATTAGGCGACTCTGTAAAGTTGTGTTTAACATATGTTATAACAGGTCCTTTTTTTGCTTTTGTAAGATACATAAATGTATAAGGCTCAAGAACCCATTTAGTCATTACAGGTTTTTTCTTTTTCAAATCCTTATAATAATATCCATTATCTTTAGTTATTTCATCAAATACGGAAAAATATACTGTGGAACCAGGTTTAACAGGGTCGTTTACAATACCAGGGGTTCCAGGAGGAAGAAGCATTTCGCTTAAATCTACAATGTCGAAACTTTTCTTTTCTGTTCTTCCAATTCCGTCGGTAAAGTTGACGGAAGATTTTTCACCTTTAGGATCGAGTTTCCACACGTCATACCTGTCTTTGATAAAAAAGGCAGCGTCATCTTTCATCCATCCGCATGAACCATATGCAGGAGCCATATCTGGTGTATCATGAAGCTCGTCTGTCAATGATGTAGCAATATCTTTAGAAATATTTCTAATCTTGTCGGACGCAACTTCATAGGAGTACCAGTTTCTGTCTGTAAGATTGAACCATGTAAGGAATTTTCCTTCGGGAGAGGCGGATACTGATTGAATATATACATCTTTTAATAACAGTTTACTTTTCCCGTCTTTTACAGAGACTATCCAAAGGTCTCTGTGAGGATTTGCCGACCATTGTGACTCGAGCTGATAATTTTTGTCTGAAACTGAGTATCCCCATTGGCTGGACCATTTCTCAGAAACATTTACAATTGGATAATCTTCTTGCGCTAATTGAGCAAAGGCTGGTTCACCATCTAATTCGACTTTACAAACAAATGACCTTTTTAGGTCTCTTT
>Ga0208695_1000283_pt1 | contig 60938 bp, 66 predicted proteins | sample AD_UKC111_MetaG_FD_184449 | JGI IMG/M metagenome (GOLD analysis project Ga0208695, IMG submission 184449) | Active sludge microbial communities of municipal wastewater-treating anaerobic digesters from Hong Kong - AD_UKC111_MetaG (SPAdes)... | ecosystem: Engineered > Bioreactor > Anaerobic >... | reverse complement strand
CGAGTGGGTGCGCGCATTGCGGGCATAGGGCAGCAGCTTGGCGGTCGGCCACTGCTCGATCTTGTCGGCAAACCACGAGGCGGTCATTGCGCTACCTCCGTGGTGGCCAGACGTTCACTGGCGACGTCATCGAAGGATTGGCCGGTGGCCAGCAACGTGACGGGCACGCCGGAGTGGTTCTGCTGGAAGCGCTTGATGGCGACGTCCACGTACTCCGGCGCGATCTCAACGCTGCGACACACACGACCGGTGCGCTGCCCGGCCAGCATCGTCGTGCCGCTGCCGCCAAAAGGTTCGAACACGATGTCGCCTGCGTCCGTGTAGGCCTCGATCACGAACTCCGGCAACGCCACCGGGAACACAGCCGGGTGGTCGATGTCCTGACCGATCTTGCCCTTGTGACGCATCACGCGGATCACCGAGTCGGGAATCCGGGTGTCCTGCGTCGGCTGCCCCTTGTGCGTCCAGCCGCCGACCTCGCCGTCCTTGCCGCGCATCGCCGTGGACGAGCCATCGGCACGCAGGTGCGACTCCTGGCCCGCGTGCTTGCAGGGCACGATCTTGTTGGGCTTGCGGCTGGCGCGGTTGAAGTGAAATACGAACTCGAAACTCGGCGCAAAGCGACCAGCCCAGTCTCCGGGCATCCCCGGTCCTTGATCCCAGACGTACCACGCGAAGCGCCGCCAACCCTGCGTGCGCATCCAGCCAAGCCACGCATCCCAATACGGGATGACTTCGTTGTCGCGGTGGATCAACCCGAGGTTGACCAGCACCTGGCCGTCGTCGGCCGTTGGCACGTTGGCAAATACGCCGCGCATCAGGCCATCCCAATCCTTGACACCGCCGCTGGTGTAGTCACGCTGGTTGCCGTAAGGCGGTGAGGTGAAGCACAGCCGGGCCGCATCGCCCTGCATCAGCGTGGCGACTGCTGTCGGGTCGGTGGCATCGCCACAGATCAGACGGTGGGAGCCGATGGCCCAGACATCGCCGGTGCGGGACACCGGCACCACAGGGGCATCCGGCACATCATCAGCAGCGTCCGGTTCGTCGGCATCTGCCTCCTGGTCGGCGTCATCGGTTTCCACCTCGTCAGCGAGCAAGGCCTCGATCTCAGCATCCTCGAAACCGGTCAACGCAAGGTCGTACCCGGCCTCGGACAGCTCGGCCATCTCCAGCGCCAGCATCTCCTCGTTCCAACCGGCGTCGAGCGCCAGCCGGTTGTCAGAGATGACGTAGGCACGCTTCTGCGTGGGCGAGAGGTGCGCCAGTTCTATGACCGGCACCTGATCCAGCCCGAGCTTGCGCGCGGCGGCCAGACGACCGTGGCCCGCGATGATCCCGTTGTCGCCGTCCACCAGAACCGGATTCGTCCAGCCGTACTCGACGATGCTGGCGGCGATCTTGGCCACCTGCTCATCCGTGTGCGTGCGTGGATTACGGGCGTAGGGGATCAGCGCCTCGACCTTGCGGTACTCGACGTTGAGCGTGTTCAGAATCGGTTCCTCAAAAGGAAAGCCCGCCGACGGAAAACCGTGGGCGGGCTCGTGATGGGTGCGGACTGGTGCGGGTGCAAACTGCAAACCCTGCAAACCTTGGTTTGCAGTCGGACGCTAGACGACTGCCGCGCTCGCGCCCCCCGCATTGCGATTTGGGAAGGAAGGACCCCTTTTGCCTGGGCCTATCGCCTCAACCGTCACCGCTGTCCAGAAGATAGCCGAAATACTACCCCCGACCGGGCTGTTTTGTTGCAGGGCTGGCGGGCCTCGAAACGGACAAGCAAGGCAAAGCAGGGACAAGCGCGGCAAGCATTACCCTAAATTGCCCACGTTTTTGGAAGGCAACCGCACGCCTTCGCTGTTGAGGTTCGCAGCCACGATCTCCATTGCCCTCTGCCAACGCCGCCACGCCGTCGTCCGGTCGCAGGCAAAGCGAATCGTGATGTCCCTCCAGCCGTAGCGCTTGGCCCGCATCCACACGAGATGGCGCTGCTCGACCTCGAGCCACTGCACCCAGCGCATCGTCTCCAGCATCCGGTCGATGGCCTCGGGGCTTGGTGGGAAGGGTCGGTACACCTTCTCGTCGGCAGCAAAGGCTTCCCACTCCTTGCGAACGAAGGCGGGCCAACAATTGAAGTAGCCCTGCACACGTACAGGGGGCAGGCGTCGTCCGGTGGTGGCGGCCTCTTCGAAGCGTGCTGCCACGTCGTCGCTTGTCCACTCAGCCATGACGCGTCCCTCCCAGCCCGTACAGACGTTCACCAATGCGTCGCACGATCTCGCGTTCGATGAAGTCCAGACGGTCGTCGGACGCGTTGACCACCAGGATGTGTTGATCACGCCAGCCACGTTCCTTGATGACGTCCAGATCGGTGGCTTGTGGCTGCAGCCGACCAAGGGGGCAGCGGTATTGGGGTGTCGGAACCTTCACGTCACACCTCCTGCGTCTCGACTGCCCAGTGCAGCAGGGCCAGTGCGTCGGCTTCGTTGTCGTCGACTGGGGTGTGACCACGCTCGCGGACGGACGTGATCATTTCGTCCTTGCCCGCGTTGCCTTTGCCGGTTGCGTGCTTCTTGATCGTGCCGACCGGAACGCCCTGGTAGGGGATGTTGTGATGGTCACACCACGCAGTCAGGTGCCCCATGAATCCGCCGTAGGCGTGCGCCGCGTCAACGCCAGCGTGCCTCCGAACTTCCTCGAAGAACACCGCGTTGATGTGATTGCTGACCGACAGCAGTTCGTTGAGCCAGCGCTTGAATCGAAGGAAACGCATCCCGCCGCCTTCAAATCGCTGCGGCTTGAAGTGCTCCGTGCCGCTGGTGATGGTGCCGTCCAGGTGCTGCAGAGCCCACCCGGTGTGTGTGCCCAGATCAAGGGCCAGGATTGTCGTGTTCATGCTTTTTATCCTTTCGCGCTTCTGTCTGACGCAGCCGACGCAGTCAGTCGAAACACTCCATGAGGTGCGCGTCACGCACGCGTGTAGAGAGTTACGAGGAACAGCGTCAGCTGCGTCAGACGATGCGGTTTCCATAGAGATCAGTTGTCGGCATAAGGCGTGTAGGCGGCCGTGGGCGGGGTCTTGAGCCCGATCCCCTGAAACCCGCGCACGCCCATGCCGTTGCGCCACTTCTCCACGCCCCTGGTGATGAGCAGATCGGAGAAGCGGCGTTGCGAGCCGATGAATTCACCCGCTGCCTCGGCCCACAGCTTCCAGTCGTTGAACAGTTCGGCAGTCAAAGACTTCGCAGTGGCCACACGAACGCAGCGCTCATCCAGCCACCGGCCCAACGCGTCCTCGGCTTCGAAGTACTCCTCAGTGGCGTCGACGACTTGCTGCGGGAGATCGAGACGTCCCAGGCGTTGCCAGTCGAGGCATCCCTGTACCGCCCAGGCCAGGATGCCGTCGCGCTCGGCCAGCAATTTCTGCTGCAGGTGCTTGTCTCGTCGCTCGGGCGGCACGGTGATCGTGAAGGGGATCAGGTGCAGCCGTCGCTTCATCGCCTCGTCAATGTTGCGAATGGCAGGCTTGTGATTGCCCGCGACGAACAACTTGAATTGAGGGAAAAACTCGAAGAAGTCCTGCCGCATAAAGCGCGCAGAGATCTTGTCGCCCCCGGTCAGGTTCTTGACCTTCGACTCTGCCCAGCGCCGCCCCTGCTCGGTCTCAATTGCCGCCACGAAGCGCGCCCCACGCAGACCGGCCATGTCGGTCGGATGCCGGTCGGTGCGCGTTTCCATAAACGTGTCCATCGGCGCGTTGGTGGCGTAATCGCCGAGGATGGTGGCCAACGTGTTCACGAACACCGACTTGCCATTCGCGCCAGTGCCGTACAGGAAAAATAGGGCGTGCTCCCGGGTAGATCCGGTCAGCGCGTAGCCCACCATCCGCTGCAAATAGACCTGCAGCTCCTTGTCACCACCCGTGACCTCATCGAGGAACTGCCGCCAAGTTGGGCAGTCGCCACCGGGTGTGGCCGTGGTGATCTTGGTCATCCGGTCGGCGCGGTCGTGTGGGCGTAGACGTCCGGTCTTAAGGTCGACGACGCCACCAGGTGTGTTGAGCAGCCACGGATCTGCATCCCATTCGTCGGTCGTGGCCGCGTGCCTGCGATCCGCCCGTGCCAGCCGTTCGACACCGCCCACGGTGCTGGATGCCGCAAGTTTGGCCGCGACCTTGGGGTTGTTGGCGTTGATAGCAGCGTGACGACAGACGTGGCGGATGAGATCGGCGGCAGCCAAGGTGTCCTCGGTGCGCCAGCGGAGACCATCCCAGACCAGCCACCGACCCCAGCCCGCGACATAGCGCCAGTCGCGGTGATAGCGGCGCGTGAATGACAGCGCCAGCGCGTCCTCGGTGCCCCATACCGAGTCCTCGATTCCGCCACCAGCGCTTGTCGGATCGCGCTCGGGGTCGTCCGATATGAGATGCATCTGAAGGCGCGGGCCATGAGCAATGAAGCCCGCGACATCGAAGCCTTCGTTCTTGGCATCGGCCGCATCCCAGCCATCAGCAGCGTCCTCGGGCGGGTACAGGATGTAGCAGGACTTTGCACCAGCCAGCAGCAGCGCCTGGGAGGCTCGATCCGCGTATTCCCAACCCGGCTTGTCCTTGTCGGGCCAGATGAGCACAGATTTGCCTGCCAGCGGCGACCAGTCGGTTTTGTCAACCGGCGCGTTGGCTCCGTGCATCGCAGTGGTGGCACAAATGCCAAAGCCGATCAGCGTCTGTGCGCACTTCTCACCTTCAACCAGGACGACTGTGTCTACCGACAGGAGCCCCGGCTGGTTGTAAAGCGGACGTGTCTCAGGCGGAGCCATCTTGCGTCGCTTGGCATCCCACGGCCGGAACTCCTTCTTGCGACCGGGTGGGTCGTAGCGGTAGACGACCGCAATCAGCTTGCCTGTGGCGTCCAGGTAATCCCACTTGGCCGTGGCTGGACCGAGATCGTCGACCGGTACTTCCTTCTTGACTTTACGCATCGGTAGCGACCGCGAGCGCCCGAGCAGGTCAGCAGCGGCGTCCAGCACGCGGGGAAAGTCGCTGTGAACGTCGATGCCGCAGTAGCCGCCGATCAGCGCATAGATGTCGCCGCCTGAGTTGTCGGCACGATCCGTCCACAGACCGACCTTCTCACCTTCGAGCACCACCTCTAGGCTGTCACCTGGACTGCCGAGGATGTCGCCGATCAGGAACTTGCCACGGCGCTTCTTGCCAGCCGGAAACATCGTGGTCAGCACCGACTCCAGTCGCGCCAGCAGTTCGGTGCGAATCTCGTCTCGTTCAGACTCCCTGTTGCGCTCCGCAGATTGGGTTGTGTCGTTGAAGTCGATCATTCGGCTCCCTCGACAGGTGCGTCCGCGTCCTGGACATCACGGCCCTGGACGGCGGTGGTAAGCGTGGCCCACGCAGAGAGATCGGACAGGCGGTAGCGCACCAGACCGCCCATCAGGTAGTGCGGAATCCGGTACTTGGTGCGCATCGCGTGATCGGCGAACCAGTAGTACGGCAGGCGCAACGCGGCGGCCGCCTGCTTGGCATCGATCATCGGCTCGATGCCGGTGGCCGGGGTGTTGTTGTCGGTCATGCTTGTGTTCTCCAGCAGCGGTCTTGCCACGCGCACATCCGGCACTCGAAGTGGGTCGGATCATTGAAGGCGCGCGGCAGGAGTTCGCCTGCTTCGGTGGCCGTGATGACCTTCACCGCCCGATCCGACATGCGCTGGGCCAGGGCTGCGTCAAAGGGCACGGCCTCGGTGTAGATCTCCATCGTGTCGGCGTTGAGCGCCGTGAAGATCGCCGGGTGCTCGTGCAGTTCGAGATAGGCTTGGTAGATCGCCACTTGCGCGGCGTAGACGGGCTTGGCCACGGCGAGCCGGTTCTTCTCCAGCTCGCGCCAGGACTTCGAGCCCAAGCACTTGTTTTCCCAGAGCGCCGGGTAGGCAAAGCCCTCCGGGCCATCGACGATGACACCGTCGATGTGGCCCTGCAGACGGCCATCAGCCACGCAGAAGCCAAACTGCTCGCCATCGGCCCTGCGGGTACGCAGGTCGAAACCGGCGTCGCGCAGCCACGCGACCATGCAGTCCTCCATGACGTGGCCGCGCTCGAAGATGCGTAGCATCCGGCCCGGGGTGTCCCGGCCGTGATCGACGGGAGCCTTGGCGTACTCAAACTGCAGCGCACGCTCGCAGGCAGCGCCCAACCGCGAGGCACCAAGGTACTGGCGCTCGGACTGCTTGGCTCGGGCCCGCTGCATCCCGGCGTCGACCAGCGAGGTAATCTGCCCCGAGATGCTCGACGTGGAGTTGAAGTCCATCATGGCTTCTTCCCCTTCGGTTCTTCCCAAGGCAGGTCGTCCTCCAGATCCGCGAACGGATTGGCTGCACTCGGAGTCATGGGATCGGGCGTCTGCGTCATGCCGCGCACGGGCGGGTACTTGCTCGCCTCGTGGTGTTCAACCATCGCCTCGGTGTAGCAAGTGACGATGGCGTCGATCACCTGCAGCGCCTCGGCTTCGGAGTAGTTGCCCAGCGGTTTGGTGAAACCGATCTCGCCCGCCGCCTCGCCGAAGGACTTGAGGCACTTGCGCATGGCGGCCAGCTCGATATCAGAGGGATCGATCATGGTGACCCCCTTGATGTCGGTGCGACCATCCTTGGCGCGCAGCCAGTTGCCATACATCGCGTGGAACGCGGTCTGGCAGCGCTGCGAGCAGAACACCCAGTCGATGGGGTAGCGCCGAGGATCGCCGACACCGTGTCGGTTGTCGGTGTGACCGAATCCCCGGGCCTGTCGTTTGCAGACCCAGCATTTCACGCCACCTCCTCAAAGTCTTCCGCGAGCAGGCCCAACTGCAGCGAGCCGCCTGCGAAGGCCGCTTCGCAACGGCGGTCGAAGTCGCGGTAGCAGGTCGAGCTGCGCGCAATGGCGGTGACCGCGTGAATCTGCGTTTCCAGACGGGCGAGGCCCTGATCGGACAGCCACTGGTGGTGCTTTTGCGAGATGCCCTTGCGAGCACGGATCTCGTCAATCAGCGTGGCGGGCAACACCGGCCCATAGACCCAGCGCTGCGTGATCTGGCCAACAACGTGGGGCGGGTTCTGGTCGTGGCCCTGGTACTTCCAGCCAAACAGCCGGTAGAGGGCGCGGTAGTAATCCGGGTGGAAGCGGCGCTCCCACGAAGAGCACGACTGGCGCAGCAGCTCGGAGATCAGTTCCTGCAACGCGTCAGGCGCGCGGTGGTACTGGTAGCCCGTCGCCTCGTCGATCAGCGCGACCTCGCCGGTGGTGGCCAGCGCGCGCATGATCTTAAGGCAGTTGGGCACGATGCCCTGGCGGGCCTTGTGCAGCGTGCCATTGATGGCGGCGCTCACCACTGCGGACGCGACGTCCGCAATGATTCCGGCAGGGAAGAACTGTGCCTGCCGCCCTGACGGCAACAGAATCGGCTCACGAGTTTTCTCCAATGCCGACAAGGAGTTAGGCGCGAAATCGGCCAGAAACCGGGCAAATCGGCCACCCTTGTGCGTCTCGTGGAAGCCCAGCAGCTTGGCCAGTTGGCGACGAACGTAGCCGCGCTCGCCGCCCTTGAGGACGACGGCCTCGCATTGCAGATCGCCGAAACGCACGACGCCGTAGTGGCTGGCAGTGAAGACGGTTGTATTCATGGCCGCTTCCTCACTGAGCCCAGGACGGTTTGCCCGTCACTGGCGCGCGTTGCGGGGTAGGCGCGGCGTAGGCAGGAGCCGCTTGCGCCGGAGCGCCGGAGTTGCCACCGCCCGGACTGCCCTTCGGCGGCACGCCCTTCAATTTGGCGTAGTCGGGGTGATCGGGCTCGACTGCCAGCTTGACCACGTTGCGGTCTTGGCCCTTGGCGTCCTTCTCGATGTCGACGCGCGCCAGGAACTCCAGACCATCCAGTTCGGCGAAGCCATTGATGCGGCGCGCGGCGGCGGCCTGCGGGCTGTTGTCCTGCGGGTGGACGTTGCGAGCACTGTTGAGCGCGGCGCGGATGAAGCTGCGCCCCATCTGGCCCCAGGTCGGACCCTTCTTCGAGAGAAGTCCGACGTTGCTCCACATCTTGCGTTTGACATGGTCGCCAGCGGTGACCACGAACTCGGCGGCCAGATAGATAGAACCTGTCTCGAACGACTCGGTGGCGTAGCCGCCACCCCAGCCTTGTTCGGGGTCGTCATAGCCACCCGGTTTGATGGTCATGCGCACCGGCACGACGGTGCCCTTGGGGATCAGATCGAAGCCGGATTGCTGAGAGTCGGCGTCATTGAAGTCATTCCATGCGGTCATTGCGATTACTCCTGAGATTCGATGTGTGCGGGGTTGGCGGCGCTGGCGGGCGTGGGAACTGCGCCCGCGCACTTGGCGATCAGCGCGCCGAGATGCGGCGGCTCCAGCAGGTCGAGACGACCGCTGCGGTCTTTGGCCGGGAAGCCGTAGGGATTGACGGTGTGCGTGACGAAGGCGCGGTAGGAGCTACCGTCCTCGGCCTTGATCTCGGCCAGCGTCACGACCTCATCGACGATGCCGGGCAGCTCCAGGCTGGTCTTGCTGCCTTCGATCTGCGGGACGAACACCTTGCGATTGAAGTCATCCAGTCGCTCATCGAGGATCGCCACGAACACCACGTTCTTGCCACGGGCGTGCTGCAGGTGGGTCAACGCGCCGATCATTTCCTGGCCGAGCAGCCCGTAGGCCGCGCGCAGATCGGGCTTGCCGGAACGATCACTGACCGCCCCGGGCTGCGTCTTGCACCACGCAAAGCACTGGCGAGACAGTTGCGTGATCGAGTCAAGGAAGAAGGTCTGGTAGCGACCAAGCTGCGTCGCATCGCCAAACTTCTCGATGACGTGGTCGTAGTGCGCCTGCGAGAACGCGCTCTCCGGCGGCAGCGACTTGTCCGGGCCTGCGAGGAACACGAAGAAGTCGCGGCTCTCGGGCCAGGACGCCGGGCGGATGGTGTCGCCCGGCCAGTCGGCGACCGCCAAGTCGCCTGCCTCGATGTCAAGGAACAGCGTGGTGGCGGGGTCGAGGTCTTTGAGCCGGGACGTCTTGCCGATGCCGGACTTGCCCAGCATCAGCAGCTTCACGCCCTTGCGCTCGGCCATGCGTTCGATGGCGGACACGATGGGGAGCTTTTTCATGCCTCACCCCCGTCGGTGCTCAAGGTGAAGGACGGCTTGCCGGAATCGACCGTGCGGGCGGCCGCGAACTGCTGCTGCAACGCAGGCGGCCAGTTGATGTACCGGGACTCGGACACGGAGAGCTTGACGTCGAGGTAGCCCTCGACCTTCTCGCCCGAGGCCACGATGCGCTCGGCGATTTCGCCCAACTGTTTCTGGTTCCAGCTGACCTTTTTGGGCAGCTCGAACTTGATGTGCATCGGGCCGTCGCTGATGTGGGCGGTACCAAAGTCACGGCCGGATTCACGCAGTGCGACACGGGCCTGCTCGCCGTAGCACTGTTCCAGCGCCGCATCGAACTTGGTGCGAGCCTTCTTTAGCCAGTCGATGGCAGCATCAAGGTTCTTGTCGACCTCGCGCTTCTGCTCGGCCGGCAGCGCGGCCAGTTGGCTCACAGACATCTCAGCGATGTCGACGGGGAAGATGGTCAGATCGCTCATGGCCGTCCTCCTCACTGGTACGCACGAGTGAAGCTCGAGTAGCGCGAGACGCGGCGCTCGAAGGCTTCGATTTCGTGCAGGAGGTAGGTGACCCGGCGACCGAGCTTGCAGTAGATCGGGCCGAGCTGCTCTTGACGCCAGCGGCGCAGCGTCTTGACGGAGAGCCCCCAGCGGATGGCGAGCTCGTTTTCGTCGAGCGCGATGCAGGCTGCACCGCCGGGATTCATCCGGCGGGGATTCCGACCGGATTCGATTGATGGAACTTGAGTTTGCATTTCGATGTGCCTCCTAGATGAAATGGGCACATCGAAGTCTCCGCACGGGTTTATGGCCCGTGTCTGGTTTGATTTATGGGCGCGTTTATGTGTTGCGTCGCAGTCGGTATTTGCCGCGCTTGACCAATGCGATCACGTCCTCGCGTTCAGCCTTTCCGCCGAAGGCGTCATCGAACGACTGGTAGCCGGTATTGGCGATCCTGTTGACCTCGGCCCAGGACACCTCTGGCGCGTTCTTCCCGTCGGCACTCCACATCTGCTTGACGATCTTGGCGCGCTCCGCAGACAGCTCACGCGACTCGGTGAAGTGGGGCAGCTTCAGTCGATTGCCTTGGAAGAACTCAACCGGCTCTGGCGCACCGCTGGGCGTGACGTAGCCACGCAGCACCCTGTCGAATGCGCTCGCGTCGAAAACGTCCTGGCCGTCGTCCACGCGAACGAACTCGTCCAGCACGCGCATGACATGGTCACGGGGCAGATCAACGGGATCTCGCTGATGCCGCAATACGATGCCGCCACGCGACCAGATTGGGTCGCTCAACACCGAGGTCATCGCGGCAACAGGAGCACGCTCCCACGCTCTGGCAACGAACACCGGGGCAAAGTCGTGTGTGCAAGCGATTCGTACTTCCCCGAGGTGCCACAGGTGGCCCGGCACGCGATGTCGACGGTCGGATCGTCGTCGATCTTCGATGCCGATCAAGGATGCCAAGTCGGCGAGCCACGCATCCACTTGGAAGGTATACAGCGCGATGTCGGCAAGAGGTCGCTCAACCGTTCGTGACCGCTGCTGGGGACTGCGGTACCGGTACACCGCCGCGTCGTGATCGATCTCAACCTCGACTTCCTGCTCAGAATCCAGGACGGGCACCATCAGATGTGTGAGGTAGTCCTCTTCCGTGATCCATCGTCGCTGCAGAAACGTTGGTCTGCATCGCCCGAGCTCGGCCGCCCTGACGCGGGAATCGACCCGGGGCAGCCGCTCCAGCGCTGCCAGAAAGCTCAGATGTGCCGACTTCGCGGTAGCGTCTTCAGAACTCACGGAGCACCCCAATTCGCGTGAGCTGTTCCAGCACGCGCTTGCGGTCATCCTCGGTCTTGCTCTTGTCGTTCAGGCCGTTCGGCGACGTGATTTGGACAGCAACGTTGTGGGCCTTGCGGTGCGGCTGTTTGGCCATTCGGAACACCAGCTTCACCTGCGCCAGCGTGTAACCCGTCAGGTCGTCGATGCCATAGTCGTCGTAGGCGACCTGATAAATCTGGCGGGTGTCGCGCCGATCCTTGCCGATCAGCATCGTGCTCGACAGGTGCTGGATCAGATCACGCCCATTGGCGGCGTCGGTGGTTTGCTGCTCGAAGGGCCGGGCGACTTTGATCTGCAGGATCGAGATTCTTTCAATGCCCGCCACACGCTCTTGCTCAATGCGCTTGAGCATCGCCGGTGTCGAGAAGCCGAACAGGTCGAACTCGCGCATCGGCATGTCGTTGATCTCCCCGTCGCACGCCAAAACGACATCGCGGAAGATGGTCGCCAGTTCACGGCGCACCTCACGGTCTTCGCAGAACACACCGAGCGCACCGGTGCCGGGCTCCCACGAGAAGCTGGCCGACATCGCTGCAGGTTCTTCGTGCTCGACCACCTCGCCGTTGGCAACCTGCCGGAAGTGCGCCGTCGACCCGTTGAAGGTTGCAGTCAGGGTGTGCAGGAGCACGGGCGTGACCTCGTCAGAGTCCTTGCCGCCGCAGCGGTCGGCATGCGCGAGATCACGGCGCGTGAACTGCTCGATGATGATTTGATTGGAAGCCACTTGCGGAAACAGCGCCGAAATGCGCCCGCGCAACACACACTCAACATCGGCATCAATGCTCGGCACCACGCCTTTCGGGCCGAGGTAGTGGCTGGAGTAGTTCTCGCTCTTCCACTGCCGATGCATCACCTGCAAGCGCTCTGCGTTGTCGAAGCGCTGATCGCGCTTGGCACCGACCTCCGGAAAATCCTGCCGCAGACAGAGGTGCAGGGCCCGGCTATACCGGTCACTGGGCGTGGCCAAGACGGCAGCGTCGCTGGCGTCTTGGTCGTCAAGGAGGGATTGGACGGCCTGCGTGCCGTACTCGTCATCGAGCAGCACCACGCGCTCGGCCGCACGCTCGATGTGCTGCTGGACGTCCGAGCCAAGTTTGGCGACGGCGTGGAACATTGCCTTGCGGGACTGCACCGCGAGGATGCCTTTGGCCGCATCCGTAAGCGCTGCCAGTTCCGGCAGCGAAGTGGCGCTGGCACGTTCGACCAGGAGCAATGCGAGGCCGGGACGCTTGGCTTTGCGCACCACGGTGACGAAGTGCTCCATGCACGGCAAGATTTCCGGGCCATCGTCCGATTGACGGGGTCGCACCTGCTTCGAGGACTGCTGCTGCGCGGCAGTCGACTCGTCGTGTTCCTGGGCGGTGATTTGTTCGTCTGCTGGCATAGGCAATTTCCTTTTCTAAACGAAGTGCGCGATTGCGCGAGTGGTTAACTGAACGGTTCAAAAAAAGCCGACACGCGGTCGGCGGCGAGATGAAGGCGTTGATCAGACGATCTTGGCCCCCGGCTTGAGAAGACCATAGCGCTCCATCCGTACCTGGATGAAGCGTCGATTGACGCCGAAGCGCTTGGCCACGGCCTTCTGCAAACATTCGATGTCGAAGAACCCGATATCGCCATCAGCCGTCAGGTGAAGGCAGGTGCCGGGCAAATCGGGATCAAGTGACGGGCTGCGGTGGATCGTCACACCGTGTTTCGGAGCCAACTCTTCGACCGCCAGATTCAGGCGTTGGCGCGGCACCAGCAACGACCCCATGAACTCGTTGGCACGCAGCTCGGCGAAGTATTCTTCCTTGGTGGTGTGGCTTGGAATTGCCAGAGAGGGGCTCGCAGCCGCCTCGACGACGGGCTGGACTTTCGCCAAGTGCTCCACGTCACGGGTGGTCGTGCGGTAGGCCCGCCGCGCCGCGTCGCTGGGCTCATCGAACAAACCCGGCCCCTTGCTGGCATCCACGATCCATCCTGGCGCATCGAAGATGGCGTGGCCGAGCTCGTGCCCGAGGGTGCTCAGTACCAACTCCTCGCTGGCGTTCACGCCAACCGGTGACACCGACACCATCGCGGTGTCCGGCACGCCAGGATCGTACTCACAGATGCCCAGGACAGGGTTCCCGCGCTCGTCATGCACGACGTCACCGGTGCCGACGAACAGGTCGAAGACCACGCCGTTGATCTTCAGGCCGGAGATGGCGCTCAGGGTGGCGAGCGAGATGGCATCGGCAGCAGCATCCACCAGTTGCTGGCGGGCCAGGACGGCGATGCCCTCAATCTCGGAATTCTTGATGTAGCTGGGGCGTTTTCGGTCGCAATGCCGGTAGCCAAGAGTCAACACCGGCATTCACTTGTCCCCCGTCGCTTGCTTGCGATACATCCGTACCAGGCCCCCCACGTCGTCGCGCATGTCTGGCGGAAGGCGGCTGGCCTCAACAAAGGCGTCGTCGACATTCTCGCCAAGGATTTCTGCCGCCTTGCGGATCAGCTCGTCCTTAGGCGGCTTTTCGATGTCGCGCTCTATGCGCGACCAGTAGGCAGGCGAGATGTCCAGCTGCCGGGCGAAGTCATTCATCTGAATGCCCTTCGCCTCCCTCTTCTGTCTGATGTAGGCACCAAATGCCATGTTGTGACCCAATTGCGTGATTAGTTAATTGACGCCATCGTATCGAGCAGATCGGCGCCTGTCAACTGTTTCGTTAACGCGCAATCCGGTTCCCTGCCAGACAGGCACCGCAGGCCTGCCGGGGCATCGAGGCCACGCCACCAGGTGTGCCCGATTACCCGGAATTGCCATCCGCTTCGGAACATCGCGCACATCATCTGTGACGGTTGCAATTCCTCGGAGCCGTCATGAAGAACCTCGAACTCGCATCTCCCTCGGAGATGTCCGCCAGCGCCCGCGCTGGTGAAATCACCGCCATCCTTGCGGCCGCCATCGTCCGCACCGTCGTCGCAGAAGCGCCAAAACAGAGAGAAGTTGGCCTTGGCTTCCTGCCCGACCAGCGCGTTCATACAACCCCCTATCAACAGGAGAGTTTGTGATGAACGAGAAACAAGCATCAGTCGCCGCGCGGATCGCGGGGCTATCGAGCCTGCCCATCGCCGAGCTGTGGCCAGTGTGGGATCGGTACTTCTGCAGCCGCCCCATCAACCCAAACCGCGTCTTCATCGAGTCGCGCATCGCCTACAAGATGCAGGAGGAAGCCTTCGGCGGTCTGGCGCACAACACGCGCCAGCGCCTGGAGGCCATCGGTGCCAAGCATTCCAAGATCAAGCTGCGGGCACGGCCGCGCGACACCAACTTCGCGCCCGGCACGGTGCTGCTGCGCGAATGGGGCGACCGCGAGCACAAGGTGGCGGTCACCGCCGAAGGTCTGTTCGAGTACGAGGGCAGCACCTTCAAGAGCCTGACAGCCGTGGCCCGGCAGATCACCGGCACGCACTGGTCGGGGCCACTGTTCTTCGGCCTGACCGGCAAGGCAGGTGCGCAATGAGCGACGCCACCCAAATCGCCTCTCCCAAGGCACGCAAACGTTGCGCCGTCTACTGCCGGGTATCGTCGGACGAGCGCCTTGATCAGGAGTTCAACTCCATCGATGCGCAGAAGGACTCTGGCCACGCCTATGTAGCCAGCCAGCGGGCCGAGGGCTGGATTCCGGTGGCCGACGACTACGACGACCCCGGGTTCTCCGGCGGCAACACGGAACGGCCGGGGCTGAAACGCCTGATGGCGGACATCGAGCGCGGCCAGATCGACATCGTGGTGGTCTACAAGATCGACCGCCTGACGCGCAGCCTTGCCGACTTCTCCAAGATGGTCGAGGTGTTTGAGCGCCACGGCGTGTCGTTCGTGTCGGTCACGCAGCAGTTCAACACCACCACCTCGATGGGTCGGCTGATGCTCAACGTCCTGTTGTCCTTCGCTCAGTTTGAGCGCGAGGTCACCGGCGAGCGCATCCGCGACAAAATAGCCGCCAGCAAGCGCAAGGGGATGTGGATGGGTGGCGTGCCCCCCCTGGGCTACGACGTCGACAACCGCCTGCTGGTCATCAATGAAACCGAGGCGGCGGTGGTGCGGCGCATCTTCGAAGAGATGTTGACCATCGGCTCGCCCACCCAGATTGCTGCCAACCTGACTTTGGATGACATCACCACCAAGGCCTGGACGACGCAGGACGGTCAGACGCGGGCGGGCACGCGCATCGACAAGAAGTACCTGCACAAGCTGCTGCGCAACCGCATCTACCTTGGAGAGTTGTCGCACAAGGGCAGTTGGTACCCAGGTGTGCATCAGGCCATCATCGATCCAGGACTGTGGGGCCGGGTTCACGAGGTGCTGGCCAAGGATGGCCACACCCGGTCGGTCGAGACCAAGATCAGGTCGCGCACCGACGCGTTGCTGCGCGGCCTGCTGTACGCACCCTCGGGCGAGCGGATGTACCCGACCTACTCGCGCAAGAACGGGCGCAAGTACCACTACTACGTGTCCAAGTCGGAAGCGCGGTTCGGCGCGCCGGGCAAGGGCTACGAGCGCCTGCCTGCGCTGGAGATCGAGGGGGCGGTGGTGGCCCAGATCCGCACGGTGCTGACCAGCCCGGAGACCGTGGCGTCGGTGGTGCGGCACATTCAACGCAACGGGGCCCAGATCGACGAGGCCACCACCGTGATGGCGATGGGACGCCTCAACAACGTGTGGGATCAACTGTTCCCGGTCGAGCGCCACCGCATCGCCAATCTGATGATCGAGCGCATCGATCTCGTCCACGCGGGCGAGGTGCAGGGGATCAAGGTGAAGTGGCGTGAGGTGGGTTGGAACGCGCTGATCGAGGAGTTCGCCCCGGACAGCATCGGTGCCGAACTGCTGGAGGTCGAAGGCTGATGGACGAGTCGATGGAAACCTTTGTGCCCCTGACGTTTCGCCGCCGGGGCGTCCAACGCGTGGCTGCCGACGACCGGCACGTCCACGACGTGACACTGCTCGACGGTGTGGCACGCGCCTTCTACTGGCAACACCTGCTGGACACCGGCGCGATGCAGAGCGGTTCGGCCATCGCCCGCGCCGAGAAGCTGCACCACTCGGTGGTCAACGAACTGCTGCGCCTGGCCCTGCTGGCCCCCGACATCATTGAGCAGTTCATGGCAGGCAAGCAGCCACGGCGGCTGACGCTGATGTGGTTTCAGCGAAACCGCCTGATGGTGGACTGGCACGCCCAGCGCCAGCTCATGGCCAGTTTTGAGGAGGATGTGTGAGCAAGAAGCATCGCGGCCACGCCAAGGGCGACCCTGTGACGTATCAGACGCCGCTGCCCGCTGGCGGCGTGCGGATGGAGACCTTTCTACCCTGGACGCTGGTGCGCCGGGGCCTGAAAAAGCAAGTCATCACGCCACTGGACGCGCCGCAGGAGTTTCTGGACGAGGCCCGCCGTGAGCGGCAGGTGCGCGAGATGGCGCAGGACACCCCCTTGATGCGGGCGCTCGGCCTTGCGCACCACTGGCAGCGTCTGCTGGACGACGGACGGTTCAGTTCGATCACCGAGATCGCCGAGGCAGAGGGACTCGATCTCGGTCGTGCCAGCCGGATCGCCCGATTGGCGCAATTGGCACCGGACATCGTGGAAGCCTGCACCACTGGCGTGGCTGCGCACTTGACGTTGGAAAGCGTCGGGCGACGCGCCAACCCGCTGCGATGGGACGAGCAGCGCGAACGCCTTCGGTTCCGGTGATCAACCGGCGCAGCAACTCCCCTTGCCGCGCTCCTGAATCGGCGGGCACGGCACGGTACCGTAGGAGCAGTACACGCAGCAGTCGCCCTGCTTAGGCTTGAGTACGGCGTGACACTGCTCGCACTCGTAGAACCACTGGCAGGCGTCTGTGGGCATCGTCTCGGTCTTGGCGTGGCCGCACTCGGGACAGGTCAGCGTCGATTCCAAGATCACCGCAGTCACTTGGCACTCCCCACCACGGTCGAGGGGTACCCAGCATCCTTGGTGGCGCGCTTGAGAGCCTCGACGTCGGTCTTCGCGTCATCGAATGTCACCTTGGCTTCGCGGCTATCCAGATTCACGTCGGTCTTGCTGACGCCCGACACTTTGGTCAGCGCCTTCTTGACCGTGATCGGGCAGGTAGCGCAGTTCATGCCGGGCACGGACAGCGTGACGGTCTGGGTCGCAGCCCACAAGGGCGAGGCGAAGGCTGCAAAGGTGGCCAGCGCAACAAGCTTCTTCATGACAACTTCCTTTCAGTAGAACCAGGGCGCGATCAGCGGGAATCCGAGGGCGAGGACCACCAGCGCCACCACGATCCAGAACAGCACCATGTAGCTGCGGTTAACTGATGGCAGCGCACAGACCTGCCCCGGAGCGCAATCCGTGGCCGGTCGCCAGATGCGACGGTAAGCGAAGAAAAGCGCCACTACCGCCGCGCCGATGAACAAGGGCTGGTAGGGTTCGAGCAGCGTCAAGTTGCTGATCCAGGCTCCGGAAACGCCGAGCGTGATCAACACCAACGGGCCGAGGCAGCAGGTAGAGGCCAGGACGGCCGCAAGCCCGCCAGTCAACAGTGCGCCGCGTCCGCCGCCTTGTGTCTCTGTTGGTCGATCTGTATTCATGGGTTAAGCTTACTTCCGTACCTAAGTACGGAGTCAAGCACCATGAGCGAACCACCTGAAACACTGACCATCGGCGTCCTGGCCGATGCCGCCGGGGTCAACGTCGAGACGATCCGCTTCTATCAACGCAAAGGCTTGATGCAGGAGCCCGACCGGCCCCTGGGCGGCATTCGTCACTACGGCGAGCCGGATCTGGCGCGAGTGCGCTTTATCAAATCGGCCCAGCGCCTGGGATTCAGCCTGGACGAGGTCGGGGATTTGCTGAAGCTTGAAGATGGATCGCATTGCACCGAGGCGCGCGAGCAGGCCGAGCACAAGCTGGCAGACGTGCGAACACGGCTTACCGACCTGACGCGCATCGAGCGCGTGCTGGCGGATCTCGTAGAACGCTGCTGCGCCACGAATGGCAATGTCCGCTGCCCATTGATCGCAGCATTGCAGGATGCATGACATGGAACCCCTGAAAGTCGCTGTGCTGTTTGCCGTGACCGCTGTCACCGAGATCGTCGGCTGCTACTTGCCATGGCTAGTCATCAAACAGGGCAAATCCGCGTGGCTGCTGATTCCCGCAGCTCTATCGCTGGGACTGTTTACGTGGTTGCTCACATTGCACCCCACTGCGGCGGGACGTACCTACGCGGCCTATGGTGGGATGTACATCGCCGTGGCACTCGTGTGGCTCCACTTCGTTGACGGCATTGCGCTCACACGCTGGGATCTGGCCGGAGCAGGTATCGCGCTGGCGGGCATGGCCCTCATCGCACTACAGCCCACGGCAACGGCGTAGTGATCAGACAGCTTTTGCTCTCGGTCGCCTGGTCTTGACCAAGTGAAAACTACAACCCGAGGACTGCAAACCCGCGCCAGTGCAGGAATCGGGCAGTTGACCGGTCAAGAGGCCGGCAGAGAACAGAGAGGGAAAGTCGGGGAAGTCGCGGCCGGAAAAGGGCGCAATCGCAGGTTGGCGGTCAAGAGGCAAGGGCGCGAAACCGCGCCAACACTGGGGGAACGGGCAAAAAAAATCCCAACCGGATAAGGGTTGGGATTTCACATTATGGTGGTGGAATTGGTACCCGAACCCCAACTCACCCTCCAAACACATGAGCACTATTTTGGCTCAAATAGCAATAAATGATGTTTGTAATGAAAAAAATCCTGGAGGGTTTGCCTTCGAGGCAATTGTTTCGAGGCAATTGTTTACCTACCTAGAAAATTTCGCTTAACTGAAGCCCAATTACATGGGCTTAGACTAAGAAATTACCTATTTTGTTACGATTTTTAATTTGTTCTGGGATTTCAACATTGAACTACCCTCGTTATTAATTGATTAAGGTCAATTGGAAAGCTTTTCAAAGGCGTACTCTACCAGTCTAAAAAGGTACAACCAAAGGGGAGAGCGTATGATGAGGTGGAACAAAAACGTGGCAGGTTGGATGTTGATTTTCCCTGTGTCAGTCTCGGCACAAACATCATCAAGCCCGCCCTCGCCCGGCTTAGTGTTTGAGTCTCGACTTAGATATGAGACGGTCGAAGACAAGGCGTTCACCAAAGATGCCGATGCTCTTACGGCGCGATTACGGGTAGGGTTCCGCTCTCCGGCATGGTCAGGGTGGAGCTTGTATGGCGATCTCGAACATACCTTTCATTTGGGGGATGAGGATTTTAACAGCACGGCCAACGGGAAAAAGACCTATCCCACAGTGGCTGATCCAGATAACTCTGAGCTTAATCAACTGTATGTCAATTATGCGCTCGACAAAAACAATCGACTGACGGTTGGCCGCCAACGACTGATTTATGATAACCAGCGATTCTTTGGCAATGTAGGCTGGCGGCAAAACGAGCAAACCTTCGATGCGGTTGACGCTTTTCATAAATTCGGTAATGGCTGGTCGGTGCGTTATAGCTATCTGGATCGCGTGCAACGGGTTTTCGGCGGGGATAATCCTGATCGAAATCAGGCGCGCTGGAATTTAAATGCGCATCTTCTCAGCGCTAATGTGCCGTTAGGTCCCGGTTCATTGACAGGTTATGTCCATTTTATTGACAACGAAACGTTGCCGCTAACCTCTCATAGAAATTTGGGTTTGCGCTATACCGCCAAAAAGGATGTGCCCGATGGCATCGGATGGCAATACGCCTTGGAATACACCAACCAACAAGACTATGCCGACGGTGCATCGAAAATCGATGCCGACTACCTATTAGCAGAGGGTAGTCTGATCTGGAAAAAACATACCTTCAAGGCCGGATGGGAAGTATTAAGCGGCGATGGTAATTATGGATTCCAAGCGCCGTTTGGAACCCTGCATGCGTTTAACGGCTGGGCGGATAAGTTTCTCACCACGCCCGTGAATGGTCTGCATGATGTTTATGTTAGTTGGTCGCATAAATTTGGCGATTGGACGGCACAAGCCGCATGGCATGACTATCAATCCGATTATGCGGATCTGAATTATGGGCAAGAGTGGAATACCTCATTGGGATGGAATTTTGCAAAAAAATGGAATACACTTGCGAAAGTGGCTAGATACGATGCGGATGACTTTGCGAAAGACACCAATAAATTCTGGCTGAGTGTGGAATACGTTTACTAATTTTTTGGGGGAGCGCTTATGTCAACGTCCACTACTCCGCAAACTGCTGATTCTGCTTCCACTTCCACTATTCAAGATTGGCGCCCTGAAGACACCCAATTTTGGACTGAGCGGGGGGCTTCCATCGCCTACCGCAATCTTTGGATCTCGATTCCCGCATTGATGTGCGGTTTTGCGGTCTGGGGTATGTGGGGCATTGTGACGGTGCAAATGCTCAATTTGGGTTTTCCTTTCACGCAAGCCGAGCTTTTCACGTTGACGGCGATTGCAGGCATTTCCGGTGCAACCATGCGCATTCCGGCCAGCTTCTTGATTCGGTTGGCGGGCGGACGCAACACCATTTTTCTCACAACGGCCATGTTATTGGCTCCCGCCATTGGCACGGGTGTGGTGTTGCAACATAAAGACTGGCCTCTATGGGCATTTCAACTTATGGCGCTGTGGTCGGGCGTAGGGGGAGGAAATTTTGCCTGCTCGATGTCCAACATCAGCACTTTTTTTCCGAAGCGACTGCAGGGCACAGCATTGGGGCTAAATGCGGGTATTGGCAACTTTGGTGTCACGACGATGCAGATTGTGATTCCTCTGGTGATGACGCTTCCATTGCTGGGCGCATTCGGCGGCGAATCGATGACGCTGCTCAAGGACAGCGGTTGGATTTTCGGTAAGATTCCTGCCGGTACGCCCACCTGGATACAAAATGCCGGTTTTGCCTGGCTGCTGTCTCTGGTACCGCTGTCAGCACTCTGTTGGTTTGGAATGAACAACCTAAAGACAGTCTCGCCAAACACAGGTAATGCGATCGTGGCATTCGCAAAGATCACCTATTTGTACACGCTGGCCTTTATTCCCTCGATTGCCATTCTCTATCTCTATTTGCCCAAGCCCACCGGGCTGGGACTTTTGAACATGTGGGTTGCGATTCCTCTTGATGTGGTCTGTTCGCTGCTCATCATGAAACTTGCCGCGTTTGGGCCGATGAAGGAGGCCATCGCCAAGCAGTTTGCTATCTTCCGTGACAAGCACACCTGGGCAATGACGGCGTTATACATTGTCCCGTTTGGTTCGTTTATTGGATTTTCGATGGCGTTGCCGTTGTCGATTACCGTCATTTTCGGTATTAGCCATGTGCCGGATGCAAACGGCATCTTACAGCACACATTGAAGAATCCTAATGCTCCTTCGGCGTTTACCTATGCCTGGATCGGCCCCTTCGTAGGTGCTGCCGTGCGGCCAATCGGCGGTTGGATTTCCGATAAACTGGGAGGTTCGATCGTGACGCAGGTGATTTCGGTGATCATGGTGGTGGCCTCAGTCGCCGTAGGTTACGTGATGATGCAAGCCTACGGTTCAGCAACTCCGGAACAGTATTTCTCCTTGTTTCTTGGGTTATTTATTGTGCTCTTCTTCGCCACCGGCATCGGCAATGGATCGACCTTCCGCACGATTGGTGTCATTTTTGACCGCGCTCAGGCGGGGCCAGTGCTTGGCTGGACCTCGGCAATTGCTGCCTACGGTGCTTTCATCGCGCCGAACGTCATTGGCGATCAAATCAAGGCCGGTACGCCACAGGTCGCGATGTATGGTTTCGCAGTCTTTTACGCTTTATGTCTGATACTTAACTGGTGGTTTTATTTACGTCGTGGCGCGTACGTAAAGAACCCTTGATGAAGGTCTGAGCATGTCCAAACCTGAATTCCTTATGATGCCAACTTAACTTCCATAACCCCTACAAATTCCTTGAGATACAAGGAATTTGTTATCCCCTTAACTTAAGGGGAATGGACTAGTAAAAGTTGAATCATTGGTTTATTCAGGGGGATTCTTAACAATTTAAGGAATCGAACACCATGAGTTATTTTCTCGAACGTTTGAACTTCTTCAAATCTGCTGCTGAGAGATTTGCCGACGGTCATGGTCAAACCCGTCAACAAGATCGTAGTTGGGAAAACAGTTACCGACAGCGTTGGCAGTATGACAAGATTGTGCGTTCTACGCATGGCGTGAACTGTACGGGTTCATGCAGTTGGAAAGTTTACGTCAAAAACGGGCTGGTGACGTGGGAAACGCAACAGACGGATTATCCACGCACCCGCCCTGATTTGCCTAACCACGAACCACGCGGTTGTCCTCGTGGCGCCAGTTATTCTTGGTATCTCTACAGCGCTAATCGAGTGAAATATCCGCTGATGCGCAGTGCACTGTTGAAGCTCTGGCGGGAAGCACGCAAAACCTTGGCACCGGTGGATGCGTGGGCGAATATTGTGGAAGATTCTGCAAAAGCCAAAAGCTATAAAAGTAAGCGCGGGATGGGCGGTTTCGTGCGAGTAACCTGGGATGAAGCCAACGAGCTGATTGCGGCCTCCAATTTATACACCGTGAAAAAATACGGACCGGATCGCGTGATCGGCTTTTCACCGATTCCCGCTATGTCGATGGTCAGCTACGCCGCCGGCGCACGTTATCTTTCCTTATTGGGCGGAGCTTGTTTATCGTTCTACGATTGGTATTGCGATTTGCCGCCAGCCAGCCCCCAAACCTGGGGCGAGCAGACGGACGTTCCCGAGTCCGCCGATTGGTATAACAGCAAATACATCATTGCTTGGGGTTCGAACGTTCCACAAACGCGCACGCCCGATGCGCATTTTTTTACTGAAGCACGCTATAACGGCACGAAAACAGTGGCGATCACGCCGGATTATTCGGAAGTCGCCAAACTGACCGATATTTGGTTGCATCCTAAACAAGGCACTGACGCCGCCCTGGCGATGGCATTTGGTCATGTGATTTTGCGTGAATTCCATGTCGATAATCCTTCGCAATATTTTCAGGATTATTGTCGTCAGTATTCTGATATGCCGATGTTGGTGCGTTTGAATCCTCTCGCTGATGGAAGTTATGCAACCGATCGTTTTTTACGCGCAGCGGATCTCGCCAATGGTGTTGATGAAAACAATAATCCCGAATGGAAAACACTGGCAATTGACGAAGGAAGTCAGCAAATCGTGGTGCCACGCGGCTCGGTTGGGTTTCGCTGGGGTGAAAAAGGCAAATGGAATATCGAAGAACGCGATAGCCAAGGGCGTGACACCAAGCTCAGTTTAAGTTTGAGCGGAAAACACGACGCCGTGGTTGAAGTTAGCATGCCGTACTTCGGTGGCGTTGAGCATGAGAAATGGACATCCAATGCATTTGAAGAAATATTGAAAAAGCGTATTCCTGCCAAACGCCTCATGCTCGCCGATGGCAGCGAAACCTGGGTAGCGACGGTTTATGATCTGTTGCTGGCACAGTATGGTGTAGATGCCGGTCTAGGCGGAAATTATGTGACGCGCGATTTCGAGGCCAATGTGCCGGGAACTCCCGCCTGGCAAGAAAAAATTACCGGCGTATCGCGACGTGATGTGATCCAGATCGCGCGTGAATTCGCACGCACTGCCGACAAGACTCGTGGTCGCAGCATGATTATTGTCGGTGCCGCCATGAATCACTGGTACCACAACGATATGAATTACCGTGGCCTTATCAATATGTTGGTGATGTGTGGTTGTGTGGGCCAATCGGGTGGCGGCTGGGCGCATTATGTCGGCCAGGAAAAGTTGCGTCCACAAAGTGGTTGGGCGCCACTGGCCTTTGCGCTGGATTGGAGCCGTCCGCCACGGCAGATGAATGGCACCAGCTTTTGGTATTTTAATTCCGACCAGTGGCGTTACGAGAAACTTGAAGTAAGTGAAATTCTTTCTCCCCTTGCCGACAAGGCAAAATTCAGTGGCTCGTTAGTCGATTTCAATCTACGCGCTGTGCGCATGGGCTGGTTACCGAGCGCACCGCAATTGAATTGCAATCCACTGTCGGTGGTACGCGCCGCAGAAACGCAAGGTGTCGATCCGGTGAAATACGCCGTTGAACAGTTCAAAAATGGACAACTGGATTTTGCTTTTGCCGACCCGGATGCGCCACAAAATTTCCCAAGAAATTTGTTTATTTGGCGCAGCAATCTACTGGGTAGCTCAGGCAAAGGACACGAATACATGCTCAAACATTTGCTCGGCACGCGCCATGGTGTGCAGGGTAAAGACCTTGGAGAAAACAATGCCATCAAGCCCGAAGAGGTGAAGTGGCACGATGAAGCGCCGGAAGGTAAGCTCGATCTATTGGTTACACTCGATTTTCGTATGTGTACCACGGCATTGTATTCGGACATCGTGTTACCGACTGCAACCTGGTACGAGAAAAACGATTTGAATACGTCGGATATGCATCCCTTTATTCACCCACTCTCGAAAGCGGTGGATCCAGCCTGGGAAGCGCGCAGCGACTGGGATATTTTCAAGGGGATTGCTCGCACAGTGAGCGAGTTGGCGCCGGGAGTGTTGGGTGTGGAGAAGGATTTAGTCTTGTTGCCCACCCTGCACGATACCCCCAACGAACTGGCCATGAACCAGGTCAAAGATTGGAAGAAAGGCGAATGCGAACCCGTGCCAGGCAAAACCATGCCTTCCTTGCATGTGGTGGAGCGTGACTATCCGAATCTTTATAAAAAGTTCACCTCGTTAGGACCTTTACTCGACAAGCTCGGTAATGGCGGCAAAGGCATGAGTTGGAACACACAGGACGAGGTGAATTTTCTTGGTGAGCTGAATCATCGAATCATCGACGAAGGCATTAGCAAGGGACGTCCGCAAATTCAGACCGCCATCGATGCGGCAGAAGTGATTCTGCATCTTGCCCCTGAAACCAATGGCCATGTGGCAGTGAAGGCCTGGGAATCGCTCGGCACATTTACCGGTCGCAGTCACACGCATTTAGCCGAAGGCAAGGCGCATGAAGCCATTCGCTTTCGCGATGTACAGGCGCAGCCTCGGAAAATTATTTCCTCGCCCATTTGGTCAGGATTGGAAGACGAGCATGTGAGTTATAACGCCGGCTATACCAACGTACATGAATTAATTCCGTGGAGAACATTGACCGGTCGCCAGCAATTTTACCAGGATCACGAATGGATGCTGGCGTTTGGCGAAGGCTTTATGGGCTATCGTCCACCGGTACAAACCAAAACGATTGCGCCCATGCTTGGCAAGAAAACCAACGGCAACAAGGAAATTGTGCTCAATTGGATTACGCCGCATCAAAAATGGGGTATTCACAGCACCTATTCCGACAATCTCATCATGCAAACGCTTTCGCGCGGAGGACCGATTGTCTGGCTGAGTGAATCTGACGCCCATGAAGCAGGCATTGAAGACAACGATTGGATCGAGCTGTTTAATGTGAATGGTGCTATCGCCGCTCGCGCCGTGGTGAGTCAGCGAGTCATGCCCGGTATGGCAATGATGTATCACGCACAGGAAAGAATCATCAATACGCCGGGTTCAGAAATCACTGGCACGCGTGGAGGTATTCATAATTCGGTAACACGCATTGTGGTCAAGCCCACGCACATGATTGGCGGTTATGCACAACTGTCGTGGGGTTTCAATTACTACGGTACGACAGGTACGAACCGCGACGAATTTGTTGTCGTTCGCAAGATGCAATCGATTGACTGGCTAGACGATGAACAATCACCAACAGGATTACAGGAGGCCGTACAATGAAAGTTCGCGCCCAGATTGCCATGGTGTTGAATCTCGATAAGTGCATCGGTTGCCATACCTGTTCCATCACATGCAAAAACGTTTGGACGTCGCGCGAGGGCGTCGAATATGCTTGGTTCAACAATGTCGAAACCAAACCGGGCATAGGTTATCCCAAAGAATGGGAAAACCAACAAAAATGGAACGGCGGATGGGTGCGTAGTGCCAACGGCAAGCTAAAGCTCAAAGCCGGTGGACGTTTGCGCATGTTGGCCAAGATTTTCGCTAACCCCGACTTGCCGCAGATCGACGATTACTACGAACCATTCGATTTCGATTATCAGCATTTGCATGAAGCCAAAGAAGGCAATCATCAGCCCACGGCTCGCCCCCGTTCGCTGATTAGTGGCGAGCGCATGCAGAAAATCCACTGGGGACCAAACTGGGAAGAAATTCTCGGCACCGAATTTGCCAAACGCTCAAAAGACATCAATTTCGACAAAGTACAGAAAGAAATTTATGGCACTTTTGAAAAAACTTTCATGACCTATTTGCCGCGTTTGTGCGAACACTGCCTTAATCCAGCCTGTGTGGCCTCTTGTCCAAGCGGTGCAATCTATAAACGCGAAGAAGATGGCATTGTCCTGATCGATCAGGATAAATGCCGCGGCTGGCGCATGTGCGTCTCGGGCTGTCCGTACAAAAAAATTTACTACAACTGGAAATCCGGAAAATCGGAAAAATGTATCTTTTGCTATCCACGCATCGAGATGGGCGAACCGACCGTTTGTTCGGAAACGTGCGTGGGACGCATTCGTTATCTGGGCGTGATGCTTTACGACGCGGATCGCATTGCCGAAGCGGCGAGTGTGCCTGCGGAAAAAGATTTGTATCAAGCGCATCTCGACATTTTTCTCGATCCGAACGATCCGGCCATTCTTGCTGCGGCGCGGGCGGAGGGGATTCCCGAAAATTGGCTTGAAGCAGCTAAAGAATCTCCCGTCTACAAGCTCGCTATCGACTGGAAATTAGCCTTACCGCTTCATCCGGAATACCGCACACTGCCTATGGTGTGGTATGTACCACCATTGTCACCCGTGCAATCAGCTGCCGATGCCGGCCACATTGGTATGAATGGAGAAATTCCTGATGTGAAGTCGCTGCGCATTCCCGTGCGCTATCTCGCTAATTTGTTGACTGCGGGCGATGAAGCACCCGTCATTCGTGCGATGGAAAGAATGTTAGCCATGCGTGCCTGGCGTCGTGCCCGTAATGTCGATGGAGTTGAAGATACCGAAGTATTGAAACAAGCCGGATTGAGTTTGGCACAAGCCGAAGAGATGTATCGTTATTTGGCCATTGCCAACTACGAAGATCGCTTCGTTATTCCGACGGGGCATCGGGAATATGCGGACGATGCCTTTGGCGAACGCGGTGGTTGCGGGTTTAGTTCTGGAAACGGCTGCTCGCCAACGAGCTCCGGTGAAGCCCTGTTCGGCGGCAAAAGCAATGCCAATTATCACGTCACGCCGAATCGGCAAGCGCCAGAAAGGGAAACGGCATGAGCACACTTAAACTCATTTCGGCATTGATGGACTATCCACGCGACGAACTGTGGCAACATGGGGATGAACTGCGTGCGGCCGCAAAATCCATATCCTTTGATCGAGCAACCTTAAGCCATTTTGTAGAAGAATTACTTTCTCTGGAGCCTATGCAGGCACAAGAACGCTGGTTATTGTTGTTTGATCGTGGTCGGTCGATGAGTCTGTTGGTATTTGAGCATATTCATGGCGAATCGCGGGATCGTGGCCAGGCGATGGTCGATTTGCTGACGACGTATCAAAACGCCGGTTTTGAGCTAACTACGAGAGAGCTGCCTGACTACTTGCCTCTCGTTTTGGAATTTCTCTCTCGCCAACCGGAAAGTGAAGCGCAGGATTGGCTACGCCATATGCGTTTCATTATCGAGTTACTCGCTGCGCGTGCCTTGAAGCGAGACAGCTCCTACGCTTGCTTGTTCCGCTATCTGCTGCATTGGATTGGTGAGTCCGGCGATCTTAAGGTGATGTGTGACCGGGCCGCCGCCGAAGAACGCGATGACACACCGGAGTTTATGGATCAAGTGTGGGAAGAAGAGGTGGTACGGTTTGGCACGGACGCGCCATCGCAAGATTGCGCTCCTCCTACTAAATCCAATTGGAAGGAAAGCGCGAATTCAAATAGGACAAGAATATGAAAACGTTAAACATTATACTTTTTCAAGTTTATCCCTATGTCGCCATGGCCGTCTTTCTAATTGGATCGTGGATTCGGTTTGATTATGCGGCCTACACCTGGAAAACCGGCTCAAGTCAGTTATTGTCGGATCGATATTTTCGCTTGGGCAGCAATTTGTTCCATATAGGGGTATTAGCCATCATTGCTGGGCACACGGTAGGATTGTTGACGCCTCATCATATTTATGAGCCCTTCATCAGCGCACCTAACAAGCAATTGTTGGCCATGGTCGCTGGTGGGGTGTTTGGGATGATGATGCTTGTCGGCTTAATGATTCTGATTGTCCGTCGGCTATTTAACCCACGAATTCGCAACACCTCCAGCAAGCGCGATATTCTGTTGCTGTTTATTTTGCTCGCCCAGTTATTACTCGGTTTATCTTCTATTTTCGTTTCTTACGATCATCTGGACGGCCATCAGATGATGCGGCTGGGCGAATGGGCGCAACGCATCGTGACCTTTCGTGTGGATGGCGCAGCCGAGTACCTCGCCGATGCGCACTGGATCTTTCGTGCCCATGTTTTCCTGGGATTAACTCTGTTCTTGATCGCTCCGTTTACGCGATTAGTGCATATCTGGTCGATACCGCTGGGCTATTTGATGCGGCCGTATCAAGTGGTGCGCAAGCGTCAGGCCACCTCGCGTTATCCAGAACCGAGATAAGATGAAATGAAGAATCGTATCATCCCCCTGGTGATGACCGAGGATGCCTTGTCGCAAGGGATGAGTGAGGCTACCGCCAGTGAACTGAAACAGCCGCTACCCATTCCACCCCCTGCTTTTATCAAAGTCGCTGGTCAGTCCATCAGTGAGCAGGCGATTGCGCAAGAAATGCAATTTCATCGTTCACTCAATCCGCATGTTTCACGTTTAGAGGCTGCGAGAACCTTGGTTGTTCGTGAACTACTCCGTCTGGAAGCCGGGCGTCTCGCTTTACCCGTGGAGCCTGCAGCTAATGAAACGGAAGAGGAAGCATTGATTGAGCGGTTATTGAGTGACCAAATCCAATTTGCTACGCCGAGCGAAGAGGAATGCCGTCGTTATTACGCTAATAACGGTGAACGTTTACGGACGCCCGATCGTATTCATGTGCGTCACATTTTATTGACGGCGGCACCAGATGACATCGATACTCGGCTTGAAGCCCGCACCTTGGGTGAGTCCTTAATCGCTGAATTACAATTGCATCCAGAGCGTTTTATCGAGAAAGCCCTGCGTTATTCCGCTTGTCCTTCCTCTAGCGAAGGCGGCGATTTAGGATGGCTGGAACGAGGCGGTACCGTACCGGAATTGGATCGCCAACTCTTCATGCTCAACAAAGGCTTAGCGCCAATGACGCTTGAATCACGTTATGGACACCATGTGGTTGAAATTCTATCGCTGGAGCGTGGCAAGCCTATGACCTTTGAGGAAGCTCATCTACGTATCGAAGCCTACCTGCAAGCACAAACACAGCAAGTGGCTATTCACGAGTATTTACAAGGTCTGGCCGATCATTACGGTGTTGAAGGGCTGGAAAGTTTTCAGCAGTTGGCTGAGGCAACATGACCAATTTTTATCCTGGGGAGAAAAATAATGAATAGCACTGACCTGGCGCCTAAGGGACAACAGCAGGTTGCGCTATGGATGAGCACTTTTGCCTTTACCGTTTGCTTCGCTGTTTGGACGATTTTTTCCATTATTGGAATCAAAATCAAGCAAGAACTGGGTTTAAATGACACCCAATTCGGCTTGCTGGTCGCCACACCTATCCTTACGGGATCACTCATTCGACTCGCATTGGGGATTTGGACAGATCAAATTGGCGGACGTATTGTCTTTACCGGTGTGATGTTGTCTGCGGCTGCGGCCACTTGGCTTCTTACCACCATGAGTACGTACGAAGGCTATCTTTTTGCGGCTTTATTGGTAGGAATTGCCGGTGGTTCCTTTGCCGTGGGTATTACCTATGTCTCCAAATGGTTTCCCAAGGAAAAACAAGGCACGGCGCTGGGTATCTTTGGGGCGGGCAATGTGGGGGCGGCGGTCACAAAATTGGGTGCACCTCTGATTATGGTGGCGTATGGGTGGCATGCTGTCGCAAAAATATGGGCAATTGCACTTGCTGTAACCGCTGTGTTGTTTTTTCTCTTTACCCACGATGATCCGCAACATGCGCAACGGCGGGCATCGGGCGAAAAACCGGTTTCTTTTTTTAAACAACTAGAACCATTGAAAAATTTACAAGTCTGGCGTTTTTCCCTTTATTACTTTTTTGTTTTTGGCGCTTTTGTTGCCCTCGCCTTATGGTTGCCTCGTTATCTGGTCGGTGCGTATGGTTTGGATGTGAAAACAGCGGGACTCATTGGTGCCTGTTATTCCATTCCTGCCAGTCTGTTTCGCATTGTCGGCGGTTGGTTATCGGATAAAGTGGGTGCTCGCACCATTATGTATTGGACGTTTATCGTTTCAGCCATTTGCACTTTTCTGCTTTCTTATCCGGATACTACCTATGTTGTAAAAGGGATTACCGGGGATATTAGTTTCACTTTTGCCATGGGTGTCATTCCTTTTACCGTGCTGGTGTTTATTCTCGGTTTCTTTATGTCACTGGGAAAAGCAGCCGTGTATAAACACATTCCGGTTTATTATCCGCAACATGTCGGTGCAGTGGGAGGCGTGGTAGGAATGATTGGTGGCCTGGGTGGATTTATCCTCCCCATCACCTTTGGCGCACTTAATGACAAATTGGGCGTTTGGACCAGTTGTTTCATGTTGCTATTTGCTCTCGTAGCCATAGCCCTCACCTGGATGCACTTTGCGATTCGCCGCATGGAACGCAAACACTTCCCGGCCATTAAAACAGAAACCGATCTTCCAGAAATTATTAACGCTACAAAGAATCGCTAACGATGAATTCATCACTTTCTGCAACCGAAGCATTGCAACGTCTTCGTGAAGGAAATGAGCGATTTGTTCAGCATGTCGTCAGTTTGGATGTATTGATCAGCCATTCGCGTCGTGCTGAACAGGCATTTGCGCAAAAACCTTTTGCGATTATCTTGGGATGCTCGGATTCGCGTGCGCCCGCTGAATTTATCTTTGATCAAGGGCTTGGCGACCTTTTCGTCATTCGTGTGGCGGGGAATATTGCTGCGCCCTCTCAAATTGGCAGTATTGAATTTGCTGTCGAACGCTTTGGAATCAAACTCGTTGTCGTGCTCGGACATTCGAATTGTGGCGCTGTGCGTGCCACGATTGAACATTGTCGTCACCCGGTCGATGCGTCATCGGGCTTGCATGCTATTGTAGATCGCATCAGCCCCGCGATATTGCCCGTGTTAAATTTATGCGGTTGCAAATCGACCGATGACATCATGCCTCAAGCGGTCCGTGCCAATGTGCGTGCTACCGTGAATATTCTGAAAAGCGCATCGTTATTGCTGGAAGAGAAACAAGGAAAAGAGGGCTTACTGATAGTAGGTGCCGACTATGACCTGATGAGTGGGAAGGTAGATTTTTTCCAGGGGCTTCCCTTTCCGAAAAATTAAACTTTATACATAGAGTAATAATGTGCATATCGAAAAATGCTGAAATAAATGGAGCTTGAGTTTATCATTCCCGCTTTTTTTCTTGTCGCTGTACTGTTTTCCAGCGTAGGACATGGGGGAGCATCAGGTTACTTGGCGATAATGTCGTTGCTAGGAGTGGGAGCAGAGCAGATGCGTCCTACAGCACTCGTACTTAATGTTGGGGTAACCATGCTTTCCAGCTTCTACTTTATAGAAGCACGAGCATTTTCATTGAAAATTCTTCTTCCTTTAATAATCGCATCCATTCCCATGGCCTATTTAGGAGGCGCTAGTAATATTCAAGCCTATATCCTCAAACTTATTCTGGGTTGCGTATTAATTTTGTCAGCAATGCAGCTTCTTTTGAATACTCCCAAAAGAACAGAACAGCACATAAATCCCCCCTCGTTCTTCGGATTACTTGGTTTAGGCGGGAGCTTAGGTTTCCTCGCCGGACTCTCTGGGGTGGGAGGGGGAATTTTTCTGAGTCCAGCGCTTTACGTGTTGCGTTGGGCACCCCTTCGTACCATATCAGGAATATCTGCAGTTTTTATATTGGTTAATTCTATTTCTGGGCTCATTGCGATGAAAAACTCAGTTTCCTCTCTTTATGAGGAATGGGCTGCGTCTTTGATAGCAGTAATCTCAGGGGCATGGATAGGATCTCGACTCGGAAGTAAAAACTTACCCATCATTGGGATGCAAATCATTCTCGCTATGATTCTTTTACTTGCTGGCGTTAAAATGATTTCAGAAAGCGTTTTAAGCTAATTGGTTTATGCAGAAAAGTAGTTATTTAATAATTGGTTAACTTTATTTCGGCGCATAAAAGTTGAAGAATAGAGCTGTCCGATTGCCTGCGCTCTAAAGAAATTTAAGAATCTTTACTAAACAAGAAAAAGAATGCGCTGAAGTTCATATTTAGTGGTTGTGTAAAGTTTAGTAATTTACTTTTAACTCCGAATCGGTATTCCTAAAGCTACCAGGCCATGGAAGCCGATCGCGATGCGAATTATTGACATCGCCAGGGTGAATAGGGAAACCCGTCCGCCTCTCATTTTAGAAAGGAGATTTTAATGGCATTGCTCAATGATCGGTTTGGTCGATCTTTTCCCTATTTGCGTTTATCCGTTATTGAGGCGTGCAACTTTCGTTGTAGTTATTGTCTTCCACAAGGGTACCGGGCTACCTCGCCACATCCTTCGGTTCTTTCTCTTGAGGAAATCCGTCGTTTACTTCAGTCGTTTGCCAACGTGGGTATGCGAAAAATCCGGCTTACGGGGGGAGAGCCCAGTGTTCGGAAAGATTTAACTGACATCATCCACACGGCGGCAAGTTGTGCCGGAATAGAAAAAGTAGCACTTACCACTAATGGAACTTTGTTACATCGGCGATGGCAAGAGTGGGTTCGAGCTGGATTAACCAATCTCAACGTCAGCGTGGATTCCCTGGATGCCAGGCAATTTGCCGCGATTACAGGCGATACTCACCATGATGTCTTATTAAACACAATTGACGAGGTCTTAAGCTCATCCACTTGCACTCTCAAGCTCAATGCCGTGTTATTACGTGGATTAAATGACGATCAGTTACCTGACTGGCTAGCGTATGTGCGTCATCGCCGTATCGGAGTTCGATTTATCGAGTTGATGCAGACCGGTAATAATTTCGACTATTTTAAGCGACACCATTATCGTGCAGATGAGATAGTCAAAAAATTGCGAGAAGACGGCTGGCGCGCATTGCCTTGCTCGATGGATGCGGGACCTGCTATTGAGTATGTTCATCCAGATTATCAAGGGCGTTTCGGTATTATCGCTCCGTATGCCAAGGATTTTTGCCAAGGATGCAATCGTTTGCGTGTCACTGCTCAGGGCGATTTACGTTTGTGTCTGTTTGGGCAGGTGGGGATCCCTTTACGTCCCTTCCTTCAGAAGGATGAAGACCGGGAACTTCTGACAGCGAAAATTCAACATTACCTTGGGTTTAAGGAAAGTGGTCATCGCTTGCAAGAGGGCGATACCGGACTGGTACCTCATCTGGCCTCTGTAGGTGGCTAGAACATCCAACTATTTGCTTGCCAGATCAATAGGAGAGAGACTATGAAGAAAATCGACTTCAAGAAGGAATTGAAGCATCTGTATCAGCCATCTGCAAAAGAAGTCGTTCAGGTTGATGTGCCAACTATGAACTATTTGATGGTGGACGGTGAAGGTGATCCGAACACTTCTCAGGCATTTTCGGATGCAGTTGAAGTGTTGTTTTCTATTTCGTATGCACTGAAATTCAAGATAAAGAAGGGAGCGCTAGCGATTGACTACGGTGTCATGCCTTTGGAGGGATTATGGTGGGCAGACGATATGTCCAAATTCTCGATAGAAGATAAGTCCAGTTGGAAGTGGACGCTTATGATCATGCAACCTGATTTCGTTACCAAAGAAATGATCGACACCGCTATTGCGGAGGTAAGGGAAAAGAAAAACCCAGCCGCAGTTTCGAGAGCTCGTTTCGAAGCGATGTCAGAAGGAAAATGTGCGCAGATTCTTCATGTAGGTCCATTCTCGGAAGAAGGACATGCGATCAAGAAAGTACATGAATTTATTGATTCCAGAGGCAAGCGAATTGGAATGCATCACGAAATCTATTTAAGCGATCTCAGGAAGGCTGATCCATCAAAATGGAAAACGGTCATCAGACAACCAATGCAAGGAGGCTGAGGCGCTGCACTGAACGGCAATTCCGCCGCGCTCCATTGCTGCCGCTGAGCTTTGACGATCACGGACTCTCCTTATGAACTCAACATTTTCAATGGCGGATATTCGCCAAAAGCGTGTGACTTCCAGACGTGCGGTGGCAATGGGGGAAATCTTCATGAACTCCACGGCTTATGCATTGATTAGGGAACGACGGTTACCCAAGGGAGATGCCTTAACCCTAGCAGAAATTGCAGGCATTCAGGGCGCAAAACTCGCTGGAGATGTTCTCGCCCACAGTGGTCACGCAACTGGCGCGCGTGATGCTGTTGGTAGCGCCCGCCGACCACGAGGTGAGCGTCACCGCACCAGAGAGGTAGTTGATGCTGCCGCGCGTGACCCAGCCGCTGGGCGTGAATTCGCGCAGCGTGCCCTGACCGTTGTCACCCCAGGGCTGGCTGCCCGCGATGGCCAGCAACACCGTGCCCGTCACCACCTGCGCGTTGACCCCGGGCACCAGCCGAAACGATGGGCTGAACGCGAACGTCTCGCTGTGGTTGCTGGTCGAGCCCGCGCTGTTGTAGCGCAGCTTGACGTAGCCGGACTCGTCGTTCGGGTAGAGCGACGGCGCATCCACGTAGTTGATGCCGCCGTAGTTGAGGCGGAACATCTGGCCCACGCCCGACGCCCAGCCAAGGCGCTGCGCCCCGTAGACGGGACTTGGAATCTTGACAGTGACGTCGGGCTGGAACTGCACCGCCCCGGTGGCGTAGTTGACGCTACCGATGACTTGGCCTGCGCGCAGCACATTACCCGCACCATCGTCGCGGGCGTATTGCGTGGGATCGACCCCGTTCCACAGGCCTAGCCCCATCGCCTGAATCTGCTGCAGCGTGTAGACCCCGAGTACGGCGGTGTCCGTCAGGGTGTTCCACTCGATCTCCAATGAACCCGGCTCGATGGAGCCCAGGGTTGCAGTCACTGGCACCTTGCCCTGGCCATCGCGCGAGGGGTGCGCGAAGCTGTCTTCCTGCTTGGGGCCCGCAACGTAGTCCACCGTCAGCAGTGCGCCGACTGGCGGCAGGACATTCGGCGCGAAGCTCAAGAGGTTCTGCGCGACGTTCAGACTGCCGGTGGCAGCACCACTGAGCTCGCCAGACGTGGTAGCGGACGCCGTGCGCGTGCCCGTGCCGCTCTCGTGTGGCCAGGTGATGGTGAGCGTCCCCGGCTGCACACTTTTTCCTTCGGGTGGGGCAAGCTGCAGGGCCTGCGATGCCTTCAGTGCGGCAGTTGGCTGCTGCGTTTCCTGGGTCGGCACGTTCCACGTCAGGATCAGTGACGAGCCCACGTCGGGCAGTGCCCCCAAGGTCACGACGAAGGCCCCGGTGTTCTTGTTGAAAGTGCCCGCGCCGTAGCTGGCATCCAGCCCTTTGAGGGAGCCATTGCCGCCATCCGACAGCACGTACCAGCGGCCCTGCGCCATGTAGCTGATGGCAAGCGTGCCGGGTTGCGGCACCGGATTTACGGTGCCGACGTAGGACTGGCTGCGCGATTCCGGCGTGACCGCGATCTCCGCGCTTTGCGGCGCGCGCTGCAGTTGTGCAGCAGGTGTGTAGGTGATGGCCTTGCTGTTGGACATCGAGCCGGAGTTCAGGCTCAGGATGCCGTTGGCGTAGTCGATGGTGCCCAGCGTGCCGCTGGCGGTCTTGAGTAGGCCCGCATCGTCGAAGATCGTGATGCCATCGGTGACGATGGACAGCGACCCCGGCAGGCAGCCACCCGGCAGGTTGAATTTGATGCTGGTGTTCCAGGCATGGCTGGCCGTGTAGCTCACGGGTGCCGCGCCCGGCACCGGCAAACCTGCTGCGGCGTAGGGGGGCACGAAGGAGATCGGCGTCTCGGTCTGGGCGCTGGGCACGAGCTGCGTGTAGATGGACGCGCCCTTGATGGTGAAGTCGCCCACATTGGCAGCCTGCGTCAGCGGCACGACACCGACGTAGGTGCCCGCGTCGGCCACCACCGTGTCGCGCGTTTTCGTGCTGTTGGTTGCCCGCGTGAAGGTTCTGCTGGCGGGCGAGCCCGTGAAATCAAAGCGCAGCGCGTCGCTGATGGCGACGGTGACGACCGCCGCCTTGTAGTCCTGGTCGGTGTTGTAAGTGAAGCTGCGCTCGACCACCGACACGGCGGTGGCGCGGATGTACTGCTCCTTCTGCGTGGGCAGTCCTTCGTTCTCGATCAGGACGAGGGTCTGGCCGACGTTGGGCACGGCGTCGCTGAGGCGTTGGAAGAGCTGGATCACCCGCTGGCCCGCAATGTGGTTCTCGAACAGGTAGCCCGCCCACTCCGGCCCTTTGTTGAGGTAGGCCTCGATGCGGGTCTGCGCCTGCTCACGGGTGTCGAAGGTCTTGCGGGTGGAAAACAGCGTGACGCTGACGCGCTCGTCCTGCGGCGGCTCGGCCACGATGACGTTGGCCCCGAAGTAGGTGTCGGTGTCATCCGTGGCCACTTGCAAGAAGCTCTTGCGCAGGTTGACACGGCCTCCGGCGCGATCCAACTCGGAGATGTCGGGGAAGATGGCGTTCGAGACGCCATCGGCAATCACGAGGCCCGTGGGCGCGCCGCCGCCTTCGGGCACGTCCGCCATCACGGCGGACTTGAGCAGCTTCACGTCGCCAGATTGAATTGGCATCAGGCAATCTCCAGAAATCGAAGGGTCAGGCGGTAGAAGTCGTTGCCGGATCGCGCCGGGATGCCCAGCACGGGTTCGGCCTCGATGGCGACCTCCTGGTGGCGGAAAGCGACCGTAAAGACCCGGCCATCGGCGAAAGTCAGTTCGAAGCGGCCTGTGCTGCCGCCCACCGGAATCGCCGCCCACGCGCGCAACTGCTCGACGGCGGCACGCGTCACCCAGGCCATATCGGGTGCTCCCACCAGGGTGATCGGCCGACCTGCCTGCCGGGTGGCCGACTGGATCAGCAAGGCCCCGGTGATCAGGTAGGACGCATTGGCGACCGCAGGCGACCACGCGTGCTCGTCGCTCCACAGCAAGTCGTCAGGCAATGACAGAGCCACCCCGGTGTCGAGGTTCTTCAGTTGCATCGGGAAACCCTCAGGCAGAGAAACAGGAGCGCACGGTCAAGCCGTGCGGGCGCGTGCGGCGTCCAGCAGTTGCAGCAGTCGGGCTTCGTCGCGCGCATCGACGGTGGCGTTGACCTTCTGTTGTCCCGACGACAGTTCCACGCGCACGGTGCGGGTGGGCGTGCCTTCGGGCAACGAGGGACGTGGCAGGCTGCGGCTTGCGGGCTGCACCAGACCACCCGAGGCAAAGCCCTGAATGCCCGCCAGCGCACGCCCGGCCAGTGCCTGCGCCGGAGCGCTCAGGTTGTTGATGGCTTCGAAGAAGCCCGCGCCGTAGCGGGCGACGGCCTGCCGGTTCACGACGAACTCGCCCGGGGTGAGCATCGCCGGGACGGTGTCGGATTTCGCCAAGCCACCGCGCCGGTAAAACTCGCCCTGGTTTTGCTCCATGTAGTCGATCAGCTCGCGCTCCAGGTCTTTACCCCAGAGCAGCGGCTGGGCCATCGCCTGCCTCCACGTCTGCTTGATGCGTTCGAGGTTCTGGCGCTCGTTGCCGGTCAGCGTCTTGCGGCCGATGAAGTCTTCCAGCGTGCGGCGATCCTGCTGCGCCTGCTTGCCGTAGTTGTCCATCGTCTTGCTGCGCATATCCAGACTGACCGATGCGCCGTAGTTCCACTGCAGCCAGCTCGTGTACTCGTTCATCCCCTGCAGGCCGAGGTCGATCATCTTGAGCGCCTCGAACGCTTCGCGGTTCTTCTTGGGCCTGCTCGGCTTGTCGTTGGGATCGGAGCCTGTGGAGCCGGTACCGCCCAACGAGGCAACGCGCCCACCGACCGCGAAGTGGGCGACGCCATTGGCCAGACGCGAGAGCGCGCCGCTGCCGTACTTCTGCACCGCCGCCTTGCGGATCACGAAGGCCCCGGCATCCAGGGTGCGCGGCACGGTGTCGTGGTGGCCGGAGCCGGGCACCGAGCCACCGCTCATCCGGGGAAAGGCCGGAGCCACCGCACCGCCGTCGGCAAACCGCCGCACGCCACCCACCAGACCGCCAGTGGCATTGGCTTCCACCTTGGTCACGTAGATGGTGTGGGTGCTGGAAGTGTTGCGCCCGTTGAGGCTGTCGATTTCCGCGCGTACCGCACCGACGTTGCTGGCCACCTGATGCTGCGACTCGGTCTGGATGCGATCCAGCGCCTTGATCATCCCCTCGACATTGGTGATAGCCGCCTGCGCCTTCTCGGTCGCCACCTTCAGCTCGAACTGCGCGTTTTGGTCGGCGTAGGTCTTTAGCTTATCCAGTGCCTCCTTGGCCTTGGACACATCGGCATCGACCGGCAGCGTCTTGCCTTCCTTGAGTAACTGCTCGTATTCCTTGAGCTTCCTCTCCGCTTCCTGCAGATCGGCCTGGATCTGGAGCAGGTATTCCTTCTCGGCCAGCGCCTTGTCCAGATCAGCGATGGCCTTGTCGAAGCGCGTGGTGTCGGCGTCGAGCGTGACTTTCAGCCCGTCCTTGAGCTTGGCCGTGATGTCGTCGATCTGGCGCGTGGTCTCGGTCAGCGTCCGCTGAATCTCATCGCGCGCCGTGATTGCCGAGCGTGCCGCCGTCTGGTGCGCCTTAGCTTCGGCATCCAGCGTCTGGTTGAGAATCTCCTCGGACTGGCGAATGCGGTCGATGGCATCGCGCACGCCCTGTTTGCCCTGCGCGGCCTGCACGTCGGCATCCTTGGCCTTCTGCGCCAGTTCCGCGCGCAACTGATCGGCTTGCCGCATCAAATCGGTGGCTTGCTGGTACTCCTGCCTGCGGTATGCCTCGCGCGACTGTGCTTCCAGCTGCGTGACCTGAGACACCGCTTGCTCGGACTGTTTGCGCGCTTCCTCGCCGCGCTTGGCCTCGTTGGTCTGGCTGGTGGCCACCTGCGCGGCCATGTCCATCGCCTTCTGCGCGAGCTGGCGAGCAAGCTCCAACTCGCCGTTGGCCAGCGCGCGACGCGCCTGTTCCTGCATCTCGGCGATCTGGCGCTTGCGATCCTCGGTGGCCTCGTACTCCGTCATACCCTGACGGCGGATGTCCCGGATGCGCTCCTCCGTGGACATCGACAACTGGCGCTTGGCTTCCTCGATGCGCTGGACTTCCGCCAGATGCCGGTTGGCTTCAGCATTGAGAGCGTCGATGTGCTGGCGGTACTCCGTGAGCGCCTGCCCCAGGGTCTGGCGCTTGGTGGCGAGGATGTCATTCTCGACACGCTGCACGTTGGCGCGGCGCTCCTCCTCGGTCTGGCCTTGCCGGGCGGCGGCCTGCTTGCGCGCCTGCGTTTCCTGATCGATCAGACCAAGCGTCTCGGTCGTGGCCTGACGGCGCAGGGTCACCTGCTGTGTCAGCGCCTCGGTGAGCAGCTGCGTGGACTTGGTGATCTTGGCGGTTTCGGACTGCTGGGTACGCTCCAGTTCCGCCTTCTCCTGGTCGTAGCGGTTCTTCACCGCTTGTACCTGCTGCGCGAGGCTCGCCTCGACGATGGCGGTCAGCCCCTTGTAGGCTTCTGCCATTTTGGCTGTGGCGTCGTTGACCACCCCTTGGGCCTTGCCGACGGCCTGTTCGACCTCGCCGAGCCGGGACTTGAGCTTTTCCAGCGCGGCGTGCACCGCCTCGATGCCACGCCCGACCGCTTCCTGCGTGCCCTGGCGCACGGCTTCGAGCCGCTTGGCGATTTCCTCGGCAGCGGTCGCAGCGGTGTTCATCGCGCCTTTGGCTGCGTTCGCACCTTCGGTGGCGTCGGCGTACATCTCGGCGAAGATGCGATTCATCTCCGCGAGCCGCTGTTCGTGGCGCTTGGTGGCTTCAGCGATGGTGTCGGACGTGAAGATGGCGGCGAACACCTCCCACTGGAAGCGCAGGTGCTCGATGCCCTTCATCAGCACCTCGACCATGAAAATGCCCGCCTTGCGGACGATCTCGAACTTATCCGACAGCCACGTCCCGATCTCCCAGCCGATGATGGCCGCGCCCAGCACCCCGAACGCCACGCGAAGCTTGCCCACCGTGGCGATGGCGTTCGACAACGATAGGTTGGCCGTTGCCCACGCGGCCGCCGTGGTGCTGGCCGCCGTCACCGCCGCCGCACCTGCCGTCTGCCACGCGATGATCAGCGCCGGGATTAGGCGGTAGACCAGCACCGCGAGGCCGACCTCGGCGATGCGGCCCAGCCACTTCATCACCGTGTCCAGGTTCTCCGACAGCCACGTCAGGGCCTCGGCGAGCTTCTTGGTGAAGCCGGTCGATTCATCGAGCTTGCTGACCCACTGCCCGAAGGCGTTCGACAGACGCGTGAAGGCCTGGCTGACGGTCATCGGCAGTTGCGCGTACTCGGCGGCCAGCTTGTCCTTCTGGCTCATCAGCGCGTTGACCACCACGTCGGCGGTCAGGCGGCCTTCCTCGGCGAGCTTGCGCAGCCGTCCGATGGGCACGTTCAGGCCGTCGGCCAGTGCCTTGGCCAGACGTGGGCTGTTTTCGACGACAGAGTTGAATTCCTCGCCGCGCAGCACGCCCGAGGCCAGGGCCTGCCCGAACTGCAGCAGGGACGACTGCGCCTCGGTGGCCGATGCACCTGAGATACGCAGTGCTTGGGAGATGCTTTCGGTGAGCGAGAGGGCATCCTGCTGCTCGCCGCCCAGCATCCGCACCGCCTGTTGCAGCTTGCCGTAAAGCGTGGCGGTCTCCTGGATCGGCACGCCGATGCGCTGGGAGATGGCGAACAGTTCCTTCTGCGCGACCGTGTACTCGCGACTGCCAGCGGTGGCGAGCTTGAGCCGCGCAGACATCATGTTCCAGGCGTCGGCGATCTGGACGATCTCCTGCACCTTGCCACTGGCCCAGTTGATGGTGAGGAAAGCCAGCAACTGCGTCTTGGCCTTGGCGACCTGATCGCCAAATGCGCTCATTCCGGCCTTGACCTCGGCCATCCCGGCGGCAGCTTTATCGCCTGCGGTCTTAGCGTTCGCGCCAAACTCGCCAAGGCTGCGCTCTGCCGAATTGATGGCGCGTTTGAGCCCCTCGTCAGCGCCTTCGAGCGCAACAAGGATGGAAATGCGGTTTGCCATTTCAGTCCACCAGCCGCAACTGCTTCTCGATCCGTGCGGAGAGGCGCGGAATCCGACCAGCGACGATGCGTTCGACGTTCAGGCGCTTCTTGAGCTGCGCCCGGGGCACTAGCACGGCGATGGGTACATCCGCGCCACGTTTGAGCCGCTTGATGCCCTCGGCCTTGCGGTAGCGGCGCTTGAAGCCCGACAGTGGCCGGTCGTATTCCTTGATGTTCTCGGCCATCAGCACGATGTTCCCCTTGGCGTTCTTGATGAAGTAGGCGTTGCCACCGCGCATCAACTCGGCGATCTGCGCCTTGAAGCGTTTGCGGCCGACACGACCGTGCAGTGGGATCAGCATCCGGCCTCCAATGACGCCGCCACGCTCGTGGATGCCCGACCACGGGATGCGCGAGCCGACGTAGAGCGCAGGCAGCCGGTTCTTGTCCTTGTCGAGCACCTTGGCAGTGAAGCCCTTGACGAAGGACTTCTTGAGCACCGTCATCTGGCCCGCGACGTGGCTGCGCACGTCCTGCTTGAGTTCGGCGGCCTCACTGGCGATGCCGCGCGCGACTACCTTCTGGACCTTCTCGCGGAACTCGCCGCCCCAGCGGCGCAACTGCGCCTGCGCGGCCTTGCTATCGATGCGAACCGAGATGCGCATGGTTTTGGAGCCTGTCGAGGGTCTGGTCGAGGTGACGCGAGTCGCCGCGTGCGCCGATGGCGATCAGCGAGAGCAGCCGGGCATCGCGTGCGGCGTCCTCCCGCGCGGTGGCGGCGGCGAAGCCGCGCACCTGCGCCAGGGTGTAGTCGAGGATGTCGGGCAACCGGTGGCCGCGCTCGATCAGGTGCTGGACGGTGTCGAACCAGCCGTGGTCACTGCCACCGCCGCGCTCGTCTGCGCGATCAACCCGTCGAGCCGAGGCATCACCGTCCGGGTAAAAAAATCGGCGTTGACCTCAAGCACCTTGGCCGCCAACAGGATGGCCTGGTCGGCATCGAGGGCGTCGACCCACGCGCGGGGCTTGCCGACGGCGATGGACACTGCCGTCAGCAGGTCGTCGCCGCGTTCGCCGAACAGTGCCAGCCAGTCGATACCATCGCCGCCGATCTGCTGCATCACCGGCGTGATCGCGCGCAGGAAGGCGGGCATCTGGCCGACCTTGAGTGGCTTGATGGCCAACGGCTCCCCGTCGATGACCAGCTCCACTGCTTGTGGGATGAGGGTTTCCAGATCGCTCATGGCAGTCCCCATCACAGTTGCACGATGCGGCCGAACTGGCCAAGCACCGCGTCATAGGGCTTGGTGGTGTCGGCCAGGAGCGATCCTTCCAGCTCGAACTTGTTGTACTCGTCCGAGATGAAGGAGATTTCCTTCAAGGGATCGAAGGCCACGCGGTACAGCTCGACCAGCACCTTGGCGTTGCCCTGCGCGGTGTTGATGCCTTCCAGGCGCAGGTAGCGCTCGGGCAGCGCCTGCGTGAAGATGCCGATCTCGGTGGCGACGCCGTAGCTGTAGGCGGCCTTGAACGGTGCGGTGAAGCCGGTGATATCCAGAAACTGGAGGGCACCGAAGTCGGTGTCGGCGGTGTAGTGCGTGCCTGCGGTCAGCGTCGCGGGCGTGCCCGCCGAGTCGGTCACCACCAGCGCCGACACCTTGGGATGGGCGAAGAAGTAGCGGTCGCCGACCACCGGAGCAGCGCCGCCGATGGTTTCGGCGGTCACAGTGCCTGTGCTGCCAGTGACGTGGTTGCCGTACAGCGCCAGCGCGAGGTTTTCCTTGGTGAACTCCTCGATGGTGAGATTCACGGTGGCCGACTTTTGCTTGACCATCCGGTGGTCGAGCGAGCGCTGGCCGGTCTGGCTCTCGTAATGCTCCAGCACGTCGGTCTTGAGCGAGAGCTTGAGCTCGGCGACGTTGCCGGGCGAGCGCACTTCGATCGGCAGGCCGGATTCGTCGCGCTTGCCGAGGAAGACGCGGCCCTGAAAACTGGCGTAGGTGCTCATGATTTGGATTCCTTACGTTGGGTGGTGATGGGTCGGATGGGCTCAATGGGTGTGCCGTCGCCTTGCGGCTGGGGCTGGGGTATGGGCTGGCGGTCGTGGCGGGCAATGCCGTTGGCGATGAGCCAGTCGGCGGTGCTGCCATTCACATCGAGCCGTTCGCCCGCCTTGTGGGCTTGGCCCGCGTGGGTGTGAGGCTGAGTCAGAACGATGGAAGTCATGGGGGTCATCCTTTGGCTGAAAGATCGGTGTCGAGCGTCCGGTAAGTGATCGCATAGCGCGCCGGAATCGTGGCGGCCACTGCATCGGCGTCCTCGACGTCCCACTCGCATTCCTGCTCGCGGATACCCAAGGCAAGGCCACCCAGATTCCGGTCGGCCAGCAGCGCAGCATGGGCGGCAGTGAGCAGCCGGTCAGCCTCGGTTTCCGGAATGGCGGGAGGTACCGCGCGGGCCAGCGCGACGAGGCGCACCGTGAGCTCGCGTGTGACGCGGTCGTTGGCGCGCTCGGTGATCGATTCGGACTCGGGGAACACCACCAGTGCCGGGCATTGCTCCCGGCTGATGGCCACCGTGGGCGAGCGGTGTAGCGTCGCACCGAGCGATTCCACCGGCGTTCGGACAGCCGCCATCACCGCGAGCAGGATCTGTTCGCGGATCGAGTTGCCGGACACGGCGCTACACCCTGGTGAGCTGTGCGCGCATCTCCGAGCCGTCGCCCACGGCCCGGGTGCTACGCACCTGATAGATCACGCCATCGATCTCGACCGTGTCGCGCGGAGCCAGCCCTTTGAGGACCGAGGCCGGGTACGACATCTGGTGGTCGGTGGTCGAGGCCAGTCCGTCGAACACGGTGTCGTCCGGCGCAGTGAAGCCGACCGGGTGCGTCTGCGACGGCGAGCCATCGGCAGGCTGCCACCGGCAATCGCGCAGCAGGCCTGCGTTCAAAGCGGCGGCATAGACCTGTTCGACGAGGCCCATCACGCGATCTCCAGCTTCACCAGCAGCTGCGGTCGGTGGCACAGCGGTAGCGGGTTGGCCTGCGTGTGCAAATCGGTGCCCCGGTCGAACTTGCGGGGCTCCTGCTTCGCGTACAGCGGCAGCGCCATCGTGTTGGCCGTCTCGTTGAAGTCGGCAGGTGCGTAGTACGTGGCGAAGGTGTCCATCGTGCCGAGCGGGAAGGCGTGCCCCTCGTTCTCCTCGACAAAGCGGCGCACGGTGCCACCGGGCGCAGTCGCGCGACCGCGATGCTCCTCGAAGGTGATGCCGCAGAAGGTGAAGCCGGAGCGCATATCCGTGCGCAGCGCCTGACCGTCCTGCCAGCGCTCGTAGGCCGCGATGACATCGTCGTGCGTCGTGAGCGCTTCGAAGAAGTCCTTGCCGACCAGGACGTGGACGCCGGTCATCCGCTCACCCTGCAGGTTGTCCTCGACGTAACGCAGGAGCTCACGGCAGGCTTTGCCGACATCGAAAGCGCTGTCGTGCGCAGCGATGTCCCACGCGAAGGTCTGCGGGGTGATGCCAAACTCGTCATACAGGTTGTAGATCACGCTGCCGTCAGCATCGAGGATCAGCCCCTTGAGCGCGCCAAAGCGCAGGTGCTCCAGGGTGATCGCGTGCTTGTTGCGCATCGTCTGCAGGTGCTGCGCCATCACGCCCGCCACCGTCTGCAGTTCCGTCTCCGAGCCGAAGGCGCGGATGCCCTGAACCTCCTCGGGCAGCACCACGTCATCGTGTGGAATGTGCGGAATGTGGAACGAGCGCACGTTGCGCTGGCCGCGCACACCGACGGTGCCGGGCGAGCCCACAGGCATCGTCGGCAGCAAGGTCAGCACGTTGTTTTGCTTCTCGACGATGATCGAGCGGAAGCGCTGCGGGCGGTCGACGAACAGCCCCATCTGGGCCAGACGGTCGTAGTTGTTGGGCAGGATGTTGATGGCGGCGGTCAGCGCCGACATCGAAAACGCCGGGTTCTCGAAGATGTTCTGCATGGTCAGACTCCTTGACGGACGAGGACGCCCAGCGCCTTGAGCTGGGCAATGGCCGACGCCTTCTCGGCAGCGGTGATGGCTTCGGGCCACTGCAGTGCGTGGTCGGAAACGATGGCGTGACGCGCGACGACGAGGCCGTTGTCACGGTCGGCCAGCGTGGCGTCGCAGGTCTGCAGCAGCACGCCTGCGGCGACCTGCGAGCCGTCCTCAGCGGACGGGTCGATCTGCTTGTACTTGCCACTGGCGGTCACGATGCCGAGCACCGTACCCAGCGGTAGGTTCTGGCCTGCGGCCAGGGTGACGCGGTCACGCGAGTACAGGTTGGGCGCTTCAAACTTGAGCAGGTCGCCCAGGTTCATGGCCTCGGTAAAGACGGTCGGCATTTCAGATCTCCTTCTTCAGTGCGGACGACTGCGCCGCAAGGTTCCGGGCGGCTTCGAGCAGTGGATTGGCGGGTGTGGGGCGAGAGGCGTCGGGCGCGATGCGGCTGACGATCTCGGGGCTGGCTTCGGCCTTGGCCGAGAGCAGTTGGCTGCGCACCGTGGCAGGTGCGGTGTTGGCCTCCAGAAAGCCCGCGATCAGGTCGGCGCGGCCAGCAAGCTGGCAGGTCTGCGCGATCTCGACGGCATCGGCGACGCTCAACGTGGCGGCGGGCGATTGAGGAGGACTGCCAGCAGGATCAGCAAGAGGCCGATCAAGAGCAGCGGGGTCGGTTCGATCATTCATCAATGACTCCTTGGGGTGGTTGCTGAAAAAGCCCGCCCGCGCGGCCACGGCCACCGGAGTCGGGTTGGGGGAAAGGGATGCGAGCAGTTGCGCGAGCGCGTCGTCGAAAGTGCCGACGGCGTCGGCAAGGCCCATGGCGACGGCCGCCTGCCCGAAGAACAGTCCGGCCTCGGTGTCGCGCACGGCGGAGGTCTCAATGCCCCGGTGACGAGCCACCGTCTCGACGAACAGGCCGTAGATGCGATTGACCTCAGCTTTCAGAAAGGCGTGGGCTTCGCTGGAGATCGGCTCGTGCGGGTTGAGATCGTTTTTGCGGTCGCCCGCGAACACGGCGGTGTAGTGAACGCCGTCCTGCGCATCCTTCTCGGACTGGTCGACGTGCATCGCAATCACGCCAATCGAGCCGACACCGCCGGTGCGCGAGACGAAAACCCGGCTGGCGGCGGACGCCAGCGCGTAGGCGGCTGAGAAGGCCATGTCATTGGCCACGGCCCAGACCGGCTTGATCTGGCTCGCCGCGCGGATGCGGTCGGCCAGATCGAACACACCACCCGACTCGCCACCCGGCGAATCGATGTCGAGCAGGATGGCCGACACCTCCGGATTGCCGATGGCGGCATCCAGTTGCGCGGCGAGCCCCGCGTAACTGGTCAGCCCCGACTCGGCCTCCAGCCCCACGGTGCGGCGCACCAGCGTGCCGTGGATGGGGATGACGGCCACACCGGGCGGCGACCCGGACATCGCACGTGTCGGCGGCGTGTAGCCAGGGGCAGCGGCCAGATCGGAAAGGCCGACCCGGGGGCCGAGCACGGCCAGGATCACGTCAAGTTTCGGGCGATGGATGGCCAGCGGCACGCCAAAGAGGCGCGCCGCCAGATGCGGCAGCAAGGTCATGGGAAGTCCTTCAGGCAGTCGAATTGCTGCCGGATGCGTCGGCGGCGTTGCGGTTGGGTTCCGCGCTGCCGCCGTCCTTCGACGTGTAGCGAGCGTCGGAATCGAAAATCAGGCCGAGGTCGTCGGCGCGCTGGTTATCGGCGGCGATCTCTCGGTCGACGTCTTCTGCGTCGTAGCCGAAGGCCGAGATGGCTTCCGAGCGCGACATCAAGCCAGCGCGGATCGCCAGCAACATCGCCTTGAATTCCTTCTCGGGATCGACCCACTGCCAGCCCTGGGGAATCCACTTCACCGCGAGGTACTGGCGACGACGGGCTGGCCCGCCTCGAGCGAAGCCCGGGGCATCCAGGGCCCCGGCGAGCACCGCCTGCTTCATCCAGGCCGCCCAAACTGGACGGCACATCTGATGCACCAGCACCCCGTGCTGCACCATCTCGCAGCGACGCCGGAACTCCAGCATCCCGGCGCGGATGGACGAGTAGTTCACGCCGGTCAGATCGCCGGTCAACTGCTCGTAGGTGATACCAATGGCGGCGGCAACCGCGCGGAACTGGGTGCGCAGGAATTCGGAGTACGAACCGCCAACATCAGCCGGATCGGAGAACTTGATGTCCTCGCCCGGCTCCAGGATCTGCAGCGTGCCCGGCTCCAGTCCGGCAAGCGCAATCCCGTCGGCGTCCGCTGCACCTTCGCCCATCAGGTTGTCCTCTGGGTTGGCGCGCGTGACGAAACCCGCGAACATCGCGGCGGTCTTCTTGCGCACCAGCTCAGCGTCGTCGTACTGGTCGAGCTCGTTGAGCTTGACCAGGGCCCGCGACAGCCACGGCTCGCCCCGGATCTGGCCCGGGCGCAGCACGCGGAACAGATGAATGACTTCCTTGGCGTCGATGCGCACCGTGTCCATCCCGCCCTGGCCCGACATCGGGACCAAACGCCCGTCCTCCGGGTGCGAGCGGTACAAGTGGTAGGCAACGCGCCGCCCAAGGTTGTCGAACTCGATGCCGGAGCGCACGACGTTGCCGGACGGCAGATCGGTGTTCAGGTTGATGGGCAGGTGCTCGGGCTCCAGCAACTGGAGCTGCAGGGGCACCGACAGGCCATCCTCCGGACGGCGTGGCCGCAGTCGGATCAGGCATTCGCCACCTTCGAGCATCGCCCGACACGCCAGGGCCTGCAGGCCATAGAAGTCGGTTTGTCCGGCCGCGTCGGCTTCCTCGACCCAATCGCGCCACAGTGCCTGCACCTCGGCCTTGAACCGTTCGTCGCCAGACAGGCTTTGCGGCTTGATGCCGGTGCCGACCGCATTGGCTACGAAGGCTTCGATACCGGCCTGCGCCCAGGCATTGCGCCGAACGAGGTCCCGGCTCTTACCGCGCAGTTCGGCGTTGGTCGCCAGCATCGCGGCGACCGCACCCGGATTGCCGGGCATCCAAGCCAGCGAGCGACGGCCACGACCTGCGGCTTCGTGTACCGGCGAGGCACCGAACAACCGGCGCACGGTTTGGGAGAACCAAGCCATCTCAGAACCCCTTGCGCGTGGTGACGCGGATCTGGCGTGGCGCACCGGGCAGCAGCCCGGTCTCAGCCGCCTGCTGAAGCAGGCCCCGCCTGACTTCGCGGATGGCGGCCATCAATTCGTCGACAGAGCGGTACTCGACCGTCTTGTCGGCAAAGGTCACCCGCCGTTCGCCCTTGGCGAGTGCGGATTCCAGGGCCTGGAGCTGGGTTTCTGTGTAGGCCATCAGCGGTACACCACGAGATTGATTTCGGAGGAGTCGTCGAACGACGTTGCTGTCGTCGCGCAGGAGATGTCGACGTACTGGGCCGTTTTCAGGTCGGAGCTGGCGCGAACGACAGCCACACGCTGCTGGCCGCTGTTGCTGCTGCTGCGTGCGAGCGCCGCCCAGCAGTAGTTCGCATCCGGCATCGCCAGCGCAAAATGCACGCGGTAGCGGCCCGCCGCTGTACGCACGACGCTGGCCACGTTGTGCGCGCTGCCGATCACGATCTGACCGCCCACGTAGCCAAAGCTCACCCACACCCGAGCAAGTCCAGGGTGCGTGGCGTCGATCTTGGTCTTGACCTCGAAGCCGATGCGCGCAGCCAGGGCGGCGATGCTGGACGCGAGACTCATCAGGCCAGCGACCCGTCGAAGATCACGACGAAGTCCGTGTCGGTGTTGCCGACATCGACGGCCGCAACCGCGCCAATGTTGGTGCGCGCCTGAAGTTGCTCGGCAACGGTCAGGGTTTGAGCCGCGTCGTACCGCACCCGCAGATTGATGGCAGCGAGGAGCGCGTCCAGGCCCGTAGTGCCGTTCTGCAGCAACTGCTGGATCTCCACCAGGGTGTCGTAGGCGGCGTCTGCTCCACCGAGGATGTCGGCCTTGAGCGCGTCGAGCAGCGACACGATCTTGTTCGACGAGTAGGTGGTGGAGGTGGCGATCTGGTTGTCGTCGATGGCGGTTGCCGAGAGCACCGCCGCCTTCAGTTCGTTGATCGCCGCGACCAGACTCGACTTGTCGGTGGTGGACAGGCTGGCGAGATTGCCCGCCGTCGCCCGGACGTCGTTGAACTCCTGGGCGACCCGGATGACCAGGCTCTCGATACGGGTGGCAAGACTCATGTGTTCTCCTTGGTTTGAAGGCGACGGCCATCAGCGAAGCCAACGGCTTCGGATGACGCGTCGACCGGTATTGCGGGTTCCAGAAGCAGCGAGGCCACCGCTGGGGGTGGCCTCGTTCAATTCGATGTCGTGGATGGGCGGTGGCGCATCCGGTGGGGGCGCTACCCCAAGTTGCCGCTCCAACTCCCGCCAGTGGCGTTCCTCGAAGCGGTCCAGTCCCGCCGCCGATGCGGCCGCGCGGGCGTAGACGTAGCAGTCGAGCGCTTCGTTGCGCTCTCGCATCTTTTGCCATTCGCGCACCGGGAATCCGTTGCGGTCGCGGCGCGTGATCAGTTGCTCGGCGCAGAGCTGCTGGATGAACTCGGCGTCGATCTTGGGCAAATGGACGAACCCGGCTGGAAACACCGGGGTCGAGCCGTCCTCGCCCACATCCGCACTCTTGCGCAGGTTGTTGTAGAACTCCAGCTTGGCGATCCCGACCGCCACCGTGAACACCTTGATGCCTCGGCGCAGTTTCTTGCCACCCTGCGACACATCGATGGCTGTCGGTGTGCCGATCAGTGCGGCACCGCGCGGCACGCCCTTGACCGCCATCACGCGCGGATCGTGGCAGGCTCGCACGAAGGCGTAAGCCTCCTGCGTGGCAAAGCCGGTGTCCAGCGCGAAGCGCGCCAGTGGCATCGCCACCCCCGAGGCGTGCGTCCAGTTCTCGGCCAGCATCGCGGCCAGCGCCTTCCACACCGCGTCCCGTGCGGTGTCGCCCATCAGGACTCGGTGCTCGATGAGCCAGGACTCCTTGCCGCGCCCAAAGGCCCAGATCGAAGCCTCGATGCGATCCTTCTGGACGTCGGCCGCACCCACCAACAGCAGGCCGCCCAGTGGCACGATGCCCATCCGATAGTCCTCGCGGCGCTCGACCAGCCGTTGCCAGTCGGGCGCTTCGCCTTCCTCGACCCAGGTCTCGCCCAGCTCGGTGTTCTTGAAAGTCTTGATCGCGGCGGCTGATCCCGACTCCTTGTTGACGGCGGCTTCCCACGCGGCAGCGATGTCACGCCAGGAGCGCCAGCCCACCGGGCTGTACAGCGACGACAGGTGAAAGCCTGCCGTCTTGCCCTGTGCCATCGAACGCCATTCGCCACGCTCCAGCATCCACGTCTTGTGATGCTCGGAAATCGCGGTGTCGCACGATTCGCAGATGTAGGCGGCGGTTTCCGGTTGCCCCTTGTCCCAGCGCAGTTGCTCGAAGCGCAACCATTGCGGGTGGTTGCAGTGCGGGCATGGCACGAAGTAGCGGCGCTGGTCGCTGGCCTCGTACTCGCGCTCAATGGCCGAGGCGCCAGAAATCGTCGGCGTCGACACGATGAAGATCTTGCGCCGGGCAAAGGTGCGCGTGCGCGCCTCGGCCAGCGAGATCGCATCGCCTTCACCCTCGACGTCCAGCGGATACCCGTCAACCTCGTCGAGGAACAGGTAGCGCACCGGCATCGAGCGCAAGCCTACCGCGCTGTTCGCCCCGGTCATCACCAGTACGCCGCCCCGGAACTCCTTGGCCAGAATGGTGTTGCCCGAGTCGCGCGAGCGCGCCGGGGCGATCAGTTCGGCCAAGGCGGACGATTCCTCGATCAGCGGGTCGATCCGCTGCTTGGAGTTGCGCTTGGCCATTTCCACCGTTGGCCAGACCGCCATCATCGGCCCCGGCGCATGGTGAATGACGTAGCCGATCCAGTTCGACCCCATCTCGGTCGCACCGAGCTGCGCTGCCTTCATGAACACCACACGCTCGACCGGCGAGGTCGGCGACAGGCAATCCATGATGGCCTTGAGGTACGGCGTGCGGCTGGTACGCCAGCGCCCCGGCTCGGCAGACGCCTTGCTGGAGAGCATCCGGTGGCGATCTGACCATTCCGATACCGTGAGCAGCGGGTCGGGAGTAAGCCCGTCGCGCCACGCCCGTTCGATCTCCTGCGCGCCTTCGTAGTCCATCGTCATCAATCCACGCGCGGGCGCAGCTCGCCCAGCTCAATCAGGTGCTCGCGCACGGCAGCCTCCAGGGCCACGTGCATCTGGTGCGCATCGACACCGAGCGTGGATGCCATCTGCCCCGAGATACGCGCGGGCCAGTTCAACCACGCGTCGCGCTCGATGCGCGCAAGTTTGAAAACGTGGGCCACGGCCTGCGCCCGATCCACCAGCTCCTTCTTGCGGTGCGCCAGCTCCACCTTATTGAGCTGGGCTTTGAGCACTTCGTTGACGGTTCGTGCCTGGAGCAGCGATGTCCCGCCCGTCGACAAAGGTGGGGTGCCGGGTTCGGGCGCCTCTCGCTCAGGCAGTACGCGCGCCTTCGCGGGGCTGACCTTCTCCGGCGCTGCCGCCTTGCGGGGTTGCAATGTGTTTTGTGCCCACTGCGCGTCGGCGGTATCCGGATCAATCGTGCCGTCTGGCAGCGGTGTGATCCGCCCGGTGTCGATGGCCTTCTTCACGGCCACGTGCGACACGCCACGGTGGCGCGCGTAGGCGCGAATGGAAAGTCCCATCGTCACCTTCAATCATTTGTTCGTCATGTCCGCAGATTGAGCTTGGCTTCCATCGGGAACAGCGCGTTCATCACGTCACGCCAACCAACCCCGAAAGGAAAACGCCATGAGCCAGATCGACACCATCCTCACCCTCATCGCCCAGAAGCATCTCGGCATCGAAACCCTGCAGACCCGCAACGCCGACAGCCTCGACTTCCACGACACGGCGGTGTGGTGCCTCAAGGACGCGTTGGAAGCGGCCTTCAAGGCGGGCGTCGAATTTGCCGCATCGAGCCCGAAGGCCACGGAAGGGGAAATCGCCAAGGACTGACGGGAAAGCCGCCAAGCCTGGCAGAAAGCGCTTGGCTTCAGTCCCGGACAGCGCGTTCATCACATCGTCATCCACCACCCCCGAAGGAGCAGCCCATGACCACCACCAACCTGACCCCGGCCCAGCACGCCATCCTGGCCAAGGCCATCAACACCAGCAGCGGCAAGATCGACTGGTTCCCCGACAACATCAAAGGCGGCGCGCGCAAGAAAGTGCTCGACGGGATGTTCAACCGTGCCCTGATCACCAACGACGGCACCGACTGGTTCGTCGCCGCCGAGGGCTACGATGCACTGGGCATGAAACGCCCGGACGTCACCCCGCCGATACCGGAAGTCGATGCCGAACTGGAGCACGCTGTGGCCACCGCCGAAGCGACGTGGACGCAAGCACCGGCGCAGGCCAAGCCGCGCACCCGCGACAACAGCAAGCAAGCCGAAGTGATCCGGATGCTCCAACGCCCCGAAGGCGCAACTATCAGCCAGATCTGCACCGCCACCGGTTGGCAGGCACACACGGTGCGCGGCACCTTTGCCGGGGCCTTCAAGAAGAAGCTGGGCCTGACCATCGTTTCGGACAAGCCGCAGGGCGGCGAGCGGGTGTACCGCATCGCCTGATCAGAATGATCGAGAAAGAGGCCAAGCGGCGCTTGGCTTCTCAATCGAACAGCGCGTTACTACGGGTGTCGCAACGATCAACCCGAAGGAGCCAGAGATGAACACCACCACGCAGATCCCCGCCACCCAGAACGAAGCCTGGGGCTTTTGGGGCACGATGAACGAACACGCCAGCGCCGCATGGCCCCTGGCGATGACCGCCATCTCGGACGCCACCGGCCAGCCCCTCGAATCGGTACGGGTCTTCCTCGACAGCCGCCACGGACGCCACTTTGCCGACGACGTCCAGAACGGGCTTTACGAAGGCAAGGCCCTGGCGGACGCGATCAACGCAGCCACCCAACGCTGGATGGGCTGGACGATTGGCCGCCAGACCAGCAAGCAATACGGCATCCCGCGCGGCCTGCCTTACCTGACGGGCTTCGTGATTCACTGCGAAATCGTCGACGAGTCGCTCGCCGCCTGATCAAGCAACGCGCCATCCGCCTCGCGGGTGGCCTGCTTCCCGGTGAACTCTTCCCACCGACGCACGATCACGTCCACGTACTTCGGGTCGAGTTCGATCAGCCGCGCGATGCGGCCTGACTTTTCCGCTGCGATCAGCGTCGTGCCAGAGCCACCGAAGGGATCGAGCACCACGTTGCCAGGGCGGCTCGAATTGCGGATCGCGCGCTCGACCAACTCCACCGGCTTCATCGTCGGGTGCAAGTCGTTCTTCTGCGGCTTCTTGATGTTCCAGACATCCCCCTGGTCGCGGTCACCACACCAGTGGCGTGTCGCCCCCTCGGGCCATCCGTAGAGGATCGGCTCGTACTGGCGCTGGTAGTCGGCGCGCCCCAGGGTGAAAGTGTTCTTGGCCCAGATGATGAAAGTCGACCATTTGCCACCGGCGGCGCGGAAGGCAGCCTGCAGCACATCCAGCTCGCTGGAGGACATCGCCACGTAAATGCCGCCCCGGCAATGCGCCACCGTGGGCGTCAGCGCTGCCAGCAGGAAGTCGTAGAAGCCATCCCCCAGGTTGTCGTTCAGGATCGCGCGATCCTTGCCGCGCATCTTGTCCTTGGCGCTGTTGGCGTAGTTCACGTTGTACGGCGGGTCGGTGAATACCATGTCCGCCACCGCGCCTTGCATCAGGTGGTCGTAGCTCTCGGCCACGGTCGAGTCGCCGCACAGCAGCCGGTGCTGGCCCATGATCCAGACATCGCCCGGACGCGAGATGGGTGTCTCGCTGACCTCGGGCACCGCATCCTCGTCCGTCTGACCCTCGTTGTCCGGCTCGTCGCCCGCGATCAGTTCAGCCAGCGCGTCGGCGTCGAAGCCGGTGATGTCTAGATCGAAGCCTTCGAGTTGTAATGCTTCCAGTTCGATCCTTAGCATCGCATCGTCCCAGCCTGCGTTCTCTGCGATGCGGTTGTCGGCAATGACCAGGGCCCGGCGCTGGGTCGGCGTCAGGTGATCGAGCACGACCACCGGTACCCGTTCCAGACCCAGCTTCTGGGCGGCAGCGAGACGACCGTGGCCAGCGACGATGATGCCGTCGCTGCCCGCCAGGATCGGATTGGTGAATCCGAACTCCGCGATGCTGGCGGCGATCTGCGCCACCTGCTCCTCGGAATGGGTGCGCGCGTTGCGGGCGTAGGGCAGCAACTTGGCGGTCGGCCACTGTTCGATCTTGTCGGCCAGCCAGTTCATGCCACCACCTCGGCATCCGGGGTGGTGGCGCGCTCAACGGCGACCTGCTCGAAGGACTGACCGGTGGCGATCAAGGTGACCGGTATGCCGGGGTGGTTCTGCTGGAACCGCTTGATGGCCACGTCCACGTACTGCGGGGCGATCTCCACGCTGCAGCAGATCCGACCGGTGCGCTCGGCGGCCAGCATCGTCGTGCCGCTGCCGCCGAAGGGCTCAAACACGATGTCGCCCGCGTCCGTGTAAGCCTCGATCACGAATTCCGGCAGCGCCACCGGGAACACGGCTGGGTGGTCGATGTCCTGGCCGATCTTGCCCTTGTGGCGCATCACGCGGATCACAGAGTCGGGGATGCGGGTGTCTTGCGTCGGCAGCCCCTTGTGCGTCCAGCCGCCCACCTCGCCATCCTTGCCGCGCATCGCGGTGGACGACCCGTCGGCGCGCAGGTGGGATTCCTGGCCTGCGTGCTTGCAGGGGACGATCTTGTTCGGCTTACGGCTCTCCCGGTTGAAGTGGAAGACGAACTCGAAGCTCGGCGCGAAGCGGCCTGCCCAGTCGCCGGGCATCCCCGGCCCCTGATCCCAGACGTACCACGCAAAGCGCCGCCAGCCCTGCTGGCGCATCCAACCCAGCCAAGCGTCCCAGTACGGGATCACTTCGTTATCGCGGTGGATGAGGCCCAGGTTGACCAGCACCTGACCGTCGCCTGCCATCGGCAGGTGCGCGAACACGCCGCGCATCAGGCCGTCCCAATCGGAGATGCCGCCCGAGGTGTAGTCGCGCTGGTTGCCGTAGGGCGGCGAGGTGAAGCACAGGCGAGAGACTTCACCCTGCATCAGCGCAGCGACCACGTCCCGGTCGGTGGCGTCACCACAGATCAGGCGGTGCGGGCCAATCGCCCAGACATCGCCGGGGCGGGATACCGCCATGACGGGTACTTCCGGCACGTCGTCGGCCGCGTCAGACTCGTCGGCTTCAGACTCTGATTCATCATCCGCGACGGCCACCGCGCCGGTGAGCAGTGCCTCGATCTCGGCTTCCTCGAAGCCGGTCAGGGCGAGGTCGTATCCCGCGTCGGACAACTCGGCCAGCTCCAAGGCCAGCATCTCTTCGTCCCAGCCTGCATCCAGTGCCAGTCGGTTGTCGGCAATCACCAGTGCCCGCTTTTGCGCGACGGTCAGGTGGGCCAGTTCGATCACCGGCACCTGATCCAGGCCGAGCTTGCGCGCAGCGGCCAAACGCCCGTGCCCGGCGATGATGCCGTTGTCGCCGTCGACCAGGATCGGATTCGTCCAGCCGTACTCGACGATGCTGGCCGCGATCTTGGCGATCTGGCTTTCGGCGTGCGTGCGCGGATTGCGGGCGTAGGGAATCAGCGCCTCGACCTTGCGGTACTCGACGTTGAGCGTGTTCAAAGTGGGAATCCCAAAAGCAAAACCCGCCGAGCATTGCCGCCGGGCGGGTTGGTTGAATGAAGATTCTGGTGGGGTGGTAACTGCGCCTGGGGGTGGTAACCGGAGCCGGTAACCTGGCCGACTGGTAACCTTGTCCGCGACCTGACGCTAAAAAAGCGTCGCGCTCGCGCCCCCCGCATTGCGATTCGGGAAGGAAGGACCCCTTTTGCTTCGGGCCGCTCGCCAAACCGTCACCGCTGTCCAGAAGATAGCTGAAATACTACCCCCGACCGGGGTGATTTGTTGCAGCCTCGGCGAGCGTCAAAACGGACAAACGCAAGAAACGAAGGACAAACGCGGCAAGCATTACCCTGCTTGGCCTACGATTTTGGAGGGCGCACGGATGCCTTCGCTGTTGAGCTTCTCCGCCACGATCTCCAGCGCCCGCTGCCAGCGACGCCACGCCGTCGTGCGGTCGCAGGCAAAGCGGATCGTGATGTCTCGCCAGCCATAGCGCTTAGCGCGCATCCACACCAGATGGCGCTGCTCGATCTCCAGCCACTGCACCCAGCGCATCGTCTCCAGCATTCGGTCGATGGCATCGGGGGTGGGTGGGAATGGTCGGTAGACGTGCTCATCGGCTGCGAACGTCTCCCACTCCTTGCGCACGATGACGGGCCATGTGTTGAAGTAGCCCTGCACACGCACAGGGGGCAGGCGTCGTCCGGTGCTGGCGGCCTCCTCGAAGCGGGCCGCCACATCCTCAATCGTCCATTCAGCCATGACGAGCCCCTCCGTACAAGCGTTCGCCAATGCGGCGCACGATCTCTCGCTCGATAAAGTCCAGACGTTCATCGGATGCGTTGACCACCAGGATGTGCTGATCCCGCCAGCCACGTTCCTTGATGGCGTCCAGATCGGTGGCCTGGGGTTGCAGTCGCCCGAGGGGGCAGCGGTACTGGGGTGTGGGAACTTTCATTTCACACCTCCTGGCCATCGTCGTGATGCTGGATGGCCCAGTGCAGCAGCGCCAGGGCATCGGCCTCGTTGTCGTCGACCGGCGCGTGCCCGCGCGCGGTGACGGAAGCGATGACATCTTCCTTCCCAGCGTTGCCTTTGCCCGTGGCGTGCTTCTTGATCGTGCCGACAGGCACGCCTTGGTACGGGATCTGGTGGTGCTCACACCACGCCGTGAGCGTGGCAAGGAAACCGCCGTAGGCGTGCGCAGCGTCGGTCGAGACGTGGCGACGCACCTCTTCGAAGTGCAAACAGTCGATGCCGTCGCAGGATTGCTTGATCTCGCTGAGCCAGCGTTTGAAGCGCAGGAAGCGCATTCCGCCGCCTTCGAAGCGCTGCGGCCGGAATCTCTCGGAACCGCTGGTGATGTGGCCGTCGCTGCCGCGCAGCGCCCAGCCGGTGGTAGTGCCCAGATCAAGGGCGAGGATGGTTGTGATCATGGTGTCAGTCCTTATCCGGTGCAGATCTGACGCAGCTGACACTTCGTGACGAAACTCTCCATGAGGCGCGCGCACACGCGCACGCGTAGGGGTTACGACAAACTGCGTCAGCTGCGTCAGACTGCTTGGTTTTCATAGGGGTCAGTTGTCCGCGTAGGGGGTGTAGGCAGGGGTCGGCGGGTGCTTGAGGCCAATGCCCTGAAACCCGCGCACGCCCATCCCGTTGCGCCATTTGTCCAACCCGCGTGTGATGAGCAGATCGGAAAAGCGGCGTTGTGCGCCGACAAACTCGCCAGAGGCTTCAGCCCACTGCTTCCAGTCGTTGAACAACTCGGCGGTCAATGACTTGGCGTTGGGCTCGCGCACGCAGCGCTCCTCGAGCCAGCGACCCAAGGCGTCCTCGGCTTCGAAATACTCCTCGGTGGCGTCCACCACGCGCTGCGGTGGAGAGAGTCGTCCGTGGCGCTGCCAGTCGAGACAGCCCTGCACGGCCCACGCGAGGATGCCGTCACGTTCGGCCAAGAGCTTCTGTTGCAGGTTCTTGTCGCGGCGCTCGGGCGGCACGGTGATCGTGAAAGGGATCAGGTGCAGCCTGCGTTTCATCGCCTCGTCGATATTGCGAATGGCGGGCTTGTGGTTGCCCGCCACGAACAACTTGAACTGCGGGAAGAACTCGAAGAAGTCCTGGCGCATGAAGCGCGCCGAGATCTTGTCGCCACCGGTGAGGTTCTTGAGCTTGGACTCGGCCCAGCGTTTGCCCTGTTCAGTTTCGATGGCCGCCACGAAGCGCGCGCCGCGCAGTCCCGCCATATCGGTCGGGTGCCGGTCGGTGCGCGTTTCCATGAACGTGTCCATCGGCGCGTTGGTCGCGTAATCACCCAGGATGGTGGCCAGCGTGTTGACGAACACCGACTTGCCGTTCGCGCCTGTGCCGTACAGGAAAAACAGCGCGTGCTCTTGCGTCGACCCGGTCAGCGCGTAACCGACCATCCGTTGCAGGTAGGACTGCAGCTCCTTGTCGCCACCCGTGACCTCGTCGATGAACTGCCTCCAGGTCGGGCAGTCGCCACTGGGCGTGGCTGTGGTGATCTTGGTCATCCGGTCGGCGCGCTCGTGCGGGCGCATCCGGCCTGTCTTGAGATCGACCACACCGCCCGGGGTGTTGAGCAGCCACGGATCTGCATCCCATTCGTCGGTGGTGGCCGCGTGCCTGCGATCAGCACGCGCCAGGCGCTCCACACCGCCGACCGTTCCTGCGCTGGCCAATTTGGCGGCGACCTTGGGGTTGTCGGCGCGCACAGCCGACTGGCGGCAGACGCTGCGGATCAAGTCCGTGGCCGCCAGCGTGTCCTCGGTGCGCCAGCGTTGCCCGTCCCACACCAGCCACTTGCCCCAGCCAGCCACGTAGCGCCAGTCACGGTGGTAGCGGCGCGTGAAGGACAGCGCCAGCGCGTCCTCCGTACCCCAGACGGATTCGTCGCTGCTGACGACTGGATCAACGTCATCGGCCACGTCGTGCATCTGCAGGCGCGGCCCGTGGGTGAGGAAGGTGGCGACATCGAAGCCCTCGGCGATGGCATCGGCCACGTCCCAGCCCTCTGCAGCCTCTTCGGGCGGATAGAGGACGTGGCAGGATTTGGCCCCCGCCGACAAGATGGCCTGTGCCGCCTGCGTGGCGTACTCCCAGCCCGGCTTGTCGCGGTCGGGCCAGATCAGCACGGCCTTTCCGGACAGCGGCGACCAGTCGGTCTTTTCGACCGGAGCGTTCGCGCCGTGCATCGCCGTGGTGGCCACGATGTCCGCGTCGATCAGGGCCTGCGCGCACTTCTCGCCTTCGACCAGTACCACCTGCGCGGTACTGGTCATCCCTGGCTGGTTGTAGAGCGGACGCGGGTCGGGCGGTGCCATCTTGCGCCGCTTCGCATCCCAGGGCCGGAACTGCTTCTTCTGTCCGGGCGGGTCGTAGCGGTAGACGACGGCGATGAGATGGCCTTGGGCGTCGAGATAGTCCCACTTCGCGGTGGCGGGGCCGAGTTCGTCGACCGGCACGTCCTTCTTGTTGGCCTTACGTACTGGTGTGGAACGCGAGCGTCCGATCAGATCGGCAGCGGCGTCGAGCACGCGCGGAAAGTCGCCCGGCACGTCGATGCCGAGGTGCGCGGCAATCAGTGCATAGATGTCGCCACCGTCGCCGGTGGCGCGATCTGTCCACAGTCCAGCCTTCTCGCCATCGAGCACCACCTCGAGGCTGTCGCCGGGACTACCCAGCACGTCGCCGATCAGGAACTTGCCACGGCGCTTCTTGCCCGCCGGGAACAAGGTGATCAGAACGGATTCAAGACGCGCGAGCAGTTCGGCACGCAGTTCTTCGCGTTCGGCATCGCCGAGGGTGCGGCGGGTGGGGTCAGGCAGTGGTGCGATGTCGTTGAAGTCGAGAGTCATTCGGCCTCCTCACCATCGGCGTCCCCGTTGCGCCCCTGCGCGGCGTTGCTGCGCGCGGCCCACGCCGACAGTTCTGATGGTCGATAGCGCACCAGACCGCCCATCAGGTAGTGGGGAATCTTGTACTTGCTGCGCATCTGCGGATCAGCAAACCAGTAGTACGGCAGTCGCAGTGCGGCAGCGGCCTGCTTGGCGTCGATCATCGGTTCGACGCCACCGATGAATTGCGTGTCGTTGCTCATGTTGTCCTCCAGCAGCGGTCTTGCCACGCGCACATCCGGCATTCGAAGTGGGTCGGGTCGTGGAAGGCGCGTGGCAGAAGCTCGCCAGCCTCGGTCGCCGTGATGACCTTCACTGCCCGATCCGACATGCGTTGGGCCAGCGCCGCGTCAAAGGGCACGAGCTCGGTGTAGATCTCCATCGTGTCGGCGTTGAGCGCCGTGAAGATCGCCGGGTGCTCGTGCAGTTCGAGATAGGCTTGGTAAATCGCCACTTGCGCGGCGTAGATGGGCTTGGAGATGGCCAAGCCCTTTTTCTCCAGATCGCTCCAGGACTTGTTGCCCAGGCACTTGCACTCCCAGAGCGCCGGATAGGCGAAGCCCTCGGGGCCTCCAACGACGACGCCGTCGACGTGTCCCTGCAGGCGACCGTCGGCCACCGAGAAGCCGAACTGCTCGCCATCGGCCTTACGGGTGCGCAAGTCAAAGCCTGCGTCCCGCAGCCACGCGACCATGCAGTCCTCCATGACATGGCCACGCTCGAAGATGCGCAGCATCCGGCCCGGGGTGTCCCGCCCGTGGTCGATAG